>Ga0224722_1001061_pt1 | contig 15587 bp, 11 predicted proteins | sample Balambano_FR1_Me_FD_161646 | JGI IMG/M metagenome (GOLD analysis project Ga0224722, IMG submission 161646) | Freshwater sediment microbial communities from Lake Towuti, South Sulawesi, Indonesia - Balambano_FR1_MetaG | ecosystem: Environmental > Aquatic > Freshwater > Lake > Sediment | place... | reverse complement strand
TGTAGCTTGCATCTTGCCGCTCGTTTTAGCCTTGTAAGATACAACAAATTTGTGGAAGTGGCGTAGCACAAACGACAAAAGTTTTTAAAAACAGGCTGCAATTTTTAAACAAAAAAGCGAAAAATAATCCTGTGTGAAACTATTCCCTTATCTTTGTCGTTATAAGCGCAGTTAAAAGAAAATGGCTATTTGTACAAGCGAATGCTACTCTTGGAAGTTTTTTACAAATAGCTTTTGTGTTTTCCATTTTAACTTTGACAAATTGTGTTCGTTCAGATTGTGAAATTGGCATTCTTTCATCATCGAAACGCGGACTGCCAATTTTTTTTGACTTAAAACAACTGAATGACTTTCAAAGACTTAGGGCTGGATGAAGCCCTTCTGCGTGCGCTTCAATCGGAAGGCTACACGCAACCCACGCCAATTCAGGAACAGGCAATCCCGATTGTGCTGGACGGCGACGACCTCATCGGCTGTGCGCAGACCGGCACCGGCAAAACCGCCGCTTTTTCCCTGCCCATTTTGCAATACCTGCTGGAAACGCCCCGCGATAAAACCAAAGCCCGGCAAATCCGTGCGCTGATCCTGTCGCCCACGCGCGAACTGGCGATCCAGATTGCCGAAAATGTGGACACCTACGCCCGGCACACGGGTCTGCGCAGTGCCATCCTCTTCGGCGGCGTACCTATGCACCCGCAAATGACAGCCCTGCGCCACGGTGCGGATATCCTCATTGCCACGCCAGGCAGGTTGATTGATTTTGCCAATCAGGGGCTGGTAACCCTGCACCACATCGAAATCTGTGTGCTGGACGAAGCCGACCGAATGCTGGATATGGGTTTTATCCATGATATGAAACGCATCATGGCGATGCTGCCGCAGGAACGGCAAACGCTGCTGTTTTCCGCCACGATGTCGCGCGAGGTGCGAGACATTGCCGACCAGTTTTTGTACAAACCGCTGCAAATCACCATTGAGCCGCCGAAAAATCGTTTGGATGCGATTGACGAAACCTTTTACATGGTGGAAAAACCGGCGAAGGTGGACCTGCTGCGGCATTTGATTCAAAAGCACAGCATCAAAAAAGGAATTGTGTTTACCCGCACGAAGTACGGTGCCGATAAATTGTCGAAACTGCTCGAACGCTCCAATATTTCTACCGCCGCCATTCACGGCAATAAAACGCAAAACGAACGCCAACGCGCCCTCGACGCGTTCAAACGCGGGCGCATTCACATCCTGGTGGCTTCTGATATTGCTGCGCGCGGTATTGATATTGATGATATCACTCATGTGTTCAACTACGAAATACCGGAACAGGCGGAGACCTACGTACACCGCATCGGGCGCACGGGTCGCGCCGGGGCTACGGGTATCGCCATCTCCTTGTGCAGCCGCGACGAACGAAAATATTTGAACGGCATCGAACGGCAAACTAAAAAACGGCTGACGATTGTAAACGAACACCCTTACAGCCACGTGAAGCCGATGGCAGCCGCACCCGGTGGAGGCGGTAATCGCCGCCCAAATGGGAATGCCAACGCGCCCCGCCCGGCAGACCGAAACCGAAACTACAGCCGGAATCGGCGATGAAGTGCCTACGCTGTTTTTGAATCATTGGATGACTTTTAAGTCACCAGATGATTTAAAAACAGTTTTGCATTCCTGCATTCATTTGGGTATTTTTGGCATTACATTACCAAAAAATGCGGAATACAGTTGTAATTTTACTGGCTGTTCAGATGGTGATCGGCAAGGCTCAAATGCCTGCCTCCTCTCTTTCTGACACGGCTGCCGTTGCCAAAACCATCGGTTTGCACCTCCACCACGGCTTTGTGCTCATTCACAGCCGCAACCTGGTGCCGGTGCGCCATTCCAATCCAACCGGTTTAGAACTCAATTTCGCCTGGCATCAAACCTCCGACAAAGCCTGGGTATCGTGTCATTGCTATCCCAAAATCGGTTTTGCTGCAACATACTGGCATTTTGACCAACCGGAGATTTTGGGTCATAGCCTGACCGGATTGTTTTACATCGAACCCGTTTTTGGTGCCTGGCGCAAGCTGCATTTTTCGGTGCGGGCGGGCTTCGGCTTGTCGTATCAAAATAAACCCTACGATGAAGTGACCAACCCATTGAATTTGAGTTACAGCACCAAATTAGCTTTTCCATTGCAACTCGGCAGTGCAGTGTATTTTCGATTGAAACCGCGCTGGTTGTTGGATGCAACGCTTGTTTATAACCACATTTCCAATGGCGGCATTCGCACACCCAATGCGGGGATTAATTGGCCCACGGCAGCAGTGGGCTTGCATCATTATTGGCACACACCGGCGTTGTACAACCGCGCGAAAAAAGACTGGCGCACGGAGCATCCGCCTAAAACGCGACTCGATGCAACGCTGTTTTTAGCTTTTAAAGAACCCAGCAGCAAATTGTACCTGTTTAGCCCGGGTATCGAATGGAAAGCCAGTCGCCAAGTAACGCGCATGAGCGCGCTCACGCTGGGCGGCGAGTGGCTGTACAACAACGGCGCGCGGGTGGAGATTGCCCAAGCCGGTCGCACGGAAAATCCGCACCAGATAGGCGTGGCGATTGGGCATGAGTTTCTGCTAGGGAAGTTTTTGTTCGGGCAGCAGTTTGGGGCGTACGTGTACAAACCTTATCGGGTGCGCGATGATGTGTATCAACGATATAGTTTGCTGTATCGGATTTCCAACAACGTGTCGGCGGGGATCAGCCTGCGGGCACACAAGCACGTAGCGGAGTTTGTGGATGTGCGGCTGGGGTATTCTTTTTAAAAAAGGTGGAAACGTTAAATGCAATCTTGATAAGATGTCGTCAGGTTTCTGGAATATCCATGAATAATTCCGAGGCGATAAAATCCGCCAGCAATTTGCCCTGATCACTCAAAGTGAACACGTCATTTCTTCGAATTACCCAGTTTTTGGCTACAAACGGCTTCACGGTTTTTAAAAAATGCGATTCAAATTCTACTCCAAAATCTTGAATTTTAAAAAGCTGTGCGCCCCACATTGTTCGTAAAGCCGTCATCACATATTCGTTGTACAGCTGTGCAGGTGTCAAAACTTCTTTTTCAAAAAGACCGTTCAAGGAAGGCAGGAAAATTGCCCAATTTCCTAATTTCCCAATATACGCAGTATTATTCGCCACATTCCACTGCCTGCTCACACCATCATACGAATGCGCCGAGGGTCCAATTCCTAAGTAGTGTTCGCCGCTCCAATAATTCGAATTGTGCCGTGCGTACCAACCGGGTTTTGCAAAATTGGAAATTTCGTAATGCTCGTAGCCGTTCGACTTTAAAATCTGCATCAAAATTTCAAACTGCCGCGCCGCCTGCTCTTCGTCTATTGCCGGAGCTTTGCCTGTTTTGACAAAATGATGCAAGGCTGTTTTTTCCTCCACCGTCAGCGCATAACAGGAAATATGCGGAATGTTGTAATTCGTAACCGTTTGAATATTTTCAATCCACTGTGCGTCGCTCGTGGTGGGCGAACCGTAAATCAAATCCACCGTCAGGTTTTCAAAACCGGCGTTCAACGCATTTTCAATACAAAGTCGTGCTTCCGCCGCGTCGTGCGCCCGATTCATAAATTGCAAATCCGCTTCTGCAAAGGATTGAATACCAATGCTTAAACGATTGACGGGCGTTTGTTTCAACGATTGTAATTTTTCAAGCGTCAAATCATCGGGATTGGCTTCGAGCGTGATTTCTGCATTGGATTCTACTTGAAACAAGCTGTAAATCTTTTCAAAAATGACTTCCAATTCTACTTCATTCAACAGCGAAGGCGTTCCACCGCCAAAGTAAATCGAACTTAGTTTTTGATTGTTCAAATAATCCTTTCGCCACTCCAATTCATTCAAAATCGCCCGCACCATCGCCGGTTTTTGTCGCAACGAGGTCGAAAAATGGAAATTGCAATAGTGACACGCCTGCTTGCAAAAGGGAATATGTAGGTAAAGTCCAGCCATTTTGATTATTTAACTTGTGCCGTTTTTTACACGCACACCTTGCTTTTGTTCGAGTTGTAGTGGAGTGTACGTTGAAAATTCGTCATTTTGTTTGTTAAACACCTTAATCCATGCGCTATGTTGAAATATGTTTTTCTTTTAGTGCTTTGCGTAAGTTTCAAAAGCTTGACCGGGCAGGAGTCACTGCTCATTAACGCCTACCACCGTCCGGGTTTATCTTTAAACGGGCATTGGCGTTTTATCATTGATCCCTACGAAACAGGGTTTTACAACTACCGCTACCAGGCTTACGATGAGTTACCCAACCCCGGGCGGGGTGCTTTTTTCAACGATTACAAAGCCAAAGATTCTACCGAATTGGTAGAATACAGTTTTGACCGGGCAGAGATAATACAAGTGCCGGGCGACTGGAATACGCAGTACGAAAAATTGTTTTACTACGAGGGTTCGATTTGGTATCGAAAAATGTTTGATTACACCAAACGCCGAGCCGACCATCGGGTGTTCGTGTATTTTGGGGCAGTAAACTACCAGGCAGATGTATATCTCAACGGTAAAAAACTCGGTTTTCACAAAGGTGGGTTTACGCCGTTTAATTTTGAAGTTACTGGTCTACTGCGCGAAAAAGACAACTTTTTGGTGTTAAAAGTAGATAACAAACGCCGCAAAGAGGAAGTACCCACGCTGAATACCGATTGGTGGAATTACGGCGGTATCACTCGCGAGGTAAAGCTGGTAGAGGTAGCGCCCACGTTTGTAAGAGACTATTTTGTGCACCTGAATCCTAAAAATGAAAATCAATTGAAAGGGTACGTGCAATTAGACGGTGCTGCGCGCGCCAAGCGAAAAGTGCAATTGCTCATTCCAGGTCTCCAGATTCGCCACGAAGTCACGACCGATACAAGCGGTTATGCACCGCTGGAAATACCGGTAAAAAATCTGCGCCGCTGGTCACCGGATGACCCGTATCTATACACGCTCACTTTCCAAACGGATGAAGATACCCTCAGCGACCAAGTTGGTTTTCGTACCATTGCGACTAAAGGCACGGATATTTTGTTGAATGGCAAACCCATTTTTCTGCGCGGTATCTGCATTCACGAAGAAAACCCCATGCGCGGCGGGCGTGCTTACTCGCCCGAAGACGCGCGGCTTCTACTGGGCTGGGCAAAAGAACTCGGCTGCAATTTTGTACGCCTGGCGCATTATCCGCACAACGAACCCATGATTCGCACCGCCGATGAAATGGGCATCCTCGTATGGGAAGAAGACCCCGTTTACTGGACGATTGAGTGGGAAAACCCGGCAACTTACCAAAATGCCGCCCAACAACTGCGCGAAGTCATCAGCCGTGACCGCAATCGTGCAGCAGTCATCATTTGGTCTATGGCGAATGAAACGCCCGTCAGTACGCCGCGGCTTGCTTTTTTACAAAACCTCGCCAAGCTTGCGCGTTCGCTTGATTCTACCCGACTTATCAGTGCCGCCCTGGAGCAACACAGTAAGGACAACGACCCGCTTACCCGCACCATTGACGACCCTTTTGCGGCAGACGTGGACGTATTGAGTTTTAATCAATACGTGGGTTGGTACGACGGCTTGCCCGACAAAGCTGCAAGCATCAACTGGCGAATCACCCAGAATAAGCCCGTCATTGTCTCCGAATTTGGCGGCGACGCAGCGCAAGGATTGCACGGCACTCGTACCACCCGCTGGACGGAAGAATATCAGGAATATTTGTATGAAGAATCTTTGAAAATGTTGCAACAAATTCCACAATTGCGTGGTATGACGCCCTGGCTGCTGGCTGATTTTCGCTCGCCGCGTCGTTTTTTGCCGGGCATTCAAGACGGTTGGAACCGCAAGGGCTTGTTAGCTCCCAATGGAGAGCGTAAAAAGGCATTTTATATATTGCAAAAATACTATCGGCAAAAAGCGAAGTAAGCTTTGAAAAGCAGCTTTTTCCTGAAAAGGAGGAATCGTTTTGAAACAAAACAGGGAAACATTCGTCCTCCGTTTTTAATCAACCCAAAAGCTAATCGCATGAAAAACCGAGTAGTAACACGCATTGTTTCCCTGTTTCTTCTTTCAATTTTCATTACCAATTGCTTACCGCCGGGCGACCCCTACCCACACGAACCACCTGCCACCGTGCGCCAACGCGCGAAAGTCGTGTCAGATAATTTGGAATCTTACATCCGGAAATGGGTGAGCGGCACGGCAGCCGCGCAAATTCCGGCGGAAGTGATTCCGACCGGCATTACCGACAGTAAAAATTTCTACCTCAAACGACCCGAAGACGCGACACCCGAAGAAACCTGGGCGGTGCGCGTTGCCCGCGAAGTCAATCTCGATTCCATTTACAACGGCTTGCCCGACCCAAATGTCACCTATTTGTTTCTCGGAACGGCACTCGCTCCGTTTGGCAGTAAACTCGTATTGGAAGGCGAATTTCCGCATGCTCGGTTTTTTACGATTCAAGTCACGCCGCCGTTGAATGGGGTGGAATACTACGCCCAACGGGTGTTTGGCACCGCCGAAGTCTCATTTGTGGATGCCGATATTGACCCGCTGCCCGGCAACGTGAATCCCTACCGAGTCGGCGCGAATCGCAACGCCACCAGTCGAAAATACCGCGTGGAAGTGGATTTGGCAATCGGCGACCCGACGAGTTTGAACGGCAATGCCCACCGACATCCCTACCGCCAGCGCGGCAACAAACGCACCGGTGGCATGATCGTGTATCAGGGTCCGCTCGGCAAAAAAGACGTGCTGGGTTTGCCCATTCAAGGCGGCGGCGATTGGAATCTGGGCGCGGTGTGGATTCGCATTTACAATCCCGATAAGTCAAAAGGCGCATTTGGTGGTGTGCCATTGCCAAAAGCTTGGTTTGAACTCCCTTCCGGCGAAAAATATTTTGTCGGTTCAGATTTTACAACCCTCGTCAAGCGCGCCAACGCCACCGTGAAAGCCCGCTCTACCGATAAAAAACCGAATCCGAATTTCGGTCCGAACGTAGGTTGGTTTAAATCCTGGGGTATCGTCAGAAGTATTCTGAATGGCGTGAACTTGGCGAACGGCTGGTCGCGGCGTGATTCGGCGCAGCGCGTGCGCGACATTGACCTGGGCTGGACGGGGCGCGGCGAGTTTCAACCCGCTCCCGGCAACATCGAACCCCACGCCACCACCAACAACTACGCCACTTACCTAGGTAGGAGCATGGCGGTGCCAAAAGGCATGGTCGCCGTACTCACCGGCAAACTCCCGACCTTCCCCGCTACGCGCAACGGTGCCGCCACCATGCCCGGCGCGCAACTCCGCTACTGGTCTATCGGCGGCTACGACAACGACGCATTTTCGCCCTTTCCAGGGGCTTGTCTGAATATTTTGATGGACGAAGACGTGGTTATTGACAACAATCGAAATTACATCATCGCCTATTCCAAACCGGAAGACCGCCCTGCGAATGCTACCACCACGAATGGTGTAAGTTGGGTAAATTGGGGACCGATTGCAGAACTCGGTTTAATGATTCGCTACGTGACCGTCGGACCCGAATGGACGTTTGACAAAGCTCCGGACGAGAAAAATCTGACTTGGGCGAAGACGGATTGGGCAGGCTCGGCATACGACAGCACCCTGGTGGGTTTGAACACGCATCAAGGTTTTATGCAATGTTATCTGCCGAGAGTGAGTTATATGAGTCGGGCGGAGTTCGAAGCCCTGGGTCAGAAATTGAACGTGAGTGATATTCCCGTTTGGACGGATGAAACCAATGAAATCGGCATCAGCGAAGCATTTGGCAAAACGGTGACCGCTTCTTCTGTTTACAACAATGAAAGTCAGTACGCTGCAAAATTTGCGGTAGATGGCAATCTCAAAACGCGCTGGTCGAGCAATTGGACAGGCGGACCCGAATTTTTGACGGTGGATTTAGGCGGCGTGAAAAAAATTTCCGGCGTGAAATTATTTTGGGAATTTGCTGCCGCTCGTGACTACGAAATTCAAATTTCTAACAACAACAGCACTTGGGAGACCATCTCTGCCCGTTCCAACGGCGACGGCGGCGTGGACGTAATCACCAACCTGCGCCGCCAGGCGCGCTACGTGCGCGTGTACATGACGCGCGGTGTACTGGGTAATTTTTCACTATACGAAATGGAAGTGTTCAGCCCGGAAGCATCGTGTGCAGGTGTTTCCACGACGAGTGTGCAGGAACCCATCCGAACGCCGGAAGTGAGAATCTATCCCAATCCCGTGCGCACTCAACTGTTTGTTGACTTGGATGGATTTTTACAACAGACCAAATTACCGGTGAAAGCCCGCATTGTGGATGCGAGCGGCAAGGTGCAACAACAAATCATGCTCAACCAGTCGCCTGCCGCTGTGGACGTGAATCGCTTGGCAAAAGGCAGTTATGTGTTGCAGATTGAAACGAAAAGCGGCGTGCAGACGGCGAAGTTTGTAAAGTCAAATTAAAACGTTTTGAAACCTGTAAGATTCGATGAAGTCTTACAGGTTTTCTCCAGATTGTTCTTGGAGCCTGCGCCGCAATTCTTCGATAAGTTTATCTCTTTCTTCGATTGCTTCGTCCTTTTGCTGGATTGCTTCGTCCTTCTGCTGTATTATTTCGTCTCGCTCCTCTATTTGCACTTGCAAGGCATCCAACGCATCCATAAAAGTGCGCACTGCCTCGCGCTCTTTGGCGAGTTCCTCGCGTGCTTCCGCATCGGCACCAGCGTGTTGCAAAATATCGGTCATAATTTTTAATTCTTCTACATCCGCAATATGCGGAAAATTTTTGATAATTTCATCATCGTCAATAAAATAGCGTTGTTCAAACACACTCAACAGCTTGTCCAAGCGCGTCTGATACCGCCCGGTAATACGTCTCACCTGTACCACAAAACTATCATGCGTCAGTTTTTCTACAAAATCACTTTTTACATGCAGCACTTTTTATTGACCAAATCTTGATATTGCCGCTCTACTTTGATGCACGGTGAATCAATTTCCGGCAGCGTGAAGCCCAAAATATAGATGGTAGTAATGGGCAGGGTCACTTTTACCTTGCCCAACACGTCTTGTTTTTTGTACTGCTCCGCCAAATAATTTCTAAACCGCATCAAATCTATAGGGTTCAGGGCTTTTTGAATTTCAATCAACACTTTTTTCCGCTCGCCCGTGGCGGTGCGGATAGTGGCGAGAAAATCCAGCCGAAACACCTGAATGGAGACTCGTTTGGCTAAGCGCCGTTTCAGTGCTTCGTTCACCGCCGCGTCGTCCTTGTCCAGCATTCCCTCGTAAGTAAACTCCTGCGGGTGCATCACCACATTTTCAATTTCCTCCTCCAGGAGCGTGCCGATGAAGAACTTTGCCACCCGGTCGTTCTCCATCAGGCGTTTGAAAACTACATCATAAATGGGATTGGCGATGAGCATAAACTTGTGATTTGTTACTCGTTAACGGGCCAACTTATTACAATTACGTTTTATAATAACGTGAGTTATGGATAAAACGGAATTAAGGTATTGATAATCAATCAAAAGTAACTTGTTGCTTGTGTCTTTCGACTTCGCTTCGCTTCGTTCTTTTTGGCATTGCCCCAAAAAGAACCAAAAAACGCCAGGCTAATCCAATTGCTCCGCTGGATTCGCCGGGCAGCCGCCACATAGGTATTTCATTGTAACAAACTGATAAACAACAAAATACGTTTTCATTGCCCTGACTCAAAATCTGGATAATCCCGGTTTTATCTGCTTACTGGCATTCATTTTACATTTAAATGTATCCATAACTCACGTTAAAATATGTATTTATAACTACAACAGCCGAGATTCCTATTTTTTACCATTAAAATCTTGTCTGAAAACGTTCCTTTGCATTTTCACGTTCCAATATACAACAAAAAACCTATTTTTACCAAAAAACACGATGCTGTCTATCACCGAGCAAGTTCAAAATCTCGTGCAGCAAGGCAATACCGAGCAAGCCCTCGAAACCTTTGCCAACTGGCTGCGCACGGAGCAATCCCCCGCGCTCAATGAAGTCATTCTGTTGCGTTCGCGCTACGAAAAAGTGCAACAGGAACAGGGGCTTGATCTTATCAGTTCGGAGGATGCTGCACGTGCCTATAATCAAATCAACTTTTCGCTGCTCAATCTGGTGCAAAGTGTGCAACGCAGCACTGCTCCGGCTCCATCCGTTCAACAATCCAATTCCCCTATGCGATGGATCGTGCTGGCGGGAGTCGTTTTGTTAATTGCAGTTGTTTTAATTGCGATGAATTTTTTCGTGCCGGTGAAATCAAGTGAGTCGCAAGCCACGCAAACCTCCACTTTACGATTGCCGCAGGGCAATAAAGTATCCCTCACTTCGGTCGGTACAACGGTTACGTACACCGTGCTGGAAGCCCGCACTGAGCCGTACAATGCTGAAAATCAAAAAGTAACCGTAAAAATTCGCGCGCTTTTGGGCAAAGGCATTGGTGGTATGAATTTTTGGGAAAGTAGTTTTCGGCTTTTTGTGAATGATTTGCCCTACGCCGCACAAGGCGAACTGAATGAATTGGTAGAAAACGAAAGTTTTAAAGATGGCGAGGTGTATTTTTTAATTCCAACGGATGCGCGACAAGCGGTTTTAAAATTTAAATTTTTGGATCAGTCCTCGGAGTTGCCGGTGACGTGGTAGGTGTTTGCGTTGAATCCCTTTAAAAATTCGGCGTGGTCTGAAAAATTGCGAATTGAGGTGGTAAAATTGTGCGAGGCATTCGCAATCTTCCCAGAGCAGTCTGCAATATTCCGAAGCCACTAGAAAAAATGCGGGCGGCATTTGCAAAATTACCGGAGGGTCTTTCTAAACCGAATTTATTGTTTGCAATGCCGAAATCTATGCCGCCATATTCCGATGATTCCTCGGTAGTGGGTCAAAAGGGTTGGTAGTTCAGATTTCGCAAATCTTGAAGATTTACGAAATCACGTTCACCCTTTTGAGCCACTGCCGATTCCTCCATCTCTTTTCGGCGCGTATTGCAACACCACAATGCCGCATTCAAACGGCGTTGCTTTTACCAAACTCAACTGTTGTTTGCTGCCCGAAGTTTTAAAAACGGGCAGTCCATTACCAATTGCAGTAGGATTTACAAACAAATACAATTCGTCCACCAGCCTGTGTTCGAGCAGTGCCGCTACAAACGTTGCGCCCCCGTAAGCGATGAGATCGCCACCGGGTCGGTTTTTTAATTGCGTGATTTCCTCCACCAGGTTACCTTTTGCCAAGACCGTATTGTCCCACTCTGATTCTTCCAACGTTTTCGTGAAAACGACTTTGGGTGTATTCGTAAATTTCTGACCGGCATTAAACTCCGGGTGCGCTGCATCTGCCGCCACCGCCGCCCAGTGCGGGATGAAGCCCTGCGCCAGTTTGCGCCCCAGCACGATGTCGTCCACGGGTTCGGTGAGAGCGGTTACGTAGTTTTTCAGCGCATCATCCCAGTTCCAGTTCATCCAGTCCATTTCACCGTTTGGTCCTGCCATGTAGCCGTCCACGGTTGTTTGTACTTGTAGTTTTAAGGTTCGCATGGTTGTGTGGTGTTTTTACCATACAAATCTCCTATTAAAATTTGATTTGCAAAAGGGGTGAAAACGACATAGTAGGTGGTAGATTGCGACAGCGGCTTGATAGCACCCAGCTTCCACGAATGCAAGGGATTTTTACGGATTTCTTTTCCCTTTTTACACCCCCATCCTTCTAATACCAATTTAGATGCCAGCAGGAATTGATTAACAGTAAATTGAAAAAAGTGGAATGCGTCATCATTTTTTGAAAATGGTATCAGCAGGCTGAAGCCTGTGGTACGCGGTCAGCCTGAAGGCTGGGCTACTCAATCAAATTAATCAATACCCGATAATCATCATACGGCGCGTCTTCGCTTTTCATTTCCAGGAGTTCTAATAACTGATTCTGATAGGCTTCTTCCAAATCCAACTGCGTTTGTTGGCACCGAATTTCCACCTTACCTGCCTGCAATTGCTGCATTCGCCAATGGTAGGTGGCTTGCATTCGACTCAAAATTCGTTCGTGCACCTGCACATGGTCGCTGTCGGGCACGATGGGGTTCACTTCTTTGAACGCCTGATTATTACGGGCAATGAGTTTGCCGTTTTCCAAAATAAAATACGCCGTGTGCGCCCAGGTGTGGTCGTCGGTTAATAATTTGGAATATAAAACCAGTTGCAAATCTGCTTCGTTTCGGATGATTTCCTCTCGGCGGCGCGCACCGCGCCATTTCAAATCCAACACCGCCAATTCACCGTCTTTTTCCAGCACCAAATCCGCTCTGCCGTTCACCGGAATGCCGAGAAATTTACCCGCTAATGCCTGCTCGGTTGCCACTACGCGCCAGCCATTTTTTTGAATCAGATTCACCAGGCACCATGCCGCATATTTCACCTTTTTGACAAAACCCACCCGCTCCGGCTCGCGCCCGTAGAGCAGCAGCACCGCACCTTCGCGCGCAAGCAAATCTTTCGATTCCTGTTCAACCCACTGTTCGATTTGGGTTTTGCTCAGGCTGCGAATGTCTTGTTGAAACAGCCGTTCAAAAAAACCATGCGCCAGATTGCCCATCAGGGCTGCATCTTTCACCACACTCAGAATTGAAGACTTGCTGAGTTTGATTTTGTGTCGGAAAACCCATTGGTACGGATAGTAAAACAGCGATTCCAGGCTGCTGAAGGTCTCCTCCTCCCGCGACTGCAAACGCTCCGCCGCTTTCACCTGCAAAAACGCACGCGGCTTGCCCAACTGCCGGTGTAAGAGTTGAATTCTTTTCGGTAATTTAAAATGTTGTTCAAACGCGGCTCTTCCTTTTTCGGTGTCAAGGTCAAATAGAATATCGTCAAGATTAGAGAACGTTGCTTCCAAATTGCCAAACAGCGGATGCGGATGTACCTCCGAGCCGTCCACGATTGCAGGAATTGCCAGAATCAACTGTTTTCGAGTTCGTAAAACCGGCTGCCGACGTTGCCAGATCAACAATTCGTTTTCATTGCTCGGGGTTTGCACCCGAATGCCCTGACTTGCCAGGTATTCCCGTTCCTGATTGTACCAACGCGAGAAAAAATGCGCGGGTTCTGCCTGTGTAAAATTCCACCAAAGCAAGTACTCCACGTCTTCGACAAAAGCGTTGGTGTGATGCACATAGGGCAGAAAACCGAGTTCTTGTTCGGAAAAATGAACCGGCGCAGGCTCGTAAATCGTTCTGACAATGCGTTCTAATTCCAAATTTGTCAATTGCGTCTCCGGCAGCGCACCGAGCAGGTCGCGAATGCGTTTGGCTTGTTCGCTCAGCACAAGCAGCGAGTTGTTTTTCGTGTCTTTTTCTTCAAATTGCCGCCGCGCCCAGCGATGGAGGTAGTTGAAAATGTCCATCACGTCGTCTTTCGGCACCCTTTTGGTACTGTCATAACGCTGCCGTTCAAACCAAAAGCGATACTGAAACCGGATTTCCTCGGCATCCAGACTGCGGTCGTGGCGCGCCCGATTGTCCAATTCTTCAAAATACTGCGCCGTCACCGCAATCCAACGGTCGCTGCGCAAGCCGGGTGTTTGCGCCAGCAGGTTGGCAATGCGGTTGGCGAGTTCGGTCTCCAGCGGTTTAATCGCCAGCGACACAAACTCCATGATTTTGAACGGATCCACCGGATTCCATACAAAAACGGTAATGAGTTTTAAAACCTGCAAAGTCGGGCGCGCCAAGGATGCCGACGGGATGCCCAGGCTCGGCTGACCTTCCTGCACCGCCGCACTTTCCAGCGTTCGACTTTTGTTTGGAATCAAACAAACGGGTTTGAAGTCAGGATTGTGCCGAAATAGTTGCGCCAGGTAGCTTGCCACGTCCATATCGCGTTTGCCGCGAATGAGGAGGAGCGAGCCGTCGCCCCGTAAGCGTTGCTTGTGATTTGCCGGATGTGTTGGATTTGCCGGATTTTGAAAATCCGGTAAATCTTCTTCCCGCCACAGGGTTCGTTGAAAAACCGCCAAGTCCCTGTCGCCTTCCGGTGCATTCGTTTGCAATTCGTGCAATTTTACCCCCAACAATTCCAGTTTTTTAAACAACTGTTGAAAATGCGCCGGCAATAAATTCAAGGGTTCTACCAAAAAAATTGCTTGAATCGGCTGCTTTCGCTTATCCAAATATTCCAACACTGCCCGAAACCGATCTGCAAAACCGAATGCCAGCGTCCGATCCGGATTTTCAAACAGTTGTTCAATTTCCGACAAACACGCAAGCCGCTCCAGCCCCAGCCTCCCTAAATCCTCCTGAAGGGGGGACTTCTCACGCGACATCCCCCCCCCGGGGGGCAGGGGAGCTGCTTCATCCCGCATTGCCAGCAACCGCGCCGCCGTGGCAAACTGATCTGCCTCAAACGAAGCCTTGAAAAATGCGTTCGGATTCTGTTCCAAATGCACCGCCAGTGCCTGCCGATACTGCTCGATGCGCAGGTACTCGTTTTCCGGCGGATGCCCGATGATGCCCAGGTGTGATTCTAAAATCAGGAGCAATTTCTGCGGACCACAGTAGTCCACACCGCCCGTCGTCGCCTTCGGAAGCGGGTAGCACACATCATCCAATGCCAAGCCAAAATAAAGATTCAAGGTTTGAAGTTTAAAAGTTTAAGCGTTAAAGTACTACCTCAAAATAAGCCTTTCTACAAAGATAACCACTTGTATTTTCTGTAGTAGCATTGTTTGATGTTGGTGTAAGCTGTATCGAAACACATATCGAACAATTTTCAATAAAAATTAATATTTAATTTACATCGAATGTTGTAATATTGAAATTTGAACCCTAAAAACGGTATCCCGTATGAGTTATTATCAAACGATTGACGGCGTTCGCTATGAGCGCTCTCTGCTCGAATTCGCAACCCGGCTCACTTCCGGTCGCGGCGACGGTCGGCTCTCTTTTAAAGATGTGCAAGCCCTGCTAGCGGCTGCGCAGGATTCCAAACTGGTCACTCCCACCGAGTACCGCACCCTGGAGTATATTTTGGAACGTTTTAAATTTACGCAAAAGGGAATTGAATTGTTGCGAACGGAGCTGTTGCAAACGCCGTTTGAGCGGCAGGTGAACGGCGTGGTACGCGGCGAATTTGGTTTGAAAAAGCTGCAACTTGTCATTGACGAAGTAGAAGTAAAACGCCAGCAGTCGCAATTTTCCGGCTCGGTGGACTTTCCGCTCGCCCTGCGCGAAATGATCAACCATTTTATCAACGGGGCGGATAGCTCTACTTCGCTGCGCGATGTTGCCTTTCTTGAATTGCAAATTGATTTTGACGATATGGAAGCCCGTCGCCCGAAAATCATCGCATTGATTGACCAGGGTACGCTGCAATTGTTTCCAACCAATTATTTGGCATTGATTCAAAACGGTACTTTGGATTTCAAATATCCCATTTTTGAACAACCCATCGAGACGCACTGGGCATTCGGCTTGCGCACGCCTGCGCTGGCAGATTATTACTTCATCGGTTTTGTAAATAGAAATGACTGGTATGACGTGTATCATACGGGGTATAAATAGG
>Ga0224722_1001060_pt1 | contig 15593 bp, 11 predicted proteins | sample Balambano_FR1_Me_FD_161646 | JGI IMG/M metagenome (GOLD analysis project Ga0224722, IMG submission 161646) | Freshwater sediment microbial communities from Lake Towuti, South Sulawesi, Indonesia - Balambano_FR1_MetaG | ecosystem: Environmental > Aquatic > Freshwater > Lake > Sediment | place... | reverse complement strand
GGACCGGTGGGCGACTGTACTCAAAGCCTGCGCGTGAAGATCACGGTGGTGACCTACTCTAAAACCAGTAGTACCCAGGCGGACCGGGACTCGGTGACGGTGTGTTTCGGCGACGGCACTTGCGACACGCGGGTGCTGCGCGTGAATGGTCCGGGCAGCATTCCGCAGGGCGAGCCGCTGGAAAATGACATTAAGAAAAATATTTACATCGTTTTTCATACGTATCCGTCGCGGGGCACGTACACCATTTCGATGAATGACCCCAACCGCAACGGGGGTATTTTGAATGTGAATTTTCCGAATTCCGAACAGATTCGTTTTCATATTCAAACGACTTATACTTTCCCGAATCCGCAGTTTCAGGGTTGTAACAATACCCCGGTGCTCCTCCAGCCGCCGGTGGATGTGGGTTGCGTAGGGAAAGTTTTTACCCACAATCCCAACGCCTTTGATGCGGACGGCGACAGCTTGTCGTACCATTTTACCGTACCTTACCAGGATGCCAATGTGGTGGTGCCAAATTATCAGTTTCCCACGCTTATTAATCCGGGACCGATGAACCAGCTCACCATCAATGAGCGCACGGGCGACATTGTGTGGAATGCCCCGCAGCGCAGGGGCGAGTACAACCTGACCATTTTTATTGTAGAATACCGCGACGGTGTAGCCATTGATACCATCGTGCGCGATATGCAGATACGCGTGGATGAATGCGACAACCGTCCGCCGGTGGTGGAAACCTCGGTGGAGGAGATTTGCGTCATCGCGGGGCAGGTGGTGCAAATTGACGTGGCAGCGACAGCACCGCTCTCCGAAACCCGCCAAAAAGTGCGCCTCACGGCATTGGGCGGTCCTTTTGAGGTGACTACCAATCCGGCTACGTTCCAACAAAATGACAATGTGTTTCGGGATGATCCTTCTGTCAAAGTGTTCCGATGGCAGACCGATTGCAACCATATTTCCAACCAGTATTACTCGGTCGTTTTTAAAGCTACCGATAACTTTTTTGCAGATACGAGTGGCTTGGCAACCTTGAAAACCGTGCGGATCAAGGTAGTGGGACCACCTCCGCAGGAGGTGCGCGCCCAGCCCGGCAACGGTACCACCGAAGTGACCTGGACACTGCCCTATGCCTGCGAAGGAATCACAGAGGGCGTGTTTTTGGGTTTTACGGTGTGGCGACGCGAGAACAGCAACGTATTTCCACCAGATACGTGTACACCGGGTTTGGCTGGGCGTGGTTATACCAAACTGACTCTGTCTCCCATTAAAACCACCAAAGACGGGCGCTACTATTTCCTGGATAATATGGTGGAACGCGGGCGCACTTACTGCTACCGGGTGCTGGCGGAGTTTGCTAAAGAAACCCCCGGTCGCCGCTACATTTACAATCTGGTAGAAAGCCTGCCCTCTGCCGAGGTGTGCGTGCAACTGAGCCGCGATGTACCGCTCCTTACCAACGTGGACGTGCAAAGTACCAGTGCCACCATCGGGCAGATGCGCGTGTGCTGGTCGAAGCCGAATGCGTCGGATTTAGACACCCTGCTCAACCGGGGTCCGTACCGCTATGAGGTGCTGCGGGCGGCGGGCTTGAATCCGGCGGAGAGTGCGTTTCAGGTGATTACCAGTTTTAGTAGCCCTACTTTTGCCGGTGCAAATGATACCTGTTTTGTAGATAACAATTTGAATACGGCGGGTACGGCATACAGTTATAAAATTCGTTTTTACACGGGCAGCAGTCCGAATCCCTTGGGTACGACCAATGTAGCTTCTTCGGTGTTTTTGAGTGTCGCGCCGACCGATCGGGCGAACCGCTTAAGTTGGAACGAAATCGTACCCTGGAAAAATTATGAATATCGGATTTTATTAAAAAATGCGCAAGGCGGTTATGATACCATTGCCATTACAACCACGCAATCTTATACACATTCGGGTTTGGTAAATGGGCGCGAGTATTGTTATAAAATATTGAGTGTGGGTTCTTACGGCATTCCGGGTATTGTGAATCCGATTTATAATAACTCGCAGGAACGCTGCGCCACGCCCGAAGATGACGTGCCGCCCTGCCCGACCAACCTGACGGTGACCAACATCTGCGACCAGGGCGTGCGCTGTGCCGAAGGAGAACTGTTTAACCTGCTGCGCTGGCGCAATCCGGTAGAATTGTGCCCGGACGCTACCGATGTGCGCGGTTACAATGTGTATTATGCAGCTACGCAAAACGCACCATTTCAATTGATTACGAGTATTGAAGGCGGTACGAAAATTGATTACCAGCATACGCCGGAGCAGGGTTTGGCAGGTTGCTATTATGTCACTTCGTTTGATGCCAATCAAAATGAAAGCCAACCAAGCGATACAGTGTGCGTGGATAACTGTCCGTTTTACACCCTGCCCAACACCTTCACGCCCAATGGCGACGGGCAGAATGACGTATTCAAACCCTATCCCTACTGCTTTATCGAAAATGTAGATTTTAAAGTATTTAATCGTTGGGGGCAACTGGTGTTTCAAACCACTGACCCGAATCTGAACTGGAACGGTAAAAACCTGCAAGGCGAAGACCTGAATGAAGCGACGTATTATTACACCTGCCGGGTGTTTGAGCGCCGGGTGGACGGTATTCGGCTGCAAACGGAGATTTTGAGCGGGTACATTGAACTGATACGGTAGTATGCGCCTGATTCTTCCGCAGGAGACTCAAACGCACCAAAACACCTATCTTTAGCGAATGGCAAACCAGGAGACAAAGGCTTTTGACAAGATTTTGAAAGAAAATTTGGAAGATTTATTTCTACCCATTACCGAAAAGTGGTTGGGCTTCAAAATCGTAAATTCCAAACCCCTGCCGGATAAATTACAGGTAACACTCGAGCGCGAACCCGATTTTGTGCGGATTGTAGAAACCGACAAATCAGAAACGTTTATCTTGCATCTGGAATTTCAATCTGCGAATGACATGGAGATGCTGTACCGCCAGGCAGAGTATAAAGCCATTTTGCAGCGCAAGTACAAACTTCCGGTGCGGCAATTTGTTATTTATCTGGGCAACCAGCCCATGACGATGAAAACGCAACTGCCCGAAGACCAGCAGATTGTCGGGTACGAAGTACGTAATATTCAGCATTATCGGTACGAACAACTGGTGCGGTCGGACGTTCCGCAGGAAATTGTGCTGGCGATCTTAGGAGACTTTCACGGCGAAGCCCCGGAGACGGTGATCCGGCAGATTATAGCGCGTTTGCAGCAAGTCAGTCAGGGTAAGTTGGAACTGCAAAAGTATGTACGACAGTTGAATACTTTGTCAAAACTTCGTAAATTGAGCGAGCAATCCATCAAAATTTCAGAATCTATGCCTATTACACTAGAATACGATATCGAAACCGATTACGCCTACATACGTGGCTTGCAAAAGGGGGTAGAGCAAGGCGTAGAACAAGGCATTGAACAAGGTATTGAACAAGGTATTGAGCAAGGCATTGAACAAGGCATTGAGCAGGAAAAGATAGAAGGTACGATTGAAATGCTAAAAGATGGGTTTCTGACCATCGAACAAATCGCTAAATATCAGCGCATTTCGGTAGAAGAGGTATTGAAAATAAAAGAAAAATGGCAAAAAGAAGTGCAAGAAAAGGATGTTTTGTCTGAGCTTTCTTTAAAAAACCCAGACAAAACAGAAATATCATAACACCATAACACCATAATATCTCAACTAACCCGTTCGATCACCATTGCAGAAGCACCGCCGCCGCCGTTGCAGATGGCTGCCAGCCCCACACTTGCGTCGTGCTGTTTCAATACATTTGCAAGAGTGGTCACAATCCTTGCCCCCGATGCACCCAGCGGATGCCCCAGTGCCAGTGCGCCGCCGTGCACATTGAGTTGGTGTTCTTCTACTTCCAAAATTTGTTGGAATGCCAGCGGCACGGTCGCAAAGGCTTCATTCACTTCAAAATAATCTATGCTCTTGAGGTTCATGCCCGCGCGTTGCAAGGCTTTGGGTGCAGCGAGGGCAGGCGTGGTGGTAAACCAGAGCGGCTCCTGCTCGGCATCGGCGAAGGCGAGGATTTTAGCAATGGGTCGCAAACCCAGTTCCCGTACTTTCTCGGCACTTGCCAAAATAACCACTGACGCACCGTCGCTGATGGGCGAAGAATTGGCAGCCGTCGCCGTACCGTCTTTGGTAAAAGCTGGGCGTAAGGTAGGAATTTTGTCGAAATCCACTTTTTTGTACTGTTCATCTTCCGTTACTAATAATTGATCGCCCTTGCGTTGAGGAACCCGGATGGGAAAGATTTCTTCTTTAAAAACCCCATTCGCACTGTTTTCGGCTGCCCGTTGAAACGAACGGGTGGCAAAGGCATCCTGCGCCTCGCGCGACAGGTTGTATTTTTTGGCGGTGTTATCCGAACAAATACCCATCGAAACTTGGTCGTACGCATCCAGCAAGCCGTCTTTTTCCAAACCGTCAATGAGTTCTGCCTTGCCGTATTTGTAGCCCCAGCGGGCATTTGGCACGTAATATGGCACATTACTCATGCTTTCCATGCCACCGGCTATTACCACATCATTATGACCCAGCAAGATGCTCTGCGCCCCCAACATGATACTTTTCATACCGGAAGCGCACACTTTATTCACGGTAGTGCAGGGCACATCATAACCAATGCCCGCGCCCAGAGACGCTTGCCGGGCGGGTGCCTGACCGAGGTTGGCAGAACACACATTGCCCAGGAAGACCTCATTGACTTCTTTTGCATTTACGCCCGCTTTTTCAAGTGCGCCCTGAATGGCTGCAATGCCGAGTTGGACTGCCGATAAGCCCGCCAGCACCCCGCCGAAACTGCCCAGCGGGGTACGCACCGCCGCCACGATATACACTTCTTTCATTCGAAATTTGAATTTTATTTGGTTGTTGTAATCAGTACAATGAATAGCGTGTTTCGGTTGACACTGCTTTATCGAATGATGAATTTACCTGCGGCATAATTTTTTTCTCCGATCAACTGGTAAAAATAAAGTCCCGGTGGGAGTTCCTGCCGATGAATTTGTACGCCGGGCGAACGAAGGTTGAAATATTGTTGCACCACCATTCCATGGGTATTAATAATATTCAAATCAAAATACTGTGTACTAGGATGATAAAACGCGAATTGAGCCTGCTCTTGAAAAGGGTTTGGCTGAATGTGTATCTGAATGGGCAGCAACGGTTCGGGTTCAGCAGGAACGGGAGTGGTCTTTCGGCGCACCACCAGGCTGTCGCCCAGGCGCGTCACGGTACGTTCTTTTTTGGAATTGAGCACAGCAGTGATTTCCTGCAAACGAATGGTATCTTGTAAGGGGTTTGAAAAGTGTACCCGACACAGCGGTTGCATCCATTCCGATTTGTGAATGACCGAATCACGGTAGGATAAACCAACGATCATGCCGTTGCTCATGTTGGCGCGGGGCGTAATCGGATAGGAAACAGGATTGACCAGGTTTTCAACGTGGCTGATCGTGCCGCCGCGAAGGCGAAACTGATACGCGCTGACGTGCGTGGTCGGATTTTTAATGCCAATATCCACATACTGCTCCTGCCAGTTTGCTTGTAAAATACCCACTTGGACGGTGTCTTTCGGGTTGAGTAAGTTCCCTTCCGGGAAATTACAATGGTCATGCGCCCCTATATTCGGGTGAGGGTGTGCAGAGGCAGCATTCAAACAAGCCGCCAGCAATGCCGCATCCTGCACCGTGATGACACCATCTGCATTTAGATCGTTGCAAGCAGTGGGGCTAATGTCATTTCCCAACAACAAAGTGACGTATTTTTCCACATCCCTGATTTCCTGTACGCCGTTGGCATCCACATCGCCGCTCAGGGTCTCGCCGTTGCACACGCCCGCACAATCGGGTTGGGCATCGCCAAATGGAACGCCGAAACAGTCGAGGTAAGGTTCGCAAAGGGTATCAAGGGTGTATTTCAATTTGCCGGAAGCGCGACTCAAACGCAGGCATACCTGTGCCACATTATTATCCAGGTTTTTTTCCGACTGCCCCAGTGCATCGGGGCGGTTTTGCCAGTTGACGCGCACAACCAGCGTGTATTTTCCGTCGGGCACATCCGTTACATCTATCCACTGGCATTCCAGCGCCGCCCAGTACAAATCATAACAATGCGCGCCGATGCCCATATTGTCGCAACTAAATTTGGCATTATAACCCGGTTCGCAACCCGCGTCTGTGAGGCACAAGCCATTTTTAAAACCAACCGGATGCTTCCTGCCGCTTTCATCTAATAAAATATATTCGGCATAACCGTTGTAATGCAAATGATTATGACAATTATCAGCAGTGAATTGCGGATTATCTGGATTGGGCATACCAATAAAATAGTCGCGCTCGCCAATGTTTTCAATAAAAGTAGAAAAACGCAACACCTGGCGCACACCGTAGCCGCGCAGGCAGCCCTCCTGTATCAGGCAGGCATCGGTGGCGTGTACCATGTCGAGCCGCAAAGAGCGCAGCAACGTATCCTGCCGGATGCGCAAATCGGGACTTTTCGGACAGCGCAGACTGCCTGCTTGCAAACAGGAGCCGTTGTCAATTGCTGCCAGCGGATTGTAATTGCAGGCAGTCGAATCGGTACAACCGCGCACCATACCCTCAAATTGTAAGCGCCATCGAATACTATCGGCACAGGCATTGAAATGGTCGCCAATGCGGATGTAATACGTTTTCCGGGCATTAAAATAACCACGGATTTCCGCCTGCTTGACTTCCGGAGTCGCGTTGTCATTAAAAAACAGCGTACTTTGATTGTCTTCCGCAAGGGGGAGGTTTTGACAGCTGCCATACACCCAGATTTTGGTGTCGCAAGTGTTCAAATCGCGGGTAGAAATGCGGTACAAGCCCGACGTATCGGGGGTAAATTGGTACCAGGTGTCTTCAAAAGAAGCGAGGTGCATACCGGGTCTGACCTGGGGCGCAACGGCACACTCCTCGCCGGGGCGGCATTGCAAATGCAGGGTTTGTTGTGTGAACACCGTTACCGCCGGGAAGAGCGTGTCACCCTGAAAGATCACCCGGCAATAGCCCGGTGCCTCGATGCCGTCTCCGAAACGGTCGTGCAGCCTGAACGAAATGCACTGATGAAGCGGCACACAGACCCGGTGCCGGTAGAAGAGTTGATTTTTGTAGGTGTTGGGGCGCACAAACGCATAGTAAGTACCCGTGCTGCCGGTGAGCTCCCAAGAAAGCTCGGCACCGTAGCGATCGGTGAGTATTTCAATAATGACTTCCACCTGCGTGGACGAACAAGCGGCAGACTGCCCGCGCAACCAACCGGTGAGGCACAGGCAACCCAAAAGTAGATAGTGTTGCATAATTGGATTAGGGCTTGGTACCAGATCGGGAAGCCGGCGATTAGACGTGCAGAAAGTCAGAATTTGGCGTGACTGCCTGCTGCAAACTACAAACTGCCCACTGGTATGGGTGTAACGGTAAGTTGAAAGATACTAAAACATTTGTTAATTTCATAATGTATTTTAGAAAATATTTTCAGAAGAAAATTTATAGTAGTAAAAACTTGACAACACTAAAAAAGAAGCGTATCTTTGCAAACCATTTGAAAAACGGATCAGAATTTCTGTAAAGGCAGGCTGATTGGTTATAAAATGGAACTCAAATATCGCGGCGTGGAGCAGTTGGTAGCTCGTTGGGCTCATAACCCAAAGGTCATAGGTTCAAGTCCTGTCGCCGCTACACAAAAGCCCTGTAAATCAATGATTTACGGGGCTTAGTTGTTTCATAGGTTGTTTATTTATTTTTAACAGCCTGTTTACGACCGCTTGAATAACTCCCCTGCCGGGCGCATTGCCTGACGTTCTTTTTCCTGCAATTTCAGAAACTTCAAATAGTTCTTGGTAGGCTTACCCTGGTAGTGCGTTTTGAAATACTTTTCCCGCCCCTCCATGAAATCGCTTTTCGCAAATAACTGGTCGAGCATCTTTGTAAAAGGTCGGCTACTTTTTGATTTCGTCTGCTTTTTGTACATACACCCCGTGAAGGCTTCCCGATGCAGGAAGTACCCACCGACTAAATACAGCTTTCTACAATGCTTTTTAGTGACCGGACAAACGAAATACCAAATTAAGCCTATGCCCAAATTATTGGGCTTAGAGACGATGGGAACGCGGTACTTGAGGGGTTTTTCGTTGAAAGTATAATCCAATTCCAGATATCCGCTCGTTGCTTCCATGTGAATGGTAAAACCAATCCTTGCCGTCACTTCACCGTTGCGCGTCCATCGGCTTACACCCGTGCTTAATTGATTTGGCTTCAAATACACTTTGTAGCTTTTAGTATCAAGGGTTAAAACCTCGTCGTATAGTGTCGGGAAGATGCGCGGATATGCCATAGCTCCAATTTTTTTTCGACAAAGCCTAAATTATTGGGGAAAGTTCCACTGTTACCACTCAACGCCCTGAAATGGCTCGCCAAAACTGTGCTTTACGGATTCGGTTTTCGGCATTATGTAAGGCATCAATTTGCACAAGATGTTGAGCCGTTCCATCGGGGTTAAGCCCTTCAACAATTCGGGCAATTGCTCTAACTCGGATTGCATCAACGCTTTTAACGTCTCGCGCAAATCGCTGGTAAGGGGTTTTTCGGGTTTTACCGACTTTGTTTTCATGGTATTATTGATTTTGTCATTTGAAGAAAGTGGCGTTTTTTTCAAACGTTTCTAAATCATTTGAAAAAAGTGCCTGTTTTTTCAAACGTCCGCCAATCGTTTATGCAAAAGTGCTTTTTCGTATAAACGTTTTCACTTCATTTATATGAAAAGCCACTTTTGTATAAATGATTTCAAGTCACTGATGCGAAAAAGCAGTTATCAAATATTGCTTGACTACTAAATTTTCCACATTAGATTCACCTTTTTAAAGGTTGCATTTTTTACAATGGTTCAACTTCATATATTCCAGTAAGCCAAAATTGTTGTTTTTAAGTATTTTATTTTGTATCTTTGCATTGCCTACGCTGCATGAACTCCGACTTCAAGTCGTTGAAGGGTATCCTTCTTAGTGCAGTTGCGGGCTTTTTTGTTTTATAGCTTATTGTTTGCTGTAAGTGGATTCTTTGGATTGTAGTAATTCTTCCAATCATTGTAGCTCTCACTATCGTATAAGTCCACGACTAAAGAAATTTTATCTTTCAAAAAATTATAGTACCTCAATTCGCCGCGCTCAAATACACGCTGTACCGACCAACAAAAATAGTCTGCCACATTCAGCAATGGTTCTGTACGGTGATTCTGCACGTTAAATTCAACTTGAGTTTTGACAGGCTTACCTTTGGTTTTATGGTTTCTTGCTACCGCTTTTGACAATGCCAATTGTAGATTTTGGTTCTTGGTACTTTTCCCCCTGTTCGCAATATTCAGAACTAGTTTGCCGCCCTTGTTCAGCTTATTTTTGAGCAAATGCGAAAGCAAGTCAGCATAAAATTCAGCTTCTTTCCCATTATGTTTTGTTTCATAAAGGGTGGGTATCTTCCTCCCTACCATAGCTTCAAAACTGCAATCAATTGTATTGATGTAATCGTAAAATAACTTTCTGACTTCGGGAACGTCATCCGTAGCATGGAAGTAAAATCCTCCATTTGTAATCTTTTTCTGAATACTCGCAATATCTTGAAAGTAGGGGTCATCTGCTACCTGTTTCTGCAATACCAAAATTTGCTCCCGAATATGCCATAATGATTCTTTAAACTTAACCATTCCCAAAATAAAACAAAGCGAAACGCCATTTTGACCAATAATGTTAACCTTGCCTTTACCATACATTGTAGTATCACCAGCTTCATCCAAAAATCGGTGAAATGGTTTAATTTCTGCCTTATCGGTACTTTGATTCATCTCTAATATTTGAAATGATGTAAGGTGCAAAATATGCACAATCCTTTGAGAATTTCAACTGTTGCATTTTTTGCAACAACTCAAATTTGATTATTTGAAATTTCTGAACGGTTCTCTTTTTATAGCGTCCGATTTGTTCAGTTTTGGTTTTTGATTTCAGGTTTTATCAGGTTCAATCTAAAGTTTTCTCAAGTCTAAAATTCCAACATTTTTCAATATGTGTGGAAGCCGAAAACTCTTTACTTGCCTTGTCAAAATACTAACTTTTGCTAAGTTTTAAAAGTGAGGTTTTGTGAAGTTTTTTGCTTTTTTATAATTCGAGAAACTTGCTTCATATTGACAGGATTTGACAAGATCTGAATGATAAGTTTTCATAAGCCAATGTCAAGTTTTGACAGGTTCAAATGATAACTTTTGATAACAGGCGTGGAATCGGAAAACTCAATAACAGGCAGTAAAACCCACTTTACTCCCCGGTTTGTGCCGCTCGCAACGCCTTCAAACTTTCTTCCCCGATTTGCGGAATGACCACCTCCCGCCCCGACAGTGGAAAGTAGGTTTTACCCTGGCTTTCGTAGGCGATGGCTTTCAGCGCGTCGGTGATCTGGTAGCGGTAAACCGTTTCTTCCACAAGGTCAACAAAGTAGATCAGAACCCGCCCGGCGTTCTTTTCTGCCAGGCGGCAATATTTGACCCAATCGCGGGTATCAATGCCCGTATCGGCATAATGCGTCCGGCGCGGGTAGGTCTTCACATCCACACTCCACACGCGGTTTTCCGGGTCAATCACCAAAAAATCAATCGGGTGGCTCCGCCGCGCCGGGGGACGGTACACGGTCAAGCCCCTGGCTTTCAAATGCCGCTCCACGAACTTCTCCCCCGCCGTGCCTAATTGGGTCGTCCGAAGCGAACGAAACGGCTTTTTGGATATGGTTGGGGGGTATTCATTTACACAGGCAAGTACAAGGATTCTGACTGTGCCGCTTCCAACTCTTTTTCAAGGTACGCCTCTTTGCGCTCCAACCAATCTACAATTTGATGCTCCTTTGCCATTGCAAATGCCAGGCGGACGGGTATTTGCTTTTTCAGGTCTTTGAAGATGTCGAGCAACCGGGCGTGAACGGCATCGGCGATCAGGTCGCGTTGCTCCCCGGCAAAAGGCGTTTCCAAATAATGATGCAATTCCCGGTGTACGGCATCGTGTAGGTAACTGCCCGGCTGCATGGCATCCTTTAGAATTTTGGACGTTGCCATTTTCGCCCGCCAAACTTCGTTGGGCTTTTGAGTGGTCGAAAGTCTTTCCATTTTTATGGTTTTAAATTGTTCAAAGTCAACGATTTGCACCCGCTCTTTGCGGCTTACGTTTTTCTGTTCGTCGGGCAGCACAAATTCAAACCACCGCGTGAAACTCGATTGCATGATACCAGCCATGTACCCGGCATCTTCCAGGCGTTCGTATTGAATGGCTTCGCCCGTCTCCGGGATCACCAGCCGTTTGAGGGCTGCACCCTTCAATCTGAGTTCCAGCCGTTCAATGTTGGAAAGTTGACCCCCGTTCAAATTGTTAGTCGTCCAGGTATCGGAAATGTACCGTTTGTTGGTTCTTTTGAGTTCGGCAGACTTATCGTAAATCGTCAGCATCTTTTCACTACTCCGCTTTCCCCAGGCGTAGCCCGTCCGGTCGCGCTGTGCGGTCTTATAATCCGCCGTCTGAACCTTGCCAATGCTTTCGATCTCCCCGCGCTCAAAGCGTTCTATTTGCTTCAAAAAGCCCGTGCCGTCAATGGCGATGTCCAGGCGGGTGAGGTTGTGGAGGGTCAAACGGAGGGCATCAAAAACGGCGGCTAACTTTACCGTCCACCCGGCGCGGTAGAGTTGGTGGTTTTCAACTTTGATTTGAGAAAAGTCCGGTGCAAGGATTTTCGTATTGCGTGGAGCCGTGAAAAGTAAGGCAAACGGGTCTTTCTCGCCCGGTAGGTACACCCGGTATTTGTGCTGATAATGCTTGGTGCCGTAGCCGTCCAGCTTCAACCGGATGCCGGAAAACTCAAGGGTTTCCCGGGGGGCTTTCCTGGTCGTCCGGTAGGAACTTTCCGGTAGTGGTGCATTCCATCCAATCCACCGAAATGCAGTATTTGGCGGCACTTTTGGCAGCGTCCGGGACTGCCCTGTAAACTTGACCCCCATTATATTCATAGGGGGTCGGGTCGGATGCAGCCAAATAAGTTTGGTCTCTGCTATTGCAATCGGCATCAAAATGGCGTATATTTGCAGCCATACAAATGATGTTAAATGCCACGACCTTACGCTAAGGCGTGGCTTTTTTGACAGATTTTGTTAAATCGTATTTCGGCAAGGCTTCAAAACCTTGCCTTTTTTGTTAAATCGTATTTCGGCACTTTCACCCGTCGTAACAGGTGGCGGCTGTACCAGCCACAGCAGTTTTAATTAGCGCAATCTTACTACCGAGTATTTTGTAACAATACGTACACATTCGATAGCAGAAAGAAGAAAAATGCCCCATTTGTTAAGCCGGACGGGGCAAATCCGGCACTCGTATATGTTGAGTTGCGCCTAGGTAAAGGACTGCTAAAACCTCGTTCCCACGGCGGTCACTCTATTTATTTACAATTTTCAACAAATCGCTTTTGCGAAAGCGTACCGCTCCTTTGCGTCCGCCGATATAGATTGGTTCCAATGTGCCATTCCGACGCATCGCGTCAATGGTGGATACACTGCAATTCAGCAATTTTGCAGATTCGCGCTTATCGCACAAAATTTCCGTTTCTTCAGGGTCAGTTGGTTTGGGTTCCGGCAGGTAATTCAACAGGCAGTACCGAACCTTATCTACAATCAGATTCTCCAAATCCGTGCGCGTTATCAAAATCATTTCCATTTTTTCATTCTTTTCCACAAAGATGCAGGTTGCGTTTTTTAGATAAAGTGGATTATCATGGATTATCCGATATTCCATTATAAGGCGGTAAGTTTGTCCCAAAAAACCTTTTGCCCTTTTGTATAGTCACGCGGTCTATTGTATTCAGTCCATAGATTTTTACGAATACCGCCACTTACATTGAAATGAGTAGCCACAGCTCCACAAGCCTTTTGCCCGTCCACATCTTTGACCAGTTTATTTGTCTTTAAAAATTCCCAAAAGACCACAACTTTGTACTTTGCCCTTTCTGTGATATGCTCCAATCCGGCTTTTCGCGCCAACTCAATAGCCGTTTGCATGGTATCGGATGAAATGAATAGATCGGCAAAGGTGAGTTCCGGCGATTGCTTTTCAATGTTGGGTTTTGTTGGGTTTTGGAGTAATGGAGTAATGTCGTCAATAAATTTTTTTTCATCTTTGAACCATTCTTTAAGCATTTTCCTATACCGCGTTCCTTCATCTTGTGAATTGTTTTTGTATCCTTGTTGTAATTTCGCTTTCCGCTCATTTAGGATTAATTCGAGTTTGATTTTTTGCGGGTCGGTCAACAATCCTTTTTCGTACAATGAATGGCTATTAATTTTTATTAGCAAGCCATTCGTTAAATCCACCAGTGCTTCAATTAAGGTACTTTTAGTGTGTAACTTCGCTTTTGAAAGTCCGGTGTACCGATTTGTTTCGGGTACGCCATTTAGAATAGGCAATTGACTTTGATAATGCTCTTTTAGATGGGCGAAAAAGGTTAATTCAAAGAACATCTTGAACCATTTTTCATAGGTTCCCACCAGTAGTTGCATATCGGTTTGGGTATTTTCCACTGGTGTGAGGTAGGCGTTGAGGTACTGCAATATCTTTTCGATTCTTTCCTTTGCCAAACTAATTTTTGACTTTTCTATCACCATTTTTTTAGTTAAATCAATTGTCCAGTGTAAGTAATAGTTCAGATAAAGCCGTTCGCCACAGCCATTAGGCACTTTCCCAAAACTTTCTACCACATATTCAATATAATCGGTGATTTCTTTATAATACATATCATTAAAAAGGTTATTAATGATATGCTGGTGGGTATAAACGATTTTTTTTGCAGTCATTTTAGGCACTTCAACAAATGAATCCCTGTTGAACGCTTGTACATTCACAAGATTGGAATGCCACTGACAGCAATAGGGAAAACCTGCTGCTTTAGCATTTCCATTAAATCTATCTGTTAATTGCTTGGTTGTTACAGTTAAAACCTTTTGGCAAGTTTCGCAGATATTGAAATCATGCTCTCCTATTATGGGTTCTATTTCATAGGGAACTTCGTAACCTCCATCTACTGTCACTTCCCACATTATAGTTTCTCCACAAAAGTTAATAGGTTTAATACCATCCGCATTAAAGTGAATATATCTATTTTTCATTTGCCGCTTTTTTATAGTTCGGAAAACTTACCCCACCACATCGGGCGGGGCAAGCCCTGTTTTACTTTTCTGATTCCATCTTTTCAATAAGCGCGAGTTTAATATCCCGCACATCTAATAACATATTTTGTAAAAATTCCAATAGCTCTTTATCTCTTTCTATAAGTATTTGCTTGGTATCGTCGAGATTTTTAGCTATTTGATTTAGCTTAATATTCATTTTTTTTCTTTGTTGAATATCCATGATGTTAATTTTAAATTATCTAATCCAATAGCATCACCAATTGATTGGCGTTATGCTCTAACCTTTTCTTAGCCTTTTCGTAGCCTTTTATTAGCTGGCTTTCATCATAAAAATCTCCCCACATTTCAAAGCTGTACCGGACGGAACTTGATTCTTTAGAAATAGAGATTTGTATCCGCTCTATTTTGTGAGGTTGTAATCCGTCTTTTGTAAAGGCATAAACGGTATCGCCAATTTTATATTTAGGTTTTGGAATATCCATGATGTTTGTTTATTTTAAGTGAATGATTATTTACCCCGCTTTTTACCTTTCGTCTGTCGCTTGGTGCTGTGTAGTTTGGAGGCATTGAAGGTTTTGCCCGTGCGCCCTTCCCATGCCTTTATCCGGCAATCGTCGGAACAATATTTTTGCTTATGGTGGCGGTGACGGTACACGGTTTGGCAATGCTCACACACCCGCGTTCCGGTGGTAAGTTTTTGCGTATCGTTAAGACGATTTTCGTTTAAACGATTTTCGTCTTTACGATCCCCGGTTGAAGCGGCAACAAGGGCTTTCAATTGTGCCACCGCCGTATGCCTGTTCTCACTTTCCAGCACCCGGAAAGCATCTTCAAAGTCCGGTTGTTGAACGGCATCGTCTTTACGATTTTCGTTGGTTGCGCCCGGCAGCATTATCCCGCTACCTGCACTGCCGTTCTGATTCATTGGCTTGAATCCACCTACCACTACACGCGGTTGCTCCGGGGCATACTCGTACAGCACGGGCAAGGCTCCTGGATGGGGTGCCTCCGGCGTTCGCTCCGCCCATCGGCGTATCCGCGTCCGCGCCCATACCTGGTACTTGTTCGACAATACCCCCCACCACTCCGCCATTACAGACGGGTCAAAATGAAAGGTGGATAGAATGGGCTTTTCCTGAATGTCAGAACCTTTCTTTACAATTTCGTGCATCGTTATGGCAATTGCCAAAAAGACGTGGCAGATGACTGTGAACCACGCCACCAGACCGCCGTACTGCGTACCCTTGTTTTCCAGCTTGGTCACGCCGTTGGATGCAAGGGTTTTGGCTTCTCCGGTGGCGGCTTCCCGGCGGGCGAGTAGGGCGATGAG
>Ga0224722_1001059_pt1 | contig 15596 bp, 10 predicted proteins | sample Balambano_FR1_Me_FD_161646 | JGI IMG/M metagenome (GOLD analysis project Ga0224722, IMG submission 161646) | Freshwater sediment microbial communities from Lake Towuti, South Sulawesi, Indonesia - Balambano_FR1_MetaG | ecosystem: Environmental > Aquatic > Freshwater > Lake > Sediment | place... | reverse complement strand
CCGATATCCTGAACTGGCCCGAACCACCGAACAGTTCCCGCAGGTCGGAGGTGCTGACCTGTACTATGGTGGTACCAGCTACAAGAATACCGGCGGCCTCGGCGTGCAGATTGCAACGGAAGCGGATGGCGGGACTGCCATTGAAGCGACTCCTGTTCAGCCGGCTAAGGCGAAGAAATCGTCTGGTCTGATCGTGATTCCGACGGTTCAGCTCTACAACCGTGAACGCAAATTTCGCGCCAGCGAGCATCAGCTGATGGCGGCGCGCATTGCGGAACCGTACGTCGAAATCAATGCGGCAGATGCCAGCAAACTGAAAATCGCGGACGGCGATTACGTGCAGGTTGAGCTCGACGGCAGTGTGTCTGTTCGTGCGCGGGCGCACGTGAATGGCGCGGCACCGCAGGGTACAATCCTGATGCCGCGCAATTTGCAGCCGTCAGCCACGGCGCTGACGATCACTGCCGGTACGATCAGCAAGGTTGAGGGATAGAGTTACACCATGGCGACCATCACACGCGAAAAGCGGCGGGGACCGCTCAACGAGCTGGTACATGGTTACACACAGGTGCGCGACAATGTTGTGCCCCAGCGTCTGTGGCCGTGGGCGAATCTTCTGACGATCGGTGCTGCGCTGACGCTTGGCGCTGTGGCCACATATCTTCTCATCCTGCTGATCTGGGCCTTCATCGAGCCGCGCCAGGTGGCCATTGGTGGCGCGATCGAAAGCATCGTCGGCTTCATCTTCAACCATAATCGCGTCGACCCGACCCAGGTGATTGACTGCCGCACCAGTTCCGGATGCAGCACGATTCAGGCGATCGTCTATTCGCTGGTATTTTTCGTCGTGGTTCTCACAGGTTTCGCCTATATGACGTTCTGGGAACGCCGACTGATCGCGTTCTTCCAGCAGCGCGTGGGCCCCAACCGGGTAGGCCCGGCTGGCCTCCTTCAGCCGGCTGCCGATGGCGTCAAGCTGATCTTCAAGGAAGACATCGAACCCGCTGGCGCCGACAAGTGGGTCTACCGCATCGCCCCGGTGCTCAAGGTCGTTCCGGCGCTGATCCTGCTGGCGGTCGTCCCGCTCGGGCCAAACCTGACGATCCCCTGGTTTGATGGCAATACCTACAGCGTCCCCCTCGGTCTGGCTGACCCCAACGTGGGCGTCCTGTGGCTGCTGGCGATCACCAGCATCGGCACCTATGGCGTCGTGCTGGCTGGCTGGGCGAGCAACAACAAGTATGCGATGCTGGGTGGCCTGCGCGCGTCTGCACAGATGCTCAGCTACGAACTCAGCCTCGGCCTGACGATGGCGGTGCCGGTCATGCTGGTGGCCAGCATGAGCATCAGCGATATCGTGCGCGCCCAGACGTACTTTTACGAATGGTTCGTGTTCCAGAATCCACTCGCGTTCGGAATCCTGTTCATCGCCCTGATGGCAGAGCTGAACCGGTCTCCTTTTGACCTGCCGGAAGCGGAACAGGAACTGACGCAGGGCTTCATGACCGAATACAGCGGCATGAAGTTTGCCAGTTTCATGATGGCCGAATACCTGAGCATGATTGGCGTGAGTGCAGTCATCGCGTCGCTCTACCTCGGGGGTTACAACGATGGTTTCGGCATCGTCGCCAGCGTGCCGATCCTGGGCCCGGTCGTCCTGATCGGCAAAATCTTCCTGCTTCTGTCGTTCATGGTCTGGGTCCGTGCGACGCTTCCTCGCATCCGCTATGACCGGTTGATGGCGCTGGGCTGGAAGGTGCTGCTGCCGCTGGCGATGGTTGCGGTCGGCTGGACGGCGGTGGCAATCCTGATTGCCGATGCGCTGGGTTCGGTCGTTCCCTATGCCATTTTCTCTGGCATCGTCTTCGTCATTGTCATCGGCGCGGGGTATCTGATGCTTCGTCGTCGGGGTGAGGCTGATGTGCCCACCGACGTCCCTGAAGACCTGGCCAATGACCCGGTCGTCACAGGTGAACGGCATGGTGTGGGGTTTGCGCTGATCCAGATTGTCGGGGCGCTCATCGCGATTCCGATCGGGCTGTATACCGGGCTGATCCGCATACTGGACAATCTGTCACAACTTGCGCCTCAGAAGCCCGCTCCTCCTTCAGACGAAACAGCAGTGGTATTGAGCGAGAAATCTGGCGAATAGACGGACTGTGGCGTTCGCGCCAGTCAGGAAGAACGTATGAACATTCTCCGAGGCTTTGCGACTACATTCAAGCACGTGCTTGAAGAGCCGGTGACGATTCAGTATCCGGAACAGACGCGCCAGTTTCAGCCGCGGTATAAGGGGCGTCATCACCTGCGCCGCTACGACAATGGCCTTGAGAAATGCATCGGCTGTGCGCTGTGTGCGGCGGCCTGCCCGGCAGATGCCATCTGGGTTGAAGCGGCAGAGAACACCGACGAAGAACGCTACAGCCCCGGCGAGCGGTATGCGAAGACATACGAAATCAACATGCTCCGCTGCATTTTCTGCGGCTACTGCGAGGATGCGTGTCCCACCCAGGCGATTCAGCTCGGACATGATCATCAGCTCTCGTTTACAGATCGACAGGACGCAATCTTCGTGAAGGATATGCTGATCGATCCGCCCGCTTCGGGCGTGCCGGCCACGCCCCAGAAGGTTGAGCCCGGCGTCTATACCCGTTCGATTCCTGATATGGAGAATCCGGACTAGCCCACTGGTTGTTCCCTGCGCAGCACCTTGGAGGTCGTGCAAGGTGCTGTTTTTTTGCGCGACTTCCGCTCGGGCTGATAACCCGTAAGGGAAGGGGCGCTCATTTGGAAGTTGCTCGGCGCTTGTGTTAAACTGCACAAGAAGCCGGCGCCTGAGTAGGACTTAGGACAATGACCGATTTGTGGCTGTTTATCATCGTGGGCGCCATCGCTGTCGCGGCGGCCGTGATGATGCTGCTCAGCGAAAATGCCGTCCACAGCGCGCTTTTCCTCGTCGTCACCATGGTCTGTATCGCGTTTCTGTACCTGATGCTGAACTCTCCTTTTCTGGCGATGATTCAGATCACGGTCTACGCCGGCGCGATTATGGTGCTCTTTATCTTCGTGATCATGCTGCTGGGGGCAGAGCGGCTTCGTCCCAGTGATCCCGGGCCGGAGCGCTCGCGTTTTCGCTGGTTTACGCCGGTCGCACTGACGCTGGCACTGGCGCTGCTCTTTTCGATCGGCCTGGTCACCATTCAGGGCAACATTGACTCTCAGGAAGTGCCGCTGCCGGGGCCAACCGCGCGTGTGGTCAACGCCGCCAACGCCGGCCCGGTCGATGTCTATGTCGGCAGTCTGCTGGCGGCCGATGATCTGCCTTTTGGGGACGCCACAGAGTTTGTGCCCCTCACGCCAGGCGAGTTCAATATCAGCGTTCGCCCTGTGGGTGGTGGCGAGGTGACGACTGTACTGAACGCCCAGCCCGGCACCAACACAAACCTTATCGTGCACGATAAGGCTGATGGTAGTGTCGGCATCGCCCTGTCCGATCAGAATATCGCTGCAGTGGCCGCCGACGGGGCTGGCCGTGTCCAGATCTTCAATGCCTTTCCGGATGCCGAGACAGTCAGCGTGGTCGACGCACGGTCGTTTGACCGCAATACGAATACCTACCTCGGTATCATCGCGGAGAGCCTGCCGTTTGGCGGCAGCGCTACGGTTGAGCCGGCTGCTGATGACCTGAACTGGAATTTCCTCGCCAACGGCGACGTCGCCAATGTGGTCGCAAGTCTGACGGATCAGCCGCTCAGGGCTGACAGCAGCGACCTGTTCGTCGTCGCGCGCCAGGATCTGACGGTCGCGGCCACGCGTACCATTCCGGTGATCGTGCCTTCGCAGGCAGATCCACAGTTTGGCAGCCCACGCTCCATCGGTTTCGCGCTTTTTACAGATTTCCTGCTGCCCTTCCAGCTTCTCGGCCTCGTGCTGCTGGCTTCCATGGTTGGCGTGATTGTGCTTTCTCAGCGCGTCCTCAAGCCGGTCAGGAAGATTCAGGCGCGGCGAAAGGTCAGCAAACCACTGGCCGCCGTGATCTCCTCGCAGGTGGGCCAGGAAGTAGTCGAAGACGCGCCATTGCTGCCAGTACCAGAGAAACCGTCGGAACCAGAGCCAGTACCCTGAATTGCAGCGGGTCCCAGGGGGATTTGACCCATGATGGCAGTGCAGACTGAATCCTATGTGATGCTGAGCATCGTCCTGTTTACACTGGGCGCCCTTGGCGTGCTCGTCCGCAAGAACGCAATCCTCGTGTTCATGTCGGTCGAGCTGATGCTGAATGCAGCGAACCTGTCGCTGGTTGCCTTCGCCAATCACTGGGGACAGGCGAGCGGCCAGTTATTCACCTTCTTCGTGATCACTGTAGCGGCTGCTGAAGTAGCCGTGGGCCTGGCGCTGATCGTGGCGATCTTCCGAACCAAGAACAGCATTGACATTGATGACCTGCACGAGCTGAAAGGGTAGCGGACTGAATTCCCGCTTCGGGAATTCACTGCCGAAGGACGCACTATGGAACAATATGCACAGCTCGCGCCTCTGATTATTCTGATCCCTTCGATCGGCGCCTTCATCAACCTCTTCTGGGGCGCACGGCTTGAAGAGCGATGGGTTGGGACGATCGCAACCGTTGCCTCGTCGCTGTCATTCATCGTTGCAGTACTCATGTTTTCGGGCCTTGCGGCGACCAATTATGAGGCCCAGGTCATCAACCCCCCGCTGCTCAACGGCTGGCTGACGCTGCCTTCAGGGCAGGTCTATATCCCGTGGCAGCAGCGTGTCGACACGCTCAGTGTCACCATGATGCTGATCATCACCGGCATCGGGTCGCTCATCCACATGTATTCCATCGGCTACATGCATGGTGACGCGCGCTATCACCGCTATTTTGCCTACATGAACATGTTTCTGGCGTTCATGCTGGTGCTGGTGACCGCCAACAACTACCTGATGATGTTTGTCGGTTGGGAAGGGGTTGGAGTCTGCTCGTTCCTGCTCATCGGCTTCTGGTTCGACCGGGCCAGGGGCGTGGGCTGGCGCAACAGCATGGCCGCTCGCAAAGCGATGCTGCTGAACCGGATTGGCGACTTTGGTGTCGTCATGAGCATCCTGCTGATGTTCTGGACATTTGGCACCGTTGATTTCGTCACGCCGCAGGAAATCGTCAATACGCATCTTACTGAGCACAGCGGCGAGGCGTATGCGGAGGAAACAGACCACAGCACATCTGACACTGGTGCTGCTGGCGATCACAGCGAGAAGGTGGCTTCGCCCATCGCACAGGAAGGTGAAGGCGACCAGAGCGAAGCGGCCGGTGCCACCGAAGCAGGTCATTCCGAATCAGAAGGCGAAACGGCCCACGGTGAAGAAGACCATGGCGTCGCAGCGGTCGTCTATACCAACAACGATCACATCGCCACGGAGCAGCTCGGCGTCTTCGGGCAGACTGAGCGCTTCATCGATGAAGGCCGTGACATCGCGATTGGGCCGATCACACTGCCATTCACAACCTGGCTCGTGATCATCACGCTTTTCCTGGTGCTGGGCGTGACCGGAAAGTCGGCCCAGATTCCGCTGTTCACCTGGCTTCCAGACGCGATGGCAGGCCCGACACCGGCGAGCGCGCTGATCCACGCCGCTACCATGGTGACTGCCGGCGTGTACATCATGGTCCGGTCCGATGTCTTCTTTTATCACGCGGCGCTAACCTCGTTCGTCGTCGCGCTGATTGGTGGCGTGACGGCACTCGTGGCGGGCTTTATTGCCATGGGCCAGTGGGATATCAAGCGCGTTCTGGCCTATTCGACCGTCAGTCAGCTTGGTTTCATGGTCGCCGCAGTGGGCATTGGCGCCTACGGTGCTGCGATTTTCCACCTGGTGACCCATGCGTTCTTCAAGGCGCTTCTGTTCCTCGGCAGTGGCTCGGTGATTCACGCCATGGAGCACGGCCATCACCACGCCCATGCACATGGCAACGGTCATGACGAAGACCCTGACCACGGGCACGCCTCGCACGATGCCGGACACGACGATGAAGCGCACGGGCATGAGCCCGAATTCGACCCTCAGGATATGCGCAACATGGGTGGTCTTCGCAAGCGCATGCCGGTCACATTCTGGACTTACCTGATCGGTACGCTGGCGCTGGCCGGCATCTTCCCGTTCGCCGGCTTCTGGTCGAAAGACGAAATTCTGGCCGACTCGTGGTTGGCAGGCATCGCCGGGAACAACCTGGCAGGGTACATTGTGTTCGGTCTGCTGCTGATCGCCGCTGGTTTCACGGCCTTCTATATGTGGCGTCAGATCGAGCTGGTGTTTCTGGGGGCCCCACGTACAGATGCTGCGGCCAATGCCCCGGAAAGCAATCGACTCATGACGATCCCGCTGATCGTGCTGGCATTCTTTGCCATCTTTGCCGGTTTCATGAATACCCCGTCGTATGTGCTCGGCCTCGACAATATCTTCGGGGCGCACCTTTTCACCGATCGACTGGAGTACTCTGTGCGCCATGCACACGCCAGTGAGTTCCAGCCGGTCATCGCCATTCTCGCGACCATTCTGGCGGTCGGTGCGTTTGTCCTTGCGCACAACATTTACAAGCGCCGCAACATCATCGAAACCGGCTACGATCCGCTGGAGCTGCTCCCGTCCACGAGACCGTTCTGGTCACTGGCCAATGCGCGCCTGTACTGGGATGCAGCTTACGACCGGCTGTTCGCGCGCCCATTCGTGGCCATTGCGACGTTCCTTGCCGATGTCGTCGACTGGCGCTTCCTGCACGACTATGTGCACGATCAGGTGCTGGTGAAGGGCTATGTGACTGCGGCCGAGGGGCTCAGCAAACCGGTTGATCTTGGCATCATTGACGGCGCCGTCAATGGAATTGGCCGCATGTTCCGCTGGTTGTCAGGGCAGGTCCGGGAAATTCAGACCGGTTATGTGCGAACGTACGCGTTGACGCTGCTGGTTGGCGTCGTGCTCATCATTCTGGTGATTTTGCTGCCGCTGATGCAGCGCGGCTAATCCTCGCGGAGAGAGACTTATGGAAAGTACTGGTCTGTCGCTCGTCACGGTGGTGTTGTTCCTGCCGCTGGTCGGGTTCACCATCCTGCTGTTCATCCCGAACGAGCAAAGCCGCAACATTCGCTATACCGCGCTCGGCACGTCGCTGGTGACATTCGCACTATCCCTGCTGCTGTGGGCCGGCTACGACTCCTCCAATCCGGGATTGCAGATGGTTCAGCGGTGGGACTGGCTTCCCCAGTTCGGTATCGGCTACTACGTCGGCATTGACGGCCTGAACCTGATTCTGGTGATCCTGACCACCTTCATCATGCCGATCGCCATCCTTGCGTCATTCAGCGCACATGTGATTGTCGAGCGCGGCCGCGAGAAACTGTACTACCTGTTCATGCTGCTCCTGCTGTGGGCGATGCTCGGCGTGTTCGTCATCCAGGACCTGATCATTTTCTACGTGTTCTGGGAAGTCACGCTCGTGCCCATGTACTTCCTGATCGGCATCTGGGGCGGCGAAAAACGCGTCTACGCTGCGGTCAAGTTCTTCCTGTACACGATGGCCGGTTCTGTTCTGATGCTTCTCGCGATTCTCTACGTGGGCATCAACGCAGGCACATTTGCCACGCCGGAAATCATCGCCGGCATACAGAGCGGGGCTATCTCATTCCCGTACGACGGATTGTTCAGCCCACAGGCGGTGCTGTTCCTCGGCTTCTTCATCGCGTTCGCCATCAAGGTGCCGATCTGGCCGCTGCACTCGTGGCTTCCGGACGCGCACGTTCAGGCGCCAACTGCCGGTTCGGTCATTCTGGCAGGCGTCCTGCTGAAAATGGGTACCTACGGCATGATCCGATTCAATCTGCCGATGTTCCCCGAAGCAACGGTGGGCTGGGCGCCGATCATCGCGACACTGGCGGTCATCGGGATCATCTACGGCGCGTGGGTCAGTTTCGCACAGTCCGACATGAAGAAACTGGTTGCGTATTCTTCGGTCAGTCACATGGGCTTCATCGTGCTCGGCATCTTCGCCCTTACGGCAGCCGGCATTCAGGGCAGCATCATCCAGATGGTGAATCACGGGATCAGCACGGGCGGGCTCTTCCTCATCGTTGGCTTCCTGTACGAGCGTCGACATACCAAAGAGCTGTCGGCGTTCGGCGGCATCTGGAAAGCGATGCCTCTGCTGGGTGGCATTTCCCTGATCGTGGTGCTCAGCAGCATGGGAATGCCCGGTCTGAATGGCTTCATCGGCGAATTCACGATCCTGCTCGGAACCATGGGCAGCACGGTGCTCGGCTTTTTCTTCTCGCTGATTGCGGCTATCGGTATCGTTCTCGGTGCCATTTATCTGATCAACTTCTTCCAGCGCATCTTCATGGGTGAGCTGAACAAGGAAGAAAACCTGCACCTGCCGAAGCTCGAGTGGAACGAAATCGCAGTCCTCGTTCCTATCGTCGCGCTGATTATCCTGATCGGTCTGCAACCCTACATTTTCATGCAGCCATCCGACACAAGCGTACAGAATCTGGTCGCCCAGATTGACGTCGACAGCGCGCAGACCGTGGTACAGCTTCCTGAGACGGCACAGGGCGAATAGAGAGGCAACCCTTCATGCTGCAAATTCCCAGCCTCGAAACGCTCAATATGGGCGCTGCGCTGCCGGCTATCAGCGTCGGCGCATGGGCGTGTATTCTGCTGCTGGTTGACCTGTGGATTCCCAGGGATCGCAAGACGATCACCGCGGCGCTTTCAGCAGGCGGGCTGGTCTTTGCGTTCATCGCAAATCTGCTCGTCTACAACCAGACCGGCGACAGCTTCCTGGGCATGTTCGTGGCCGATCAGTTCACCGGCTTTCTGAACATCGTTATCCTGCTCACTGCCCTGCTGAGCATCGGCCTGAGCGTGACTTACCTGCAGCGCATGGATGTCGATCGCGGTGAATACTACGAGCTCATCCTGTTCACCACCTCCGGCGCGATGTTCATGGTCGCCGCCAATGACCTGATCTCGATTTTTGTGGCGCTGGAACTCCTCAGTATTCCGCTGTACGTGCTGTCTGCGCTGCGCGCACCTGACATTCGCTCGGAAGAAGCAGGCCTCAAGTACTTCCTGCTTGGGGCGTTCACCAGCGCCTTCTTCGTGTTTGGCGCTTCCATGATCTACGGCGCAACCGGGACGACCAACCTTCCGGAAATTTTCGCGGCCGTGCAGAATGTGCGACTGGGCGAAGACAGCTCTGCCCTGTTCCTGCTGCTCGGCGCGGGCCTCATTCTCGTCAGCCTGGGCTTCAAGGTTGCCATCGTCCCATTCCACGAATGGACGCCAGACGTCTACGAGGGCGCGCCTACACCGGTCGTGGCTTATATGAGCGTGGTAGCCAAGGTCGGCGGTTTCGCAGCACTCCTTCGCATTCTGATCGTGGCCTTTGGCACGCTCACGCTGTCGGGTGAGCAGGTGGCAGTGTGGCAGAATGTGATTGCCATTCTCGCTGGCCTGACGGTTATCATCGGAAATCTCGTTGCCGTCTCGCAGCACAACGTCAAGCGCCTGCTGGCGTATTCCTCAGTTGCAAATGCCGGCTATATCATGATGGCACTGGCCGCCGCGGGCACTGCCGGTGTCGCAAACACTGCGGTTCAGGCGGCAGTGATTTATCTGATCGCCTATGCCTTCACCAACATTGGCGCCTTTGCGGTCGTCACTGCTGTCGAGCGCGTCACGGGTGGAACCGATCTTCAGGATTTCGTGGGGCTCGGCAAATCGCGACCGGTACTCGCGTTTATGATGGCAGTCTTCATGCTCAGCCTGACGGGTGTGCCGCTGACCGGTGGCTTCATCGGGAAAGCGTTTGTCTTTGGCGCGACGCTGCAGGCCGGTCTGGTCGGGCTGGCGATCATCGGCGTCCTGACGAGCGTAATCAGTGCATACTACTATGTGCGCGTGATCGTACAGATGTACCTGCATGACCACGAAGATGAAGCCGTTGATGTGACGCCCGGTCTATCGCCATCCGTACACTGGGTGACCAGTCTGGCTTTCGCCGGGACGCTGGCTCTCGGTATCCTGCCGGCACTGGTGACCGTCATGACCGATCGTATTGCTCTGGTTGCAACCATCACACCATAAGCGCCCCACGTCATGTAGATGTAGTGGGGCAGGAGGGGCTGTGCGCCCCTCTTTTTGTGTCTGCAAGGCGGTCCTGTGTGGACTATTCCGTTATCCTGCTCGCGATTATATTCTGCCAGATCTGACATTGCCTTCAGGGCAGCCATGAAACCCTCATACGCAGGATTTCTGTTCATCAGCCTGGCAGTGGCCGGCTACTCGTTTCTGCCGGTTTTCATTCAGCCGCTGTATGATGCCAACCTGACACCGCTCGAAATCGCATTCTGGCGCTACTCCATGGCCGCGCCTCTGCTGTGGGGCCTTTCCGTGATCGAGCGCCGACGCCTGCAAACCATCGCCAGGCGGCCTCCTGCCATTCCGCTCCTGCTGATGGGTCTGCTGCTGGCGGTAGCGGCCATGGCGGCCTTTACAGGTCTCGACCTGCTTCCAGCCGGCACATTTGTCGTCATCTTCTACACCTATCCCGCAATCGTGGCTCTGATTGCGCTGTTCATGGGCGAGCGCCTGTCCCGCTGGGGATGGGTGGCTGTCGCACTCACGCTGGTGGGTGTTTCGCTGACCGCGCCCGACTTCAGCGCCGGCCTGGCCGGTGAAAATGCCACCGGTGTCATCTTTGCGCTCATTAACGCCGTCGTCGTTACGGCCTACTACATCCTGAGCGAGCGGCTCTTGCGCGGCGTGTCCCAGATCTTCCGCTCGAGCGCGCTGACCTGCACAGGTGCCTGGGTGACCCTCGGAATCATTGCCGTCTTCAGCGGGATCCGGCTTCCGCCACCGGAAACAATCGTGCCGTTCGTGGCGCTGTCCACAATCAGCACGATCGTGCCGATCTTTGCACTCAATGTCGGCATTCAAAAGCTCGGCTCGTCGCGGGCCGCCGTCGTCGGCTCGTTTGAGCCGCTCCTCACCGCCTTCCTGGCGATGGTGTTTCTCGGCCAGCAGATGGAGCCAATCCAGTGGCTTGGCGGGCTCGTCATTGTCGTCAGCATCATCCTGCTGCAGACGCTCGGCAGGCCAGTGCTCAGTCTGGCGACGACAGGCATATCAGGCAAAGCGATCTCTGCTGCTTCAGACTGATTTCACTTCAGGAATCATAAACCTTGAGACTTCACAATCTGATTACGTTTCAGTTAATTTTTGCGTAGTCTGGCCTACGTGTGTGTAGCGCACACTATACGTTAAGAATTTTGATCTAGGATGAAAGGGGCCTTTGTGATAACCTTCATTATATCGTCTGGAAGCATATATTAGGAATGTGATCGTCAATATGGTGCAGACTACGCAGCTTCGTTTCTCCGGGTCTGTGTGGTGCAATCTCGATATTGCACTGCGCAACCTGGATCAGCTTTTCGGGCGTGCGGCACAGCCGCTGGGCCTGACCATCATTGAGTGGTACATCATGCGGGCCCTGTATGAGCGCGATGGACAGCACGCGTCGGAACTGGCGCGCGCCGTCGGTCGTGCGGCAACATCGTTCACCCCGAACCTCGACAAGCTTCAGCAGAAGGGATTCATCGAACGCCGGCCTGACCCGAGTGACCGCCGCGCGGTGCACATATACCTGACGCGGGAAGCGCAAAAACATCGTGAAGAAGTCATGGCCGTTGCCAATGCGCTCGATACTCAGGTGAAGGAACTGTTCACCGCTGACGAGTTTGAGTCGTTCCTGCAGGTGCTGTCGATTCTGCAGACGCTCGAGCCTGACTACAGCGCAGAAGCCTTTTCTTCCGCGTATGACGCTGATAAGGTGAACACGGCCTCGATGAATGGTCATCACGCAGCGGTTGCCAGCCGCAACTAACGCTGACCCGAATTCCTCTGAAACGACGCCTTGTACAGGCGTCGTTTTGTATCCGCCAGAGTGGCATGAACCGTTCGAATACGGTCTACTTCCCGCGAGAATTCGCCATCAGAGAGATTATCCGCATGCAACCGCTTTCGCCTGCAGACGTGCAGTCTGTCATCGACGGGCATATGCCCGGCACTCAGATACGCTTCTTCGACACAACGACCGGCACGTCACAGCAGGCTGCCGACAACATTGGCTGTCAGCTCGGGCAGATCGTCAAGAGCATCTGCTTCATCGTCGGAACTGCGGAAGGCGAAACGCCGGTCATCGTGCTGACCAGCGGTGATCAGAAAGTCGATGACCGAAAGCTGGCCGACCACTTTGGCGTGGGTCGCAAGAGAGTAGCCGTGGCAACTGCCGAACAGCTTGTGGAAATCTACGGCTATCCGCCTGGGAGCGTTCCACCCTTTGGCCACCGGCAGCACATTCAGACGTTCATCGATTCAACGCTTTCCCGCTGGGACATGCTGTACGCTGCCGGCGGCGCTCACAATGCCATTTTCCCGATCACGCTGTATCAACTGCAATCGATCACCGGCGGGGTGATGCTCGACGTGGTTCGCGACAGCACGGCCTGACCGGTCCGTTTTCAGGTCACATGCCCTGCGGGGCAGCCTGCACATTCTGGGCGAGAAACAGCAGAATGCTGCGAATGCGCTCGCGCCAGGTCTCCGGGGGGGCCTGCACCTGAATGGCTACCCGGGTGACGGTCACATCGCGTCCCAGCCGCATTTCAAGGCGTTCGCGGTTGAGCTCAACCAGGTACGGCAGCCGAATCTCAAAGCGATCGTGCCTGCGAACGATGGCGCTCGCGCCGGCTGACTGTGCCAGCAGCTTGATGTCGATCTGGTACAGCAGGCCCTCCACGGCTGCAGGAAGTGCGCCGAAGCGGTCGATCAGTTCTGCTCGCATCGCGCTGACCTCATCACTGGTGGAAAGGCCACCGATTCGCCGATAAATCTGCAGGCGGAGCGAAATGTCAGGGATCCAGTCGGCAGGGAGATAGGCGGCGAGCGGCAGATCAATCAGGACAGAGTTCTGGCTGATCGGCGGTGGCGGTGGCAGCGCCGTCTGACCACCTGCTTCCTTCCGTTCCCGTTTGAGCTGGCGTACGGCCTGTGCCAGCATCTGCGTGTACAGATGCAGACCGATCGCAGCGATCTGTCCGCTCTGGCGAGTGCTCAGTATGTCGCCTGCGCCGCGCAGCTCGAGGTCACGCATGGCGATCTGGTAGCCAGAGCCAAGGTCAGTGTATTCCGCCAGGGTCGAAAGGCGTTCGCGGGCATCTTCTGTCAGGCGGTTATTGGGCGGGTGAAAGAAATACGCATAGGCCTGCTGGGCCGCGCGGCCGACGCGCCCGCGGAGCTGATAAAGCTGCGCCAGCCCGAACCAGTCTGCGCGATCGATGATGAGCGTATTGGCGTTCGGGATGTCGAGGCCGCTCTCGATGATCGATGTCGACAGCAGCACGTCAAATTCGCCGTTGCCGAACTGTTCCATGACCGATTCGAGCAGGCGCTCGTCCATTTGCCCGTGACCAACAACCAGCCGCGCTTCAGGCACGAGCCGCTGGAGCTGCTCATGGACGTTCTCGATGGTCTGTACGCGGTTGTGAACGAAGAAGATCTGCCCGCCGCGCTCCATTTCGCGCAGAATCGCCTGTCGCACGAGCCGTTCGTCGAATGGCCCGACATGCGTGATGACGGGCAGGCGCTCTTCGGGGGGTGTCTGAATCATGCTGATGTCACGCACACCGCTGAGGCTCATGTAGAGCGTCCGCGGGATTGGAGTGGCCGTCAGCGTCAGCACATCAACCTGCGTCCGCAGGCGCTTGAACTGCTCTTTCTGCTTCACGCCGAAGCGCTGTTCCTCGTCGATCACGACCATGCCGAGGTTTCTGAAGACGACATCACTTGTCAGGATGCGATGCGTGCCGATGATGATGTCGATTTCGCCGGAAGCGATATCTCTCAGGATGGCGCGCTGCTCATCGCCGGAGCGGAAGCGGGACAGCATTTCGACTTTCAGGGGGAACGCGGCCAGGCGGCGGCTGAAGTTCTCATAATGCTGCTGGGCCAGAATCGTAGTCGGCACGAGGATAGCGACCTGCTTGCCTTCCATGACCGCCTTGAAGGCAGCGCGCAGTGCGACTTCGGTCTTTCCGTACCCCACGTCGCCGCAGATCAGACGGTCCATGGGAATCGGGTTTTCGAGGTCCATCTTGACGGAGCGCACTGCCTGAAGCTGATCCTCGGTTTCCACATACGGAAACGATGCTTCCAGTTCATGCTGCCAGGGCGTGTCCGGTGTGTACGGCGTGCGCTGGACGGAGGCTCGTTCCGCATACAGATCGAGCAGCTCGCGCGCTTCTTCTTCCGCGGCTTTCTGGGCTTTGGTTCGAATGCGGATCCAGTCCGCCTGGCCGAGCCGGTTGAGGGTTGGCGGCCGGTCATCCGGGCCGACATAGCGCGTCAGCCGGTCTGCCTGATGAATCGGCACGAAAACCGCGTCGGTGCCGGCGTATTCGATGTGCAGATATTCGCGCTCCACGCCCTCGAGGGTTCGCCTGCGCAGGCCGGCAAATCGCCCGACGCCATAATCGCTGTGGACGACGTAATCGCCTTCGCGAAGGTCGGCATAGGCCAGTTCCGGCGCGCGCCCTTTCTTGGCCACTTTTCGGCGGCGGGGCTCCGGGCGGCTCCATCCGAAGATTTCCGCGTCGGTGAGCAGGTGAAGATCACCCTCATCCGTTCGGAGTCTCCAGCCTTCGTGCAGCACCCCCTCAACGAAGGTGATCGAGCGCGGCGGAAGCGGTTCGGTGATGTTTTCGAGCAGGGCTGCAGGTGATGTTTCCTGCTCGTGCCAGATATCGGTCAGGCGCTGCGCCTGGGCTGTGACCACCACACTGCGGTCGCCAAGACCGCGCAGTTCACGCAGTTTTGGAATCAGCGTCTTCACCTGACCGCCGAACCGGTTTTCCGGGCCCATCACACTGCGCAGCGGGCCGTTCTCTTCCGCACGATCGCCGGGCCCAGTTCCGAGAAAGACCAGTCGTCGGCTGGCAAGTGATTTTTCCAGATCGGCCCATGGCAGGAACGGCTTCGGCATGTCTGGGGGAATCATGCCGGCCGACACCCGGTCGAGGCGCGCGGCTTCGGCTGCCTCTTCGACCGCCTGAATGGTATCGCGAAGCTCGGCGCCGTCTTCCACGACGATGAGCGCATCCTCCGGCGCATAGTCGAGCAGCGTCACCGGCTCGGAATAGACGTACGGAAGGTAGAACTCCAGAAACGGGAATGCCGTTCGTGTGGCAAGCGCCTCTGCATCCTGTTTCGGGCTGGTCATATCCCCTTCTGGAAGCGCGGCAAACCACGGGCCAAGCTGGTTTGCCAGCACCGCAGCAGCCGCGGGCATGACTTCGCGCGCTGGCGTGATGAGTACCGACGGTATCCGCTCGATCGTACGCTGCGTGGACGGGTCAAACAGTCGCAGACTGTCGATTTCGTCGTCAAACAACTCCATCCGCACGGGCAGCGCCAGTGAGGGAGGGAACACGTCGAGCAGACCGCCGCGTCTGGCGAAGGTTCCGCTGTCCAGCACCATGCCG
>Ga0224722_1001058_pt1 | contig 15599 bp, 11 predicted proteins | sample Balambano_FR1_Me_FD_161646 | JGI IMG/M metagenome (GOLD analysis project Ga0224722, IMG submission 161646) | Freshwater sediment microbial communities from Lake Towuti, South Sulawesi, Indonesia - Balambano_FR1_MetaG | ecosystem: Environmental > Aquatic > Freshwater > Lake > Sediment | place... | reverse complement strand
CCGCTGCTTTCCAACCAAGGCGATGCTGCGATCGCCTTGGTTGGAAAGCAGCGGTTGCTGAACGATACCACGAAGATACCCCCCTGGCGTAGGACACGGCGCACATCCGCAAAGACGGAAACGGGTTGCGTCAGATACTGAACTGAGACCGCGCATGTTACGGCGTGGAACGTGTTGTCCCCATAGGGCAGCAGTGGATCGGCGTTGAGGTTGTGGACAATAAACTCGTCTATCTGGGGGTTATCGGCCATTTCCTCTGCGTTCATTCCCTGGGCGTAGACGCGCACTGGCTGGAGGTCTTCAGGATAATGACTGCGCCAACTGCTCATCAGATCGAGCAGGACTGCCCGCCGAGGCAGTACAACGCCATAATAGGCTTTCAACAGGAGTATCGCGGTATTGTCGATATGGACGACCTTGCGTGGTGAACGATAGAAAATTTCGTCAGATGTTTCGTCCGCGCGCGTGAAGTAAGTGTTGGGCAGCACACGCATCTGTGTTAGCCTTTTGCTGTGGACTTTTGGCCTATTGTAGCATGCAGATCAGGAGGTCAGCATCTGCTTGAGCTCATAGAGTTTGGTAAGCGCTTCAATGGGGCTCAGGTGGTTGACATCCAATTGACGCAGGGTGCTGACCACGCTGGTGGCGCTGTGATCTGGCTGCGGCGCATTTTGCGGCACCGGTTCCGGGCCAGACGGCTTTGAGGCTGAGCGGGCGCGCTGTGGCGCACTGCTTTCAAACTGCTGTAGCAGCTCGCGCGCTCTTTCGATCACTGGCTTTGGCAGGCCGGCAAGCTGGGCAACGTGAACGCCGTAACTGCGATCTGCGCCGCCGGGAATGACCTTGTGCAGGAAGACGATGGTCTCATCGCGCTCGGTCACTGCAACGCTGTAGTTGGCGGCGCGCGGCAAGATGTGGGGGAGTTCGGTCAGTTCATGGTAATGTGTGGCGAACAGCGTTCGGCAGTTGAGCCGGGGATTGTTGTGAAGGTATTCAATGACCGCCCGCGCGATTGCCAGCCCATCATACGTTGACGTGCCGCGCCCAATCTCATCTAGTATCACCAGGCTTCGCCGGGTACTGCCGGAAAGCAGACGAGCGGTCTCTACCATCTCAACCATGAATGTGCTCTGCCCCGCATGGATCTCATCCTGTGCGCCGATGCGGGCGAAGATGCGGTCAACAACGCCTATTTCGGCCTCGTCAGCGGGGACAAAACTGCCAATCTGGGCCAACAGCGTGATGATGGCCACCTGGCGGATATAGGTTGACTTACCGGCCATATTGGGGCCAGTGATAATATGGATGCGCGACTGCGTGTCGAACAGCGTGTCGTTGGGGGTGTAGCGTGTTTCTGCTGAGAGCAGTTTTTCCACCACCGGGTGCCTGCCGCTTCTGATGCGCAGCACATCGCTATCGCTGAGCCTGGGTCTTACGTAGCCTTCGTTGGCAGCCACCGTGGCCAGCGACACGAACACATCCAGATGGGCCAGCGTCCTTGCCGTCCTGAGCAGTTTGCTGGCCTGTTCTGCGATCGTCGTACACAACGCGTCGAATATTCGTTTCTCCGCCGCCAGGATTTCCTCTTCTGCGTTCAGCACAATCGTTTCATACTCCTTGAGTTCGGGCGTGATGTAGCGCTCAGCGTTCACCATGGTTTGCTTTCGGATGTAATCGCCCGGTACCCGGTCAGCGTTTGCGGTTGTTACCTCAATGTAATAGCCAAACACCTTGTTGAAGCCGACTTTGAGACTGGCAATACCGGTGCGGCGCCGTTCCTTCGGCTCCAGTTCCGCAATCCACTCTCTGGCATGACGACTGCTTTCCAGGATGTGATCAAGCTCGTCGGAAAAACCGGGGTTAATGACGCCGATAGTACCTGCATTGGATGGCGCGTTGGGGGCGATTGCTCGCTGAATCAGGGTAGTGATGTCTGCATGGGGATCCAAACGCTCTGCGATGCTGCTCAGGGCGGCGCTGGCGTGGATGTGCTGTACGATGCGCGGGATTACGCCTAAGCTGTTTACCAGCCCAAGCAGATCGCGCGGGGAAGCCTTGTGAATGATAATGCGGTTCACAAGACGTTCCAGATCGGCTACATCCCGCAGCGCTTCGCGCACCTCCATGCGCATGATTTCATCCTTTGCCAGGGCTTCTACCGCATCGAGCCGTGCATTCAGGCGCTGGATGTCAAGCAGCGGTTGATTCAGCCACGTGCGCAGCAGGCGAGATCCCATTGCAGTACATGTGCGGTCGAGAATGCCCAGCACACTGCCCTGGGGTTGCCCTGTGCGTATGGTTTGCGTCAGCTCGAGGTTACGTCTCGTAAACTGATCAAGGAGCATAAAAGTTTGTGTGCTGTAGGGCCGCAGTTGCGTTAGCTGGTTCAGGGCGCTCTTCTGTGTTGTTCGCAGGTACTGCACCACCGCTCCGCTGGCGCACACAGCCGCTGGCATCTCGGCCAGGCCGAAGCCATCCAGCGTGCCCACTTTGAAGTGATCGAGAAGGTTCTGACGTGCAGTTTTGGCATCGAACGTCCAGTCGGCTGTTGGTGTAAGATGAATGCCTTCTGGCAGCGTTACCCCATGCTCTACCCATAGCTGCGGTACCAGCACTTCCCTGGGTGAAAGCCGGGCGAGCTCTTCCAGCACCTGCACGCCTGCATTTTCGCCTGCAAGCTGGGTAGTGGCGAACTCGCCGGTTGATATATCGACATACGCGATGCCCGCGTGTGTCCAGCGACCCGTGCGGGGGTCTCCCATCGGATAAATCGCCATCAGGTAGTTGGGTTTATTTTCACTGAGCAGGCTGGGTTCTGTCAGTGTTCCGGGCGTCAGTACGCGGGTCACTTCGCGCTCAACGATGCCGCGCCCAGTTGGCTCGCTGACCTGATCGCACACGGCAACGTGGTAGCCTTTATCGATGAGGCGTGCCACATACTGATCCAGAGCGTGGTAAGGAACGCCGGCCATGGGCTGGCCTTCGGTTCGCTGCGTGAGCGTGATATCCAGTTCGCGGGCGGTCAGGACGGCATCTTCGTCAAATGTCTCGTAAAAGTCGCCCATCCGGAAGAACAGAATGCAATCCGGAAACTGCTTCTTGATGTCCAGATATTGTTTACGCGCTGGGGTCAGTTTTGTCATGCAAGGGCCGTTTCTGCTGGGAATAAACTGAACTCTTGTGCTATAGCAGGCGATTGTAGCAAGGATTAAAATGAGTGACAATTGTTTGCCAGAGCGCTGCCTTCTCATCTGTGGAGATCATTATGGAAAAAACTGTTATCAGCCTCGACCTGGGCGGGACACGCATTCGTACAGCGCGGCTGAGTCAGGATCTGGAAATTCTGGAGCGTTACGAAACCCTCACGCTGGCGGATCAGGGCTATGAGCCGACAATGGCCCGCATTCTGGCAGCACTCCACAAGGTGATGCCGCTGGATCGCCAGCGTGTGGCGGGAATAGGTGTCAGCGCGCCAGGCCCATTGGATCCTGCATCCGGCGTACTGGTGGCACCGCCCAACCTTCCGGGCTGGGTGGATGTCCCCCTGGCACAGATACTGAGGGACGAATTCAGCGTGCCAGTCTTTTGTGGTAACGACGCGAATGTGGCAGCGCTGGCAGAGACCGCGCGCGGCGCGGCGCGTGGTTACCGCTATGCCATCTACATCACGATCAGCACCGGGGTGGGCAGCGGCGTTATCAACGATGGCCGCCTGCTGCTGGGCAAGCGCGGCCTGGGCGCAGAAGCCGGTCATATCCCCCTGATTGTGGAAGGTGATCGCGTTTCATCGGTAGAGAAGGAAGCAGCGGGGCCGTCGCTGGCGCGTCGTGTGCGCCGGCTGATTGAGGAAGGCGCGCCAACAGTGCTGCGCGACCGAGTGCATGACCTGGATGAGCTTGACGCGCGCGCCATTGGCATCGCAGCGCTGGACGGAGACGCGCTTGCAGTACAAACAATCCGCTATTGCGGCTACGTGGTGGGGCTGGGCATCGTCACCTTGCTGCATCTGTTCAACCCAGAGGTGATCGTCATTGGCGGTGGGGTAAGCCAGGTGGGCGAGCTTCTTTTCAATGAGATTCGCGCTACTTATGAGAAGCATGCGTTGGCGAGGGCCTACTGGGAAGATCTGAAGTTGGCTCCAGCAGCGCTGGGCGGCGATGTCAGCATTATTGGGGCCGGGGCGCTGGTAGTTACCCAGGGTGGCCAGGAAGACGTTACCCAGGTGATCGCGGCGATCAACGACTAGCGCGCTGGTAACGGGCTGTAAGAAGGCTGATAGAAATATCCGGAAGGTTCCATCGCTTCATGTGGCGTGTGTTAGAATGAAGGCATGCTGACCCCACCTGATTACCCAGTACGTCAGCGCGATTTCCTGTTGGAGATTTCGCGCGCGATTACGGCACAGCTAGACCTGACGGAGGTGCTGCGCCGTGTTCTGCATGCCTCGGTCGTGATGACGGCTGCGCGTGTGGGGGTGGTTGCGCTGCGGCATGATGACATGCGTTTTGTGGTGCGGGCCTACACCGGGATAGGCAAAGAACAGCTTGGTCACCTTAATATCAAGCTTCAGGAACTGGTGACGGGTGCTGGTGAGAACTTTGACATTGAGTTCCTGAACGCCAAGCTGCGCGAAATGGCGGAGGCAATTGACCCAGCGCTGGCGCAGAGTATCGCCATGCCTCTTGTATTTGCGGATAAGCCCCTGGGCCTGCTCATTGTATTTCGCAGCTATCAGGCGCATATCATCGCTAGCGACCTTCAGATTCTACAGAGTTTTGCCGATCAGGCGGCTATTGCTGTTCACAACGCACAGCTCTACGGTGCCATTAACCAGGAGCGCCAGCGCCTTTCTGCCATCATTAACAATAGTGGCGATGGCGTGATGATGCTGGACGAAACGCTGCATGTTGTACAGGTCAACCGGGCGTTTGAGTTCATGACCGGCTGGACAGCTCACGAGGCTGTGGGGATGCCCCACGACGAAGTAATTCAGTGGCTGAAGCATGACCAGACAGACCTGCGCGAAGCCATTGAGACAGGGCTGTTCCAGAAGCTTGAAACGGCGAGCAACACGCATTATGTAGAGGGCGATATTCAGCGCCGCGATGGTCTGGTGACAAGCATTGGCATCACTTACGCGCCGCTGCTGAACAGCGAAGGTAAGGTGCAGTCCTACATTGCCAATCTGCGGGATATCACCAATTTCCGCAAAGCCCAGGAGATGCAGAATGTCTTTATCTCCACGGTATCGCACGAACTCAGAACGCCTGTAGCGCTGATCAAAGGGTATGCTAGCACGCTGAATCGGCCTGATGCGAAATGGGACGTCAACGTTGTTAAGGATGGGCTGACGGTCATTGAAGAAGAGGCAGATCGTCTGACTGAGTTGATTGACGATCTGCTGACGGCCAGCAAAATTCAGTCTGAGCGCACAGTAAAGCTTAACCTCGCAGATGTAAAGCTGGATGCTGTGGGCACACGGGCTGTCGATCGCTTCAGCACACAGACGAACCGCCATCAGTTCCGCTTGTCGTTCCAGCACGATTTCCCGACGATTCAGGGCGATGCCCGACTACTGCGCCAGGTGATTGATAACCTGATTACAAATGCCATCAAGTATTCCCCCAACGGTGGAACGATCACCGTCGGGGGGCGCTATACAGAGGCCAGTGTAACCTTCTTTGTGCGTGACGAGGGCACTGGGATTTCCGAACAGGACCAGAAACGCATTTTTGACCGCTTTTATCGTGTCGACAACGCGTTGACCAGTAAGACGAAGGGTACAGGGCTGGGATTGTATCTCGTTCGTGCTATCATCGACGCTCATCACGGCGAGATCAATGTGAAGAGCCAGCCTGGGCATGGTTCGACATTCTATTTTACGCTGCCCAGAGACTAACCTGTTGCGGAGACGATTATGACCCAACCGACACAAACCGCGATCCGGTGTGGTTCCTGCGGGCAGCCAGTGCCTGCCCAGGTGCGCACAGTATTGGACACCCAGAGCGATCCTCAGGGCAAGTCCTTGCTCATTGCCGGGCGGCTGAACGCATTCCAGTGCCCCAACTGCGGCTTTATCAATCAGGTGCTGACACCACTTTTGTACCATGATGCAGCCAAACAGCTTCTGATTGCATTCATACCTATGGAAGTATCTATGCAGAGCGGGCGCAGCGAGGAAAAGATTATCGGCGACCTGTTGAACGAGCTAACGCGCTCCCTGCCTAAGGAGCAGTTTCGCTCCTATATGTTCAATCCCAAGCGTGCTCTGACAATTCAGGGCCTTATTGAACAGGTCATGGAGGCCGATGGCGTGACGAAGGACATGCTGGAGCTTCAGAAAAAGCGCGTTGAACTTATCCAGGCGCTGCTGGCTGTCTCTTCTGAGGAAGAGCTGGATCAGCTCATCCAGCAGCATGACAGCGAAATTGATCTTCAGTTCTTTCAGACATTGTCGCTGATGACTCAACGGGTAGCTCAGGATGGCAGGCAGGATATCGCTGCCGGGCTGGTATCTGTTCAGGAGGTGTTGCTCGAACGATCAACCTATGGTCAACAGATCGCAGCCCAGAAAGATCAGCAGGAGCAGCTTGTGCGTGAGGTTGCCGAAGCCATTAACAATCTGGGAACGCAGGCAACGCGGGCAGATCTGATCCGCCTTGCCGTCAGCTTTGCGGATGACGACGAGAAGCTTCAGGCGCTGGTTGGGCTCGTGCGAGGGGCTTTTGATTACCGGTTCTTCCTGGAATTCACTCAGGCCATTGGCCAGGCACCTGCCGCAGACAGAGACCGCATGGCAGCCGTGCGGGATCGTATTCAGTCGCTGACGGAAACTATGGACGAACAGGCTAAGGCCTCTCTGCAGGAAACAGCACAGTTCCTGCAAATGCTGTTGAACAGCCCGCAGCAGGATCAGATGATCGAGGAAAATATCGATCTGATCGATAATTCCTTTATGGCGATCCTCAATGCTAACCTTCAGGAAGCGCAGCGCCGGGGCGACACCCAGACATTTGGCGTTTTAGAGGCGCTGTATCGCAAGGTAGTCGATATCTTGCAATCTCGCATGTCACCCGAACTGCGGTTTATCAACGACCTGCTGTCTGCGGAAAGTGAAGCCGCCATGATGGACATTCTACAGGCAAGCATTGGCGAGTTTGATGACAGGCTGCTGACAACGTGTGATGCCGTTGCCGAGATACTCCAGGATCAGGGGCAGGCTGGCGCGCTTCAGCGCCTGTCTGTTATTCGGCAGGCAATTGCCCAGCACTTATCCTGACGCTTTGCCTACGCGAAAGAGAAAGACTCTGGCAAATTTTGGTTATCTCGGCTATCTTCACGTGGTAAAAGCAAGCGTATTGCCGTTTTAATGAGGAAACAACCTATGCAGGATACACGTTCGACAGGAATCCGCATCAAACTTGCTGTTGCGTTGGCGCTCATGGTTGCTGCGGTGGCACTTGTGATGCCAATGAGCGTTGCAGCACAGGGCGCACCTACCGCAACCCCCACCGATCCTATCTGGCTGGGCTTCAGCGCTGCGCGCACCCGTGTACAGGAAGAAGAGAAAGTAGATCTTACCTTTGTGCGCCGCTGGGACTTCTTCCAGGATGACTGGAGCACAGCCAACGCAGCGCACCCGCAGAAGGCGGCAGGCATTGATGGCTGCGTTTCGACTACCAGCATTGTGGACGCGCGCCCAATCTTCTACGGCTGGACATTTGTCATTACCAGCCTGCGGGGCGACGTGTATACCGTACGCGTAAGCTTTGATACGCGCGAGACGGCTATCTGTGATCTCGGCACAGCGGCAGCCGCACCTGCTGCGGCAACTCCTTCCGGTACCGCGGTGGCTGGGCTTCCGGCTCCTGTCGCTGGGTCTGCCAGCACTGGCTCCTTCGCCCTGGGTGGTCACATCGCCAACTTTACCGACGCGAGTGTTCGTGCGCTTAACGACTCTGGCATGACCTGGATTAAGAAGCAGATGAAGGGTGTTGGCCTGGATTGGGCAAAGGGCATCATTTCGTCGGCCAAGGTCAACAATATGAAGGTTCTGCTGAGCGTCGTTGGCGACCGTGATCGCCTTGGCGCTAACTTCGATGCCTATATCCAGGAATATGCACAACTGGTTGGCCAGGTTGCCGCCGCCGGTGCCGACGCAATTGAAGTGTGGAACGAACCCAACATCGAACGTGAATGGCCAGTGGGCCGCGTGAACGGCGCTGAATACACCAAACTGCTGGCGGCTGCATCCGTGGCGATTCGCCAGGCTAACCCAAATACCATCATCATCAGCGGCGCGCCGGCACCTACTGGCGCTGCGGGTGCTGCTGGCTGTGTGCTGGATCAGGCGGCTGGCGTGCATTACTGCAACGATGATACCTTTATGCAGCAGATGGCTGCGGCAGGTGCCGCGCAGTATATTGACTGTGTTGGCCTTCATTACAACGAAGGGGTGCTTCCACCTAGCGCCAACAGCGGCGATCCGCGCGGCGAGTTCCCCACCCGCTACTTCGGCTCTATGACGGCGCGTGGCCTGGCTGCATTCCCTGGCAAGCAGATCTGCTACACCGAGTTCGGCTACCTGAGTGGGGAGGGTATGCCAAGCGCCATTCCGGCAGCGTTTAACTGGACCCCTAACGATCCAGTGACGGTAGCAGAGCAGGCGGCCTGGCTGGCACAGGCTGCAACGCTGGCTGCGCAGCGCGGCGATATTCGCCTGATGATCATCTGGAATGTGGACTTCGCTCGCTGGGACAGCGATCCTCAGGGTGGCTATGCCATTATCCGTCCAGACGGTTCCTGCCCGGCATGTACCGCTCTGGGCACTGTCATGAAAAAGTAAGCAATTCCGCACTGCGGCTGGTTGGCACCCTGTGTGCTGGCCAGCTTTAGCTCAGATCATACGCGGCCAGCCGTTCATGGTATTGTTCCAGAATGCGCTGGCCGTGGTCTATAAAGTGCCCCTTGACCTGCTGCCGGTCAATGGCAGCCGATGATTCTGGTGCCTGTGCCCTTGCCCGGAACTTATGGGCGCGGCGCCGGTACTCCAGCGTGTCCAGCAAGTTCCCCAGGCGACCACCAAGCACGTATTCGGCAGTCTGTTTCAGCCGGGATCTGCGGTCTGCCTCTTTCAGTTCATAGGGTTTCGAATTTGGCAGCACGTGGGCTGCCCATGCATTCAGCGCCAACATCTTTTCATACAGCGTGTGACCGTAAAGCGGCATCATCTGGGCGATTTCGTGGGCAATGTAAAGGTCTCTGCGCTGCTGTGTCAACTGGTCGTGGGCAACCACATAATTGGGGCACAGTTTTGTTCCCCACAACCTGGCGTACCGTACCACAAGAATACTGAGCGCCCGCGCCAGCCACACGCGTCCGGTCTGGACGACCAACAGGTAGTCAATATCATCGTGCGCACCTGACGGATTCTGCATTGCGATTGCGCCCGTGATGGCCACCATGCGCACAAACGGCAGGTTCGCAAGAATCCTGCCATAGTGCACCCCACTCCTCAGCAAACGGGCTGCTATCTCGGTGCGCTGGTGGCGCAGGCTGATAATGTGTGCCCGTGACGACAGGGCAACGCAGCCATCCTGAACACACAGAAGCGCAGCCAACTGGCGTGACGAATAAAGCGTTCTTTCCAGCTCTGCCATGGTTACAGGTTCATCATGGATCAGAAACCGGTGCAGCTCATCGATTGTCAGTGCGAAGTGAAAGATGTCGGCATAGAGCACCGTGCGCAGAATGGCAGATTCCACCATAAAACCCCCTTATGGGTGTATGGTGTTTATTATAGTGCAGTTTTGGGTTTTACTGGCTTTGGGCTTACCAGCGGTAAAGCCAGATACTGCGGTAGCGACAGGTTGTCTCAAGTGTGTCGAAGTTTACGATGGCGCTGCCGATGGCACCCTGCGCAGCGGGGAAAGTTTGTGTGGCAAAGTAGGTGCCATCCACGTACAGATGAACTTTGTTGCCAACTGCTACCATGAGGAGCCATGTTTCTACACGTGGTGTGCTGTACTGGCCAAATGCGTTGTTCGCAAACGTATCGCCAGAGCGTTCCGCCAGACCATAGCCGCCCGTTGTATCAGCATAAGCCAGCATGTAAGTGTTGCCGTTGGCGCGGCCCAGGATGCCACAGCCGCCTGTACCCTGCCGGTTGGTTTGCATTGAAACAGAAGCGCTCAGCACAAAGTTGGTGAAGGTGCTGCCGCGCGCCAGTGGTAATGTCGTTACGCCTGCTACCCGCGCAGATGCAAACGATTCGGCCACCTCGAAGACCAGTTCACCACCGATAGGGATGAGACTGGTATGCTGAAGTTGGCGCGCTACATTCGTGCCCGAACCCTGGAGTACATTCCCCGGTATAAGGCGTTCGTTGTTTACGAGGGTGGGTACGGTAACGACGAAGTCGTCGAAATCTGCCTGCACGCTGCTGTCTGCGACGTTGCGCGTAGCAGCAAGAAACCCGCTTGCGCCAGCCGTCAGCAGGGTGCTGTCTGCCACAGTGCCAATAAACTGGCCATCGTAGAAAAAGTTGAAACCTCCGCCGTTGGCCAGCACACTCAGATGGAATGTGGTCTGGCCTGCCACAATTGCCGGGTGGTTCGTCCAATCCCGCAGGGTACGTGTTTCACCATTGTGCGCTAACCTGAAACGCCAAACGCCGCTATCGCTGAGCTCAAGCGTGTAGTAGCTGTCTTCGTCCTGCTGCCTGAGCATGAGTCCAACGATCCAGCCTCCACGGTGATTGATACTGGCAATCCGCACTGTAGCGTAAAAGTCCTGGTAGCGGCTGCGTGGATGTCTGACGATCGTTTGCTGCTCAATCCCCTCGGCGGCGAGGCGCAGGCTGCCATTCAGCGCCTGGGGTGGAATTACTCCTTCAATGAGCGGCGTTACATCGGTGGACTGGGAGAAATTATCCTGAAGCACGATTGTCGGGAAACCCTCAAACATTTCGACCCGATACTCGCCTGAGGAGCGCCCAACCGCCGCAATTTCAAGCATGTAAGTGGCTGTCCTGGGCACCGTAAAAGCTTCGATAAGGGCGTCAGTGCGGTCCGGGTAGTCATAATCGTCGTTGACAGCGGCGATGCTGCCGTTGGGCAGATACAGGGTAAGGCGTGGATCCAGCGCGCCATCGCGGCCTTGGGCGAGGAACGAGAGAATTGTGCCTTCCCGCGCGCTGAAGGTATATGTGGCAGAAGTCTGCGGTGCCAGCACTCCATCAACCGGCACATACGGTACCAGTTGTGACTGCGCTCGCACATTTAGAACACAGCACAGCAGCAGTAGTAAAGCGCACGACAGTCTCAGCATTAGGCCTGTGGCATCCAGTGGGTAAAGCGTCCTGCCAATTCTGTCACGATGTCGGAAAATTGTTCCAGCGTCACTTCTGCGCCGAACACCCCCCGATAGCTCTCTGCCAGCAGCAACCGCCGGGTTATGCCGGCTGTCTTCAGATCATCCTTCTGTGCGCGTTCCAGAAGGCGGAACTGACGATGATAGGGTAGTTCCGCAAACTGCTCCGGCGAGGCAAAGGTGTACACCGGGACAAACACATCGTCCTGTTCCAACGCCAGCGCCACCACGAACCAGCCTTTCTTCACGCGCCCGCTGCGCTTGACCGCAAAGTGCCACAGGAGAGGGTTTACCTGCTGGCGAGGGTCAATGCCGTATTCCTCCTTATCCTTGTTGCGCAGCGAAATGCGATCAGCATCGATATGCAGTTCACGGGTACTGCGCCAGCGGCGTTTCAGCGCACTTTCGGCGACAAAACTGCTGAGCGCAGCCGCCACGATGCCCACAAAGAGGGCGATCAATACACCGTTGGGCACAAGAGCATTCGTGAGCACAAAGGCCATGGCAAACACCAGAACCATCAGGCTACAGCCAGCGGCGCGTGCTGGGGTGTGCTCAGTATCTACGATCGTAATGTGTGGGTTAGGATTAGTCATACGGTTCTCGAAGGCACATGGATGCACAATACAATAGCGCCGGTCCGTGCCGCAGGCAACCGTCAGTTTCTGCTGTGCTGCGTCTGGTTGAGCCTACATGGCCTGCCTGCTGGAAGGCATCCAGTAGCCCTGGCCTGGGGCTGTTACAATGTAGGTGGGGCGACGGGGATTTTCTTCTATTTTTTGCCTGAGGCGCGAGATATTGACGCGCAACACGCTGTAGTCACCTTCGTAGTTTTCACCCCATACAGTCTTCAGCAGCTCATCGTGGGTAATGACCTGGCCTGCGTGGCGCATCAGCATAACCAGAATGCCGTACTCAATAGGGGTGAGGTGAAAGCGCTGTCCTCTGATGAGGGCAATACGCCTGGGCACGTCCAGTTCAAGCTGGCGCACCTGCAGGCGGGTTTCAGGGCGTGGCATCCACTCCATTCGGCGTAGTATGGCTTTAACTCTTGCGACCAGTTCTTCTGGGGAGAATGGCTTACTCATGTAATCGTCGGCGCCGTCTTCCAGCGCTACCACCCGGTCGTGGTCACGCCCGTAGCCACTCAGCATAATCATTGGCTGCACATAGCTGTGGGATCGTGCGCGCCGCAGCACCTCAAGGCCACTCATGTCCGGGAGGTTGATGTCAAGTACGACAAGGTCATACTCATCAGAAATCATGCCGAGCGCGGTTTCGCCAGAATCAACGGCTGTGGTATCGTAGCCTGCGTTGTTCAACAGGTCGCAAACGACTTCCGCAGTTTCCAGATCGTCTTCCACAATCAGGATTTTGAGTGCAGTGTTGCGAACAGCTGTCATCACCATGAGCACATTCTTTACCATTTAAACTTATAACAAACGCTATTGTAACATAGCTTGCAGAAACGCACCAATAATCCGCCTGATCGGGTGCGTTTGGAGTCAGGGGCGAGCGCTTCTGTCTACAGGATTGTGTCCCACATTTCCGAATCTGCCCTGACAGGGTCTTGCGCAAGCTGGCTGATGTGCCAGAGTGAGGCCGCCAGATACTGTTTACAAATATAAATCAAACCATTTAGAAACAAAAGCAGGACTGGCCATTTGACCAGGTAAAAACTGGCCATACAATAGCACAGGCAAACAAAAAGCCATCCGTTGGATGGCTCGTGTGGGCGATGAGGGACTCGAACCCCCGACACCTTGAATGTAAGTCAAGTGCTCTGCCAGCTGAGCTAATCGCCCCGACCTATGTTAATTATAACGCTAGACAGTATTTACTTCAATCCTTAGGTGGTGGTTGTGTCGCAGTATGAGCAGCAGTTGGGTCACTTCGCAAATCGGCTTGCCAGGGAACTCTTACAGCACCAAATCGCAGCCAGCGTAGATAACGCCTCTCTGAGAGATTATTCCGTAAAGCTGCGATTAACCCGTCTGGGAACCGATTTAGGGAACGTCGTGCTCTACTACTCGCCGAAAAGGAACTCGTATCGCTTGGTGTTGCAAGAACTCACGGCGCACCATTACGATGATTACATCCTGGCTGCCTTCGAAAGACTTGCTGGTGCAAATTCGCCGGCAATTATACCACCGGGGTATTCAGCGTATGTGGACGGTACCTTTGACCATGGCAGGGTGGGATATGGCGCTGTTGTTATCTGCGATGGTGCTGTGGTACAAGAACTCTTTGGCAGGGTTTTGGACAATGAGAACAGCCGCCAGGTAGCCGGAGAGCTGGCGGCTGTGCAGGCTGTTGTCAGATGGTGTGAGGCCAGGGGTGTGCCAGAGATCAATATCTACTATGACTATACCGGTATTGAGCAATGGGCGCTGGGTCGCTGGCAAGCAAACATGCGGTTAACCCAGCAGTATTACCAGTTTATGCGATCCACACCCGTGGCCGTACACTTCAGGAAAGTGCAAAGCCACAGTGGCAATCGCTGGAACGACAGGGCTGATGCGTTAGCGCGACGCGGCGCCGCTACAGGCGGGGAGGGGTAACGCCCGTCTGACCCTGGTATTTGCCTTTACGGTCTGCATAAGATACTTCGCACACTTCATCCGCCTCAAAGAAGAGCACCTGAGCGAGACCCTCGTTGCTGTAAACCTTAGCGGGCAGTGGTGTTGTGTTGCTGATCTCCAGCGTGACATGCCCCTCCCACTCTGGCTCGAAGGGTGTTACGTTGACGATCAGACCAGTGCGGGCGTAGGTGGATTTTCCCAGGCATATCGTCAGCACCGTGCGCGGAATGCGAAAGTATTCCACACTGCGCGCAAGCACAAACGAATTGGGTGGAATAACGCATACATCCCCCGTAAAGTCTACGAATGCCTGTGGATTAAAAGCCTTTGGGTCGACAACCGCACCATAAACGTTGGTGAAGATCTTGTACTCGTTAGAAACGCGCATATCGTAACCATATGATGACAGGCCATAACTGATGACCCCTTCGCGCACCTGTTTTTCAACAAATGGCTCAATCATGCCATGTTCAAGCGCCATCCGGCGTATCCAGTGATCTGGTTTCAGGCCCATCTTTCCCCCTATGTGTGAATAACAGATATATGGTGGTTACATGCGCTCTGGCGCGCTCATTCCCATCAGGTTCAGCACCCGTGCAAAGGCAGTCTTTGCCGCGCGGTAGAAGCGAAGGCGCGCTTTTGCGACATTTTCAGGCACTTCTGAGTGCAATACCCTGATCTCGTCGTAAATAGGGTGGAAGATGCTGGCCAGTTCAAATCCATAATAGGCTATTCTGTGCGGCTCATATCCGGTCACACTTGCTTCTATCACTTCACCCAGTTCCAGCACCTTTCGGATAAATGTCAGCTCTGGCTGACCAAGCAACTGAAGGTCAGCGCCTGCATCGCTGAACTGCCGCGCCTCAGCTTCACGGATGATACCAGCACAACGAACATGAGCGTTCTGGATGTAAAACACCCCATTATCGTTTGACTGCCTGACCACTTCATCCATATCAAAGGTGATGTGGGTAGTGGGACTGCGGGCCAGCAAATGATAGCGGATGGCGTCTGCCCCGACCTCGTCTACCAGATCATCCAGTGTTTCAAACACACCTTTGCGGGTGCTCCCTTTAAATTCCTTGCCATCCTTCACAAAGCGCACCATCTGATTCAGAATGACGTGCAGGCCGGCTGAGGGCAGTCCAAGCGCTTCCAGGCCCCAGGCGACTACCCGGTACTGCTGTCCATGATCAGCGCCCAGGACGTTGACCATCAGGTCAAAACCGCGCTCTACTTTGTTGCGATGGTAGGCAATGTCGGGCAGTGTGTAGGTGGGCACGCCATCACTTTTGACCATGACGCGATCCTTATCGTCCCCAAACGTGGTGGTACGAAACCACTGCGCGGGCGCTTTGCTGGCGGACTTGGCCTTCTCCTCTTCGCTGGCGCCTTCCCACTCCGGTGCGCTGTAGATGTACCCGCGCGCACGCAGATCTTCCAGCGTTTGCCAGACAGCCTCGGTCTCAAACAGTGAATTCTCGTTGAAGAAAACGTCATGGTGAATGTCAACGCGTTTGAGGGTTGCACGTATCCAATCAAACATTCTGGCTTCCGCATATTCCTTGAATGGACGCCAGTCTTGGGTGGCCCAACTGCTGCCGACTTCAGCGACGAGAGCCTTCGCGTAGTCAATCAGATATTCAC
>Ga0224722_1001057_pt1 | contig 15600 bp, 16 predicted proteins | sample Balambano_FR1_Me_FD_161646 | JGI IMG/M metagenome (GOLD analysis project Ga0224722, IMG submission 161646) | Freshwater sediment microbial communities from Lake Towuti, South Sulawesi, Indonesia - Balambano_FR1_MetaG | ecosystem: Environmental > Aquatic > Freshwater > Lake > Sediment | place... | reverse complement strand
ATCAAAACCAAAACCATTTTTGGCTTCCTTGATGTAATTTTCCATCGTCCCTCTTTTTTGATAAGCTCTTACGATATCTTTCGGAGAAGCTATCTCAAAATTGGTCACAAAAAAGGAATAGGTAAAGAATAGTTCACCCGCAGGTCGTACAGATTGTATGAAGCATTCAATAGGTTGTCAACAGTTTTTTATGAATAATTCAGGATTATGTCTTTTTCTTTTATTTTTATGATATTTACCCCCTTTTTGAAGAATTCTTTATGGAAACATCCACAAAAAACTATATATTGTCATTCCAATTAAAAATTCACCACATTTTTATCGCTGCAATGTCTAATACTGACTATAGAGGAAAGGATACTTTCGGTTCTACGTAAAAATGGATTTGCTAGTAAATCATGCGATTAAATTAAGGAAAATCACTTTAGAAATAGGAGGAAATGTAGGTATGGACAAAATAGAAGGAGAATCGCATTCTAATCAGTCTCATCGAGGACAGTTATTCGAACAAATCAAAAGTATGATGTCTAACCTGGTTTCTACAGAACACTCTTCACAGCCGGTATCCCATAACAATTCCTTTTCGGTTCATATGAGCGACAAGGCAAACAGTTTTCATACAAAAGCTACCTTTATGGCTTTTGTGGATGCAATGATCCCGTCTACCTTAGGAGCATTGGATTTACGTCTTGATGAATACATTGTTTGGACATTAGATAACTATGTGTCTATCCAAGGAGAATGGGGGGTAAAAAACGTCCAATTGTCTTCTCAAACTGCGAAAATACTTGATATCGCAGCTTTTCAATTGATCAGCTCTGAAAATGTAAAAGTACCACCTGATTTTTCAACTTATCCAGATGGTGGTCCATTTTCAGCCCTTTCACCTGATGACAGGTTTGAAGCCATTCGAATATTAGAAGACTTGCAAGTTGATTTGGAAGTTCTTCCATCTCCCTATCGAAACAATTCTGGCTTGATTAAGAATATCATTACATCCATCCATCAAAATGTTATGTTCGGATATTATTCAGAATGGTTTTCTTTTGGATCAACAAGATTAGCTTATCCAGAGAATCGCCGTATAGAAAGACAGAATTTTATATGGGATAGCCTAAATTATCCAGGTCCTTCATTTGGTTACCGAGCCGTCCGAGGATTCTTAGTAGATAAATTTTCAGAATAGGAGCTACGCACAATGAGTATAGATGCAGATGTAATCATTATTGGTGCCGGTGGAGGTGGAGCTGTTGCTGCCAAGGAGTTGGGCGAATTAGGAATCAAAGTCATGCTTCTTGAAGCCGGTCCATGGTATGGGAACAAAAAATGGGAAAATCCTAATCGAGAACGCGGATCTGTCAGCAGTAACAGTATAGATGACCTAGATATCAACCTTTTGCGCCAACAATACACAAAAAATGAACATACGATGAATGCTTATGAACACGGACGCTTACGATGGGGACCTGCAGACCGACGACGTCCATCTTGGTACCGGAATGTCCCCAAAAATGGATTTATTTGGCAAGCCACGGGTGTCGGTGGGACTACACAACATTACTGGGCAAACTCACCACGAGCTTACTCTATGGCTATTGATGATGTCTGGCCATTATCTTACAGGGAGTTGATCCCCTATTATGAAAAGGTAGAAGATACATTGCCGGTTCGACCTGCTCCTACCACTGCAAAAGAGGAATTGTTTTATTATGGTGCAAAAAAATCTGGTTGGTCAATGCTTAATACTTTAAATCCAACTTCTCCGGGCTACCGTCCTAATCCAAATGCCATCTTGCATCCAAATGAACAATTGATGGACCCCAATTCCAATCTAGAAGAAGTATCAAAATTAGAGGGATGTACACTTTGCGGTCATTGTGTGAATGGGTGCCCACATGGCCCATCGGTTGATAAAGTGGCTAAACGCCCAACCAATATAAGTTATATTCCTCTTGCGTTAAACACCAATAATGTTGAAGTTCGACCAAATACATATGCAACCAGGATTTTAACCGAGAATCATCCCAAGGAAGGGATCCGTGCAACAGGTGTTCAGTATCGAGATACTTGGACAGGAGAATCCGGAGAGTTGTACGCGAAAGTAGTTATTATGTCAGCTGGTTCTATAGAGAGCCCCAGACTCTGGCTAAATTCAGATCTTCCACAAAATTCGTGGGTTGGGCGTGGCTTAACTCATCATTATTGGGATTGGGTAACAGGAGTATTTGATGAAAAAGATCTCATGGGTATATTGGGTCAACCCCATGTGAATCCATTTGTAGGTCCTACATCAGGAGCACGATTAGATTATCCGGGATTAGGTTGCATCCAACCAGCAGGTGTTAGTCCAGGACTATTTGCTTCTTTAACCTTTGGTTTCAGCGAAAATGGAAATCCATTTACACAGAATCCATCGAATAACCCTATTTGGAATCAACAAGGTCGGGTGGTAGGACATGAATTAATAGAATGGATGTCTAATTACAGAAATACGTTAAGTATGATGATTCTTACCGATGATCAGCCAAACAAAAAGAATGGTGTAACTATTGATCCTTTAATAAAAGATGAACACGGACCCATTCCGATGGTAAGATATACAGCAAGTAAGGAAGATAAACAAAAGAGAGAGAAGTTAGTCAAGATGGCTTCTGAAATTTTGCATAAAGCTGGAGCAAAGAAAATTATTCGTACCGATTGGCCATCTCACTTATTTGTCCATATTGAATCTACGATGCGAATGGGTTTTGTCGTGGATGATAACTGTGAAGCGTATCAAGTTAAACGGCTTTTTATCACTGACAATAGCATGCACTTTAATGGGATCGGCGGACCTAATCCTACGTTGACAACTCAAGCATTAGCCACACGAACAGCCGAAAAATTAGCTAATATTTATTTTTGAGGGACATGGGGAGAGGGACATGGGGAGAGGGACCATGTCCCTAACGTTGCCTTTCTTTTTCCTTTAGCACTTTTTATACAAAATGAAGTTGTTTTATCTCATCCATCTTCTTTCTATATGGAAATTCCTTTAAATGAACATATACTTCATCAGCTACTGAAAATTTCGTATAAATCTCTTGATGGATCACCCACTCTTCACCTTCTATCGTAACCGTGTAGTGAATCTCTTTTCCTTGGTATTGCATATTCGTGATGATTCCTTTTACACCATCGCCACTAAATAAGATTTCTAGTTGTTCGGGACGAGCTGGAAATAGGTTTTTCTCTCTTAATTCTGATGTGACCGCCGTTCCATCCCATTTAATGGAATGTTGATGAAAAGGATAAAATGCGGCACCTTCCCATTTCCCTTTTATTAAGGTTGCTTTCCCCACAAAGGAGGCAACAAATGGCGATGTTGGTGAGCAATAAATTTCCGTAGGAGTCCCTACTTGTTCAATAATTCCTTTGTTCATGACAACGATTTTATCCGCCATGGCCAGTACTTCACTCTGGACATTTTTCTAGTGATCTTGCAAATGCATTTTTTGTGCTTTCATAACCAGTATCTTGAATCCAGAGTTTTGTCGTAATAAACAACTTTTCTCATAAATACTCCTAATAGTATTCAATTTGTCTAGTATTTTAATAAAAATAATTAATCAAAATTAGAAGTTGACAAGGGTTTATTATTTTTAATTAGGATAGCATTGAAGATAATAGCCAATAAGCTGGTTGAAAAAATGATTACACCTAAAGGTATGGCAGAATATTCACCCGCTATCCCCACTAGTGGGGAAGTAATAGAGCCTAATAAAAAGGGCATGATACCTAACAGTGCAGAGGCACTTCCTGCCACGTGTCCTTGTGACTCTATTGCTAAAGTAAAACAAATCGGACCAACAATACCCAATGCTACATTGGATAAGAAAAGTGAGATGACTAGTGCTGCTAATGGTCCATGAGCAAGAACCACAATAAGGACGCCAACACTAGAAATTAGAGAAGAAAACAATCCAATCACAAAAATATGTTGCGGAGTTGTTCGTTCAGCTAGTTGTTTTACTAATTGAGCCCCTACCATTAAACTAATTCCATTTAAAGCGAATAGGATTGAAAACATTTGAGGAGATACACCATAAATGTTTTGGTAAATAAAAGGGCTTCCTGAAATGTAAGCAAAACATCCTCCGAATAAAATGCCAGAGGCAAGACCATAACCCATAAATTTTCTATCTTGAAGCAAGGTTTTATAGTTCTTTAATAATTCTTTAAAATCACTTGAGACACGATTCTCTATTGGTAACGTTTCTTTCACTTTCCAAACGGTCATGATGGTCAAGTAAATTCCAACAATCCCTGTAAAGACAAATACTCCTACCCACGAAGTGAAAGAAATGATCGCACTCCCTGCAAGTGGGGATAGTAACGGGGTAACACTTGTAATTGTCGTAAGAAGGGCAAAAAACTTTGTTAATTCAACACCATCATATAGATCGCGAACGATGGCACGAGCGATAACAAGCCCTGCAGAAGCTGAGAATCCTTGTATGAAACGTAATACAAGAAAAACTTCAATATTTGGTGAAATGGCACACCCTATGGAGGAAATCAAAAATAGAATCATAGAAAATAGCAAAGGTTTTCGCCTACCGTGAACATCACTTAAAGGACCTATGATAATTTGACCCAAACTTAATCCTAATAGGGCAGAGGTTAAACTCGCCTGAACCAACGATGCTTTTGTATCAAAGAAATTCATAATTTCGGGAAAAGATGAAAGATACATATCCACGGTAAACGGTCCTAACGCACAAAAGAAGGCTAATAAAAGTGCAAATCGAACCTGATGTTTTTTCGTACTCACTTATTTACAACTCCCTTTCAATTACTTGTTGCGGTAGCATTCACTGGATACCAATTGTCTCCACGTTTGTCAAAATACATTTCCATATTCATACTCCAAGTGTTTCTAAAACCATAAATTCTAGCATCAATTTTTGTATCACAAAGGAGAATAGCCGTATTACCATCTATTGTGATGGTTGTTTTTTGAGGCATCGTTTTGAAGTATTTCATTTCTTCATTTTCTATTTGTTCAAGCCATTCTTCTTTACTTTGCTGGTAACCATTCATGTGTACTAATACATAATCATCAATAAGGAGGTTGTTCAATGTTTCAATATCTTTATTAACCATTGCATCATTAATCCGATTATAAACTGCTAGGATTTTTTGTTTTTCTTCACTCATGTTTGTATTCGTAACCTCCTATTCATTATCGTCCAACCTAAAACCATAAATGGGTAAATCCATTCATTCGGATCACCCATTTTTGGAATTTACTTAAAAAAGAATCACTGATTTAATTCTTGTCTATCATTCCACACAAAATTTGAAGTTCTTTTAGCGATTAACCACTGTCCGTTCTCATAGACATATTCATCTTGATAAGAAACTGCTGAAGCGCTATTTATTTTCTTTCCATTTTCGGATCCAATTAGATCTACCCGACAATAGAGAGTCCCTTCGGCTTTATCACCGCTTATTTCCACCACATGTTGACCATTAATGTGATAAACCGTTTCGAAATTCGCTAAGAAAGCTTCAAAAGCTTCTCCTATTTGTTTAGTCCCTTTCAGACTTGATACTAACACTCCGTTTGCATACGATTCTACAGTAGCATCCTTTGTAAAAAGCTCCGTTTGTTTCCAAACTTCTTTCTTGTCCGCCCATATTGAGAAAGTATCAACAAGTTCTCTAAGAGTTCTTACGTTTTCTAATTCTTCAATTCTTTTTTCTAAATTTGTTTGTGTCAATTTTATTCCTCCGTAAATTGTTTTATTTTATGTTCGTGACTTTTCACACATTGTTTGATATATAGTGAGTAATATTGCCTCACTTAAAACCAACAATTGGGTGTGGAACATAAAGTTCTTCCAGATAAGCAACTTCTTCAGGAGACAATGTAACAGAAAGAGCAGCGACTGCGTCCTCAAGATGAGACATTTTAGTAGCTCCAATGATAGGAGAGGTAATAGGCTCTTTTTGTAGTACCCATGCCAAAGCGATCTGAGCACGAGGAACGCCTTTCTTTTCAGCGAGTTCCGCAACCCTCTCTACAATTGGTCGGTCAGTATCTGCCTTGTAGAAAGAACCTTTAGCAGGATCATTACCCGAGCGAGTAGTTGTTTCTTCCCAATTACGTGTTAATTTCCCCCCTGCAAGTGGGCTCCATGGAATAACGGCAATTTTTTCTTCCTTACAAAGTGGGAGCATTTCTCTTTCTTCCTCACGATATAAGAGATTGATTTGATTCTGCATGGATATAAACTTAGTCCATCCGTTTTTCTCAGCTAGGTGATTTGCTTTTAGAAATTGCCATGCAAACATAGATGAAGCGCCGATATATCTTGCCTTACCAGCCTTTACGACGTCATGCAAAGCTTCCATTGTTTCTTCAATCGGTGTTTGGTAATCCCATCGATGAATCTGATAGAGATCTATATGGTCTGTCCGCAGGCGTTTAAGACTTTTATCAATTTCGCTCATAATTGCCTTACGAGAGAGACCTTTACCGTTTGGACCTTGATGCATGGGAAAGTAAACTTTCGTAGCCAGAACAATCTCGTCTCGATTGGCATAATCTTTTAAAATTTCTCCGATAAATTCTTCACTTGTTCCTTCTGAGTAATAGTTAGCTGTGTCGAAAAAATTGATGCCTGATTCTAGTGCTTTCTTAATAATTAGACGACTAGAATCCTTATCAATAGTCCATTCAGGAAAACCAAGTTCGGGTTTCCCAAAACTCATACAGCCAAGACAAAGTCTAGATACATCCAAACCTGTATTACCTAGTTTTACGTAATCCATTTCATTACCTCCAGCCTACTTAAGGATCCAATTTTCACACCAAATTATGTTGATATGGCTGTGTTATTTCACATCTGTGTATAATATAGAATGAATATAGATTGCGCACAATTGTCAATTCACCTGGATTCGTGAATTAATACACAGACACATATAAATTGTGTAATAAGGAGGAGATTCATATGGATAAAGTGGATAGAAGAAAACTTAAATCCCAACAAGCCATAAAAAAGGCTTTTGTTGAACTTATGAGTGAAAAAAAATTTGATGGAATCACCATACAAGAAATTTCTGATCGTGCAGATGTGAGTAGAAGAACTTTCTATCTTCATTATTTAGATAAATACGACTTACTAGATAAACTAATTGAGGAACATATTAGCAACCTAAAAGATTTGTGCGTATCGTTGTCAGATATGGATTTTATAAGTGGAGGACAGTTCTTTTTCGAGTATTTTGAAAGGAACTACTTGTTCTTCTCAACGATGTTAGTCGGCGGAGGAGAACTTTCATTCCGTGCTCAATTCCTTGAGTTTTCTGTTGAATTATTAAAGGGGGAAGTAGATACAACTGAAGGGAAAAATAAGGGGTTAAATGAAGAAATTATTCTTCGATTTGTAGCTGCTGCTTACGTAGAAGTAATTGAATGGTGGTTTAAGGAAGGAATGCCTAAGCCACCACGGGTGATGGCAGAACAAGTCGGTGAATTGATCGAGAGAATTCTATAGCTTGATCGATAATTGGATATCTTTCTGTAGTGGAATGGGGTTAGAAAACACCAATCATCCTATTGATTGGTGGCTCCCTTTGTTCCTCGATAAAATACTGGTGCATAATCAACATTTTTAATCCACAACTGATCCTTTCCTTTTAACCATCCCGTATCAAGACATCACCTTTTATTTCTTTTCCATTATGGCGAACCCACGTTACATAGTCATTGATTACTTGTGGGGCTACATCTCTCTTATTTTCTCCAGGAGAAGTAATCAGTTTTTGTTCTCCAGATTTTATATCAATTAAATAAAGACTTGTAAACATGGTTGGAACGGGCCCTTCTTTCCACTCCAAATTTTCCTTTGAACGTGCCACAATCACCTCCTCAGGTGAAAACCATTCCAGGTCTAGGTCAACATACCCTTTTGGTGTATATTCCTTCTGCTGTAGAGTAACTGGCATCTCAGCAATCTTTGTTCTCTTATTTTCCACAAAGAATCTTCCTTCCCCCGCAGCGGTTAATGGTACTTCTGCGCTTGCTAGCTTTGAAAAGATAAGTGTGCAAATGAGTATCAAAAGAATTTTTCGACCTAACATTGATAGCACCCCCTTTTATACATTAGAATGCCCTTCTTTCTAGCTACATACCAGGAGTTTTATAAACCCTTAAGGTGTTGTCCTAGAGAATAAGTTAGATAGTATGAATAACTTGTACTTGTTGACCTTTGATGTTGATTCCCGCATCTAGAATCAATTGGGTCCGCACTTATCTGTGTGGGATCAGGTTATGCACCCGACTGATAAATAAACGGAAAAATTTCGCTTATTTAATAAAAACGATAAAAAATAGCTCAAATAGACAGAGAAATTCCGCTTATTGACTCGAAAAACGTGAAAATTGGAGATTTTGCTTTGCCTAAACGGAAAATCTCCCCTTATTTAACCTGCAAAGGGGCTCCATTCTGCATCTACCCGGAAAAACTCCGCTTATTTTACTTTTGCTGGCTACTCGGTTAAGGACAAGACATCTTATTAAAAATGGATTTTTAACCTAAAAATCCAAGAGAACCTCATTTTTATGCAATCGGTGAGGTTATTGTATTCCTAATAAAGAACTCTCCAAAAACGATACCCATAATCATTTTGGAACGTATTTTAAGAAAAGTACCTCAAAACGAAACCCTATATACACGTTGGAACAGCCCCTTTATTATCGCTGATTCGGCAAGGATTAATGCCCTTTTTAGTAAATGATTCCCATTGGATAGGTTTTTTACACAGACTCACTTACCCTGAACTAATATATAAGAAAAAAAACTGCCTTAATGGCAGCTCCGTCTTAACTTGCAACTTGTTTGGTTGTAGGACTGACCATGTATCGACTGAGAACAATAGATGCTAAGCCCAATAGTAAGAATAATAATCCACCTAATACGATATATTGCGTACCCATTCCTGATATGATTAATCCACCTACTCCTGTACCTATGGTTACTCCTATATTTCCACACGATAAAAACAATCCGTTTGCGAAATCAGGCGCTTCTGGAGCTGCTGAAGTAATCCAATATTGACTAACACTATTTGATATTGCGAATAATATTCCCCACAACAAAATGGTTAACATCATCGGTCCAATGGATTTCCCGGTTAAGAATGACAATAAATGAACGATTCCTAATACGATTGGGAATGACATGGCCGTTTTAACGGCGTTTCTAGAAAGCAGCCTTCCACCTAGTAAGGCTCCAATAAGACTTGCTACCCCTAATAAAAATAACGCAAAAGTTAACGTGGTCCCCGAGATATTCGTAATGGTTTCAAGATACTCGGTAATGAAGGTATTAATACTCGAAGTTCCTGAATTTAAAAATATCACTGTAGCAATGGCAAACCAAACCATGGGCTTTTTCAATACACTAATCTGAGCTCCATAAGAAAGTCTTTCGTTCACAGGTAAGGAGGGAACAAATAGGAATGTAGCTACAAAGGCAATCATATTTACGATGGCAAAAAATAAGATCGACATTTGGATAGAAGTTTGATTAGCAATATAATTCGTGATGGGTACACCCAATATCATGCCTGCGGAAACTCCCATGATGACTTTAGATACAGCCTTTGGAGCTTCTTCCCTGCTAACAGATGTAGCAGCTACTGTCAAAGCCAACGAACAATATATGGGATGAAAAAAGGCTGGAATGACACGAGCGATGAGCAAAACCGTAAAGTTAGATGCAAACATTGAGACTATGTTACCTACAATGAAAATACCAAGTACAAGGAGCATGACCGTCCTACGATTGATTCCTGAAAATAATAACGGCATAATCGGTCCAGATATGGCAACAACCAACGCAAAGAGGCTTACTAACAGCCCTGCTCTAGATACACTTATATCAAATTGCTCTGCGATGGAAGGCAATATCCCAATGACACCCATCTCTGTCGTTAAAATACCAAAAACTCCTAAAGTTAATATGAGTATAAGAAAATTATTATTTTGTTTAGTCATATGTTATCTCCTCTTCCATTCTTACTCTTCTGTGCGAGTCAGTTTTTTTTCGTTCGGTACTATAGACTTTTCATAGCTCTTAATTTTCCCATTCAAAAGATCCAAGGTTCTCTGTAGTTCTTCAATTTTTGTAACCAACTGGTCTCGTTGTTCGATTAACAGTTCCTTTCTAGCTTGCATGGTTTCATCACCTTGATGAACCATTTTTACATACTCTAGCAGTAATTCGATTGACATACCTGCGTCACGCATAAACAAAATAACTTGAATCCATCCACAATCTTTTTCTGTGTATTCCCTTAGCCTTCTATTATTACGATTTATAGGGGGAATAAGACCGATTCGTTCATAATATCGTAGGGTATCTTGTGAGATGCCAAATTTTTCACTTACTTCTGAAATCATCATAAAAGTATCTCCCTCTTTCTTTACTTTTGATAGCATAACAGCTGGAGTGAACTCCATGTCAATGGTTTATTTTTTGACTTTACTTACTTTTACCCATCCTACGTGCTTCCTTCCATTTAACTTCCTCAAAAAATGTTTGTAATTGAAAGTACATTATCTTCATGTATAAAAGCTCAATGATTGAAAGCTAGCAGAATTCATTTACTATAGAGCAGTAATAAAGGGTTGACATGGAGTGAACTCAAGCAATTAATATGTTTCCTAGGAGGTGGATTAAGGTATTTAATTCTTCGATACAGCAAATGTATACTCACTTGGAGCGAGCGAGGTAATTCTAGGACAAGCTCTTAAGGATTATTCCAACCGAGTTGAAATTGTTATAGCAACAAAGGTACACGCAGAAAAAAGGAATAAAATAGGAATAAAATAGGAACCACCTATGAGTCTAGGAGGAGAATATGATGCAAAAAGTAATGTTAAACAATGGTGTGGAGATGCCTATTCTTGGGTTTGGTGTATATCAAATTGAAGATGCAAACCAATGCGAACAGGCAGTTTACGATGCTCTTATGGCAGGCTATCGCTTGATTGATACGGCTGCGGCTTATATGAATGAAGAAGCAGTAGGAAAGGCAATTAAACGAAGTGGTGTGCCAAGGGAAGAAATATTTATTACCACCAAACTTTGGATTCAAGATGCTGGTTATGAGAGCGCAAAGAAAGGATTTGCCAAGTCACTGGAACGACTACAAGCGGATTATATAGATTTATATTTAATTCATCAGCCATTTGGGGATGTATATGGTTCGTGGCGTGCGATGGAGGAATTGTACGCCCAAGGTAAGATTCGGGCAATTGGAGTTAGCAACTTCTATCCAGATCGCCTCGTGGATTTGATTAACCATAATGAGGTAGTTCCAGCAGTAAATCAGGTTGAAACCCATCCTTTCTGCCAACAAGTAGACAGTCATAACCTTATGAAAGAGAACAAGGTTCAGATCATGTCTTGGGGACCGTTTGCTGAAGGAAAAAATAACATGTTTCAAAACGAAACTTTAGCAGCGATAGCCGAAAAGTATAATAAATCCGTTGCCCAGGTAATTTTACGTTGGTTGACACAAAGAGAAATCGTTGTGATTCCAAAGTCTGTTCATAAAGAGAGAATCATTGAAAACTTTAATCTCTTTGACTTTGAATTAAATCAAGAAGACATGGAGACGATTGCTACTTTAGATACGAAAGAGAGCGTGTTCTTTTCACATAGAGATCCGGAATTTGTAAAATGGCTCGGTAATGTGAAATTTGAAGTTTAATATCGTCACACACTTGGATTTAGTATTTCTAACTGTTGTTTATCATAGTAAGCCTACTATCACAAGTAAGGTGCTTTGCTTCAATAAAGAAGCAAAGCATTTTTCATTAACTGACCAAAGGTATCAAGGTTTGATTAGGCATTCGTTTATTTGAGGTGTATCGGCAATTAAGAAATGTCTCTAATAGCAGTATTTTTTTGAATGGAAAATAAGGATGAATATACAAGTAATATAAGAATTCAATTATCCCCCAAAATTGTGATTGCACACATAAACAAACGCAATAACTACCGAACCATACTTCTCTCTCCACCTTGCTAATTTTGTTCGCTTCTTGCTCGAATTTTTTCCATTGTAATTATAGGCCACATTCCATTGAGTAAGATGTACTTTCCAGAAGCGGGACGTGCAATAGTCTATTAGCTTCATATGGACGTCTCTTGCAATTTTATCTGCGGCAAGTTTTTTCTGTTCCTCATCATTGGTTTCTGGCACCCAAAATACGGGATGATTTAACATTCTTCTTACTTGCTCCATTAGAAAATCTGTAATTTCCGCTACTGGTCGAAGGTCTCGGAATTCACCATCATCTCCCAGGTGTGAATCTAGGCCAACCTCAACAAATAACTCTTTCATACAGTAAAGTCAGCACTCTACTCACTTTTAAGTAAATCAAATGAAAGATGTCTCGGTCTCAAAAACAAACAAGGAAAATATCCTGTTCAACACAGAACGCTTTCCTATTTATCGGAGGGAATGGAATGATGAAACGATTACTATTCTTTAATGATTTCCTTTGTACTTCTCACTGTATCAATGGGGCGTACTAATTTTTCAATTTGCTCACGTTTAGGCTCTAAGAACGGTGGTAAAGATAATTTTTCCCCAAGGGTTTCGTAAGGTTCATCTCCCATAAAACCAGGGCCATCTGTAGCAAACTCAAATAAAATTTGTGGAGCAACTCTAGCGTATAAAGACTCAAAAAAGTGACGATTGACATAACCGGATGTCGAGAATCCCATACTACTCAATCGCTCTGTCCATTCATCCAATACGGAGCGATTCTCTACGCGGAATGCAGCATGATGTACTGTGCCATAACCTTGTCGCGCTTGAGGGAGAATCGTATTGTGCTCTGCAATAACGGATGCTCCATTACCGCCTTCCCCTACTTCGAATAAATGGAATGATCCTTCCTGAGCAGTTTCTTTAAATAATAGTGCTTTTTCCAATATTTCTTTAAAGTAATCAAAGTTCGCAATACGAACAAAGACAGGACCTAAACCCGTAATAGCATGCGCCAATGGTATAGGACCCTTTTGCCAAGGTGAACCAGATTCTACGCCTCTATTTAATTCATCTGAAATTAATTGATATTGTTGATCATCGAAATCAACGAAAGAGAGTGTTTTCTTGCCAAATTGCTCTTTAATTCCAGTATGCTTGACGTCTAAACGATCAAACCGTTTTACCCAATAATCCAATGCTGCATCACTTGGTACACGGAAAGATGTCTTAGAAATCTCGTTTGTACCATGTATACCTTTTGAAATGCCTGGGAAGTCAAAGAATGTCATGTCTGTGCCAGCACTGCCTTTATCATCAGCAAAGAATAAATGATAGGTTTGAATATCATCTTGATTGACTGTTTTTTTAACTAAACGCATCCCTAATACATAAGTAAAAAATTCATAGTTCTTTTCTGCACTACTGGTAATAGCTGTTACGTGGTGTATTCCTTTTAGTTGGTTCATTATATTTTCCTCCTAGAAAATTCAGATTTAATAGTAAGCTTGGTTTCATTGATGAATAACTTATTTGTCGTCCCTACAATTAGGATCACTTTAGCATAACTACTGAGCACATCTATCAATTTTGCTTAATATGACCTGCTCAACCTTCATACTCCTTTAATAATTGGTAATACGTACATGAGTATAAAAAATTACTCATGTACATATTTTATACTTCAATTAGATTTCCTAGTAAATTATCGGATGGTGAATAATGCTTTTGACCAAGGAATTAATTGGTCAAGCATTTGATTGACAGAATCCTCTTGAACAGCCTGTGGTTTAAAGTCTGTTCCATTCTCAAAATCAGTGAATAACGATAGTGCTGGATGTACACGAACGTCAGCCACTAATAATTCACCTAAAATGCCTCGTAAATGTTCAGCCGCACGAGCTCCACCTACTGAACCGTAAGAAACGATTCCAGCTGCTTTATTGTTCCACTCTACACGTAGATAGTCTAATGCATTTTTAAGTGCTCCAGTAATGGAGTGATTGTATTCTTGAACAATAAATACGAATCCATCTTGATTAGCGATCATTTCTGACCAAGCAGCAGCTCCTGAAGCATCTGCGCCAGCTTCACCAAGTAATGGTAATTTGTAATCAGCAATATCAATAATGGTATAGTTAGCGTCACCACGTTTGTCAGCAATTTCTTTTACCCATGCAGCTACTTGTGGACTTACACGACCTTCTCGTGTAGAACCTAAAATAATCCCAATGTTTAATTTTGTCATTGTTTCTTCCTCCTCTTGTTTTTTTCCAAAAAATTTATCTAAATATCCCATTTCCTACTTTCACCTCCTTCTAAGTTCTGAAATACGGATCATTACTGTGACATGATGTAGAACTTTTAATATGCACATGAATTATCCATCTATTTCAGTTATCTTGATTTCGAGATATATAACCAAAAAATAAATTTTTATTTTTTATTTCGAAACCAAATATCTTTAACCTGAGATAATTCTATTATATGTACTTATTTATGTCAATCCATTTAAGTGATTTTTTGACACTTTAAATATAGTACTTCCTAACTATAGTTGTTGATTGTTTCATATCCTAGGATCGTTTGTACTTTAATGATAAATCTGGATGGTTGGGGTTTCAGAACATGGAAGATGATCGTTTTTTTCGAATATTAATAAAAGGATATAAATTATATATTGTGGTAATAGATATATTAATGAATTTGACAGGAGGCGTATGAAATGGAACCGGTTAGGGATACATTTGAAGAGCGGAAACGCTTTATATATGAATACTTAAACAAGAAGATGGAACTATCACCGGATACAAATGAACTCATACTCTCTATATATCCAATACCATTTCAGCCAAACTCTCCCTCAACGGATGAATATATGATTGAATTAAAGAATTGTGTATCAGAAGAACAGGTAGGGAAGATATTGAAGAAGGTATTTGAAAAGCAATCGGAATATGAGTTTAGACATGTCGGTGATCTAAGGAAGAAACTGCACGTTCATAGCATGGATATCTACCAGCAACTTAATTTGCTCATTCATGAATTTAAACGGATGCAAACACCCCCGCATCAAAAAGACATTACAGATTTAATTACCCAGCTCAAGAAACAGAAACGGGACTTATCTGAAGGGATCGATGTGGCGGTACAGTTTCCAGAAAATTGGACAAATAAAAAAGAGAGCTAGATTAGATAACCTTGCTCTCTTCTATGTTCAAGAATTTCTTTAAAGATTTTCCTGTAGGGTCCTGGCTGATTAATTCCCAAGAATGAGAAATAATGCTGCTATCAAACGTGTGATTTAATTCTTCAATGATTTTCTTTTTCCCAGAAACATTGTTTGTCTCAAGAGAAGTTTTAATTAACCCTTTTCTTGAATTATTTATTTGAACGCGACGGCAGGATGTTAATTATATCAATTACTTCATCATTTTCATAAACAATATAAAAAATTACATAATTTAACATTCGATGCCGACTTTTTCCGTATGTAAGACAATGTAAACCTTTAAAAGGTCCCTGCTCAACCATCTTTCCGGT
>Ga0224722_1001056_pt1 | contig 15603 bp, 14 predicted proteins | sample Balambano_FR1_Me_FD_161646 | JGI IMG/M metagenome (GOLD analysis project Ga0224722, IMG submission 161646) | Freshwater sediment microbial communities from Lake Towuti, South Sulawesi, Indonesia - Balambano_FR1_MetaG | ecosystem: Environmental > Aquatic > Freshwater > Lake > Sediment | place... | reverse complement strand
GCTAAGACTGGGGGAGATGGCGGCGGTTTGGTATTTGCCAGCGCCTTCCGTCTTGCCCGCCAGCGCGAGAAATAATCGCTGCATACAACAAAGATGACAATCAAGCCGTTGATCGCCGTGATAAGCGACGCAGGGATACCCAGATCGCGCTGCATTTTCTGAGCGCCAACGAGCAAACCGCCGAAGAAGAATGAAGCGAAGATCGCGCCGACAGGGTTTAAGCCGCCGAACAGCGCGACGACAATGCCGTTAAAGCCCGCGTTGCCCGTGAAACCAAGCGCTGAACCATCGGTTTGCAAACGATATTGCAGCCCCAAAACCTGCACGATGCCCGCAAGTCCGGCAAAACCGCCCGCGATGAACATGGAGAGGATCGTATTCCAGCGGACGTTCATCCCGGCGTAACGCGCCGCCCGTTCGTTTTCGCCAACAGCACGAATACGATAGCCAACGGTCGTGCGCCAAAGGAGAAAATACGCCAGAATCGCCAATACGACAGCGAGGATCAACCCCCAATGGAGGCGCGTTCGGGCGAACAGTTCGGCATTTTCGAGGCTGAACAGATCAGCGACACCGTGCGGCAGTGGCAACGACAGACGAGGTAACTGGAGTTGTTCGGCAATTCGCGCCGTCTTGGGGATGTTATTGACGCCTGCTTCAGATGGATCGAGCAGCGGTCCATTGAGCATGTAATTCATGAACTGGACAGCAATCGCATTCAGCATGATCGTGCTGAGGATTTCGTTGACATTAAAGTAGGCTTTGAGCCAGCCTGCCAGCCCGCCGTACAACGCGCCCGCCGCGAAACCGCCGATGATCGCTAAAGGAATACCAACCCAAGAGGGCGAGTTAGACAGGGCAAGCGTGATCGCCGTCCCTGCCAGCGCCCCCATGATCATCTGCCCTTCACCACCGACGTTGATCATGCCGCCGCGAAAGGCGACGCAGATACCCGTTGCGACGAGCAGCATAGGCGTGGCTTTGACGAGGGTTTCCGCAAAGGCGTTTTCGCTGCCGAACGCGCCTTCCAGCATGGAGGAAAATCCCTCCAGCGGGTTGACGTTCAGTGCCAGCAGTAATGCCGACGCTGCCAGCAGCCCAAGCAATAGCGCGATCAGCAGGGGCAGCGCGTCCAGAACGCGATTATAGACAGTTTTACCAATGGTCACGGGCGCGAATCTCACCTGTGAATGCCTTCTTTCACAGCAGGTGACAGCAGTGCGCTAGTATAACGCGGAATGTTCGTGAATTCTTAACAATACAGGACAATTCACGCGGACAAAGTTTGGACAGATTGCACAAGCTCCTGCACACCCGCCGAAGCCCCATTATGATGCGAGAAAATCATCGTGCCGGCGACAAGGACATTTGCGCCCGCCTTGATGGCGATCTGGGCGGTATCAAAGTCAATGCCGCCGTCCACTTCGAGATCGCAGGCAGGGTTACGCCCGTTGATCCATTCACGAATTTGCCTGACTTTGGCAAGTGTGTAAGGAATCAGAGTTTGTCCACCAAAGCCGGGATTGACGGTCATGATGAGGATCAGGTCAAGCTGCTCCAGCAGATCGCCGATCATGCTGACAGGAGTGGCGGGATTGAGGGCGACACCCGCTTTTTTGCCCGCACTTTTGATTTGCTGGACACTGCGATCCAGATGAAGCGCCGCTTCCTGATGGACGATGATCGTATCCGCGCCTGCCTGAGCGATGGCTTCGATATAGCGCTCAGGTTGAGCAATCATGAGGTGCGCCTCAAGGGGAATTGTTGCAGCACGGCGGACGGCTTCAATCACGGGCATTCCAAAGCTGATATTCGGCACGAACATGCCGTCCATAACATCCAGGTGGAGGCGATCCGCGCCTCCCTGCTCCGCCGCCGCGATTTCTGCGCCGAGCCGAAGAAAATCCGCCGCCAGAATCGATGGAGCGATCTTGATGTGCATTTATATGCCTTTCAACTGGCTGGCAGCCGCCGGATCGAGAAGGTAGGTCAGGTTTCCATCCACCGGCTGGATCAACTGCGCCGGAAGCTGGGATGGTTCGTACAAGCCTTCGAGGACACCCTTGAGGGCGAGTGCCTTGTCCTCGCCGGCGATCATGAACATGACATTCTCGGCGTTATTGATGACGGGCGCGGTCAGCGTAATCCGCCAGCTATACAGCTTGCCGATCCAGTTGGAGGCAACCAGGGCAGTCGCTTCAAGAGCGGATGTGCCAGGAAACAACGACGCGGTATGCCCATCGTTGCCCATGCCGAGCAGCACAAGGTCAAAGCGCGGCGGTTCGTCATCATCGAGGTTGAATGCTTCGCGCAGGTCAGCTTCATAGCGAATGGCAGCCTGTTCAGCGCTTTCAAGTTCGCCGTGCATCCGATGGATATGATCCGGCGCGATCGGGACTTTGGAGAGAAAGGTGTCGTGCGCCAATTTGTAATTACTATCCGGGTGATCCGGCGGCACACAGCGCTCATCCCCCCAGAAGACATGGACAAATTCCCACGAGATGGCATTACGCAGTTCGGCATTTTCAGCGAGAAGCGCATACATGGCTTTTGGCGTCGAGCCGCCAGAGAGGGCAACATCAAAACGCCCGTGATCATCAAGCGCCTGCTGTGCAGTACGAATAAATGCCGCCGCACCCGCCGCAGCCAGCAACTCAGTACTTTCGACGACGTAGAGCGTGATTTCAGTCATCCCTGAAAGAAAGTTTCCCACAGGCGAAAGCCGCCTTTGAACGCATTACTGTTTGGTCCGATTCGCGCATACGGCGGAATCTCTTTGAGATATTTGGTATTGCCGCCGCCAAGCAGGATATAATCCGGCTCAAGGGCGTTATACAGGCGGGCAACGACATCCGCGACATAGATGCGCCACTGCTTCTTACCCTCGCGCTCCAGACCCGCTGAGCCAACATACTGCTCAAAGGTGCGCCCGCGCTGATACGGTAAATGTCCCAGTTCCATTGGGGCAACCACGCCATCAACGATCATCGCCGTTCCAAGCCCTGTTCCCAAGCCGAGAAACAGCATTCGCCCGCCTTCATACTCGCCCAACGCCTGCATTGCCGCATCATTGATGAGTTTGACCGGGCAGCCGAACGCCGCTTCAAAGTCGTAGCCGATCCAGTTCGGACCGAGATTGACTGGATCATGGGTGATCTGATTGTGTTTGACGACGCCGGGATAACCAATCGTCACGCCGCCGTAGTGCCAGTGGGAGGACATGGCTTTGACGGCTTCGACCATCTGGGCGGCGGTCATCAGCGGTCCTGACTCCGCACGAACTGGCGTCCCCTCACCGGATAGCAGCGCCTTCACCCGTGAACCGCCTACGTCAATGACCATGATGTTGGTGCTGTTCATGTTTTGTACGCTCGCTGCAACAAGAGTTGAAAGTTAAAGGTTAAAAGTTAAAAGTGAAGTACGATTCAAGCTAATTTATTCACTTTTAACTTTTAACTTGTTGCTTTTAACTTACTTCTTTTCGTGATGCCCGCCAAACTGATAACGCATGGCGGAGAGGATTTGCCCGGCAAAGGTATCCTCGCCGCGTGAAGCAAAACGCTGGTAAAGTGCGGCGCTGAGAACCGTTGCCGGGACACCTTCCTCAATCGCCGCCGTGACCGTCCAGCGACCTTCGCCGGAATCACTGACGCGCCCGCTGAACTCGCTCAGGTCGGGACTTTCGAGCAGCGCCGTCGCTGTCAGGTCAAGCAGCCATGAGGCGACGACGCTGCCGCGCCGCCACAGTTCAGCGATCTCGCCGAGATTCATATCGTACTGGTAATGTTCAGGGTGGCGCAGCGGCGATGTTTCCGCGTCCACTGAGCGCCCCGCCTTGCCGACATTGGCGTGTTTGAGGATATTCAAGCCCTCGGCATACGCCGCCATCACCCCGTATTCAATACCATTATGCACCATTTTGACAAAATGACCTGCGCCGTTCGCACCACAGTGGAGGTAGCCGTCTTCCGCCGTACCAGTGACATTTTCGCGTCCGCGTGTGCGCGGTGCGGAGTCACGACCGGGCGCGAGCGATTTGAACAACGGATCAAGATGGCGCACGGGTTCATCTTCGCCGCCGATCATCAGGCAGTACCCACGATCCAGCCCCCACACGCCGCCGCTGGTGCCGATATCGAGATAATGAATACCCTTCGGCGCAAGCGCCTGAGCGCGGCGAATATCGTCAATGTAATACGAGTTGCCGCCATCAATCAGGATGTCGCCGGGCGAGAGCAAGCCGCTGACCTGCTCAATCGTGTGATCGACCACGCCCGCCGGCACCATCAGCCAGACGACGCGAGGGGTGTTCAGTTTGCCAATAAAATCCTCAATGGAGGATGCACCAATCGCGCCCTCCTGCACCAGTTCTTCGATGGGCTTGGGACTGCGATTGAAGACGACACATTCATGCCCCGCCTTCATCAGGCGGCGCACCATGTTTGCGCCCATGCGCCCCAAGCCGTACATGCCTATCTGCATAACGTTACTCCTCTGTAACACTACTTTACCCTGAGACGTTGCCCGCCGACCCAGCTACCGCCCGATGGAATAGTAATTGGCGTCACCGCAGCTGCCTCGATACACACATAGCGTTTATAGTCTTCGAGTTCCATATCGGCAAGATCAGCTACACCATGCCAGACATTCCAGATCACGATGTCTGGAAAGCCAGTTTTCCGAACATGAAGACTCTCAGTAACCTGACGCATCACTACTTCAGATGGGGCATTTAGGTAAACGCTATCAGTTTCAGCAGAAAATCGCACTTCAAGTTCCGTCTGGACTTTCGGCAAATTGTAATCAGGTTTATCTAGATAGGAAGCGCTTTGCAAACCCTCTATCCATGTGTCGCCAATATGTTGAATCGACAGATAGGTATGAAGTGCTCCAGTGAAGCTCAGAGGCTCAAAGCCGGTGTTAAGGATCATGAGTGTAAAAAGTAGCCAGTAATCTCCCAAGGTTACGTTGTAGTGCGCGTCAAAATCGTGTGACCAAAGCGCAAGGGTAGCATTATTTGAGGAAAACATGAAAGACGCCGTGACTGTTTGATCATCATTGTCTGTTATGTTGGCAAGTTCCCAATCCATCGTTCGGGCAAAACCATGTTTAGGTAAGTCTCCCAACTCGGCGAACTGCGGAAAACAAATTGGTACGCCGCCGCGAATCGCTTTACCCTCTTGAAAGACGGCGCGTTTGCTCAGATAGAGTCGTTCGACACCATCGGGTGTTTTCCATGACGTCACATGGGCGCCGTGCAGGTAAATTTCGGCACTCGCGCCGTCGGCGGATTGAATGCGGATTTTGGGAAGACCATTGATGCCGGGTTCAATGGATGGAATCATGGTTATTGTCCAAAGCGGGAGGGGCTTGCCCCTCCCCTACACACGGTCATTATGCTTGGTCGGTTCAGTTCGGGAGGGGCAAGCCCCTCCCCTACACACGGTCATTATGCTTGGTCGGTTCAGTTCGGGCGAGGCAAGCCTCGCCCCTACGCATAATGATCATGCTTCGTCGGCGAGAATGTCGCTGAAAATCGCCGTCAGCACGTCAAAGGATGAAGCCAGATCGCTTGATAAATGGATACGCAGGGCGCGGCGTTCGCGTTCAGCAAGGACTTCATAATCGCCGCGAGCCTGCGCTTCCTTGACAATGCCGAACGTGTACAACTGCCCCGGCACAGGTAGATCGAGCGCATCATCACAAGTGACCTGCAAAAACACGCCAGTGTTGGGTCCGCCTTTGTATGCCTGACCCGTCGAGTGGAGGAAGCGCGGACCGAAGCCGAGACAGGTTGCCACCCGTTTGCGATCTCGGACGAAATGGCGAAGCTGTTGCAGCGCCGCCTCATTTTCGGCGTTCATCGGGATATAGGCGGAAAGTGCGAAATAATCATTCGCTGTCAGGCGGTCTATGTGCGCTTTGAGATAACCCGCCAGCGTCTCGGGAGCAGCGGCTTTGAGGGCGGCCTCGTTGCGTGTATCGGCATAGAGCGAAATGCCGCCTTCCTGCAAGATCGGCAGCATAGAAGGCAGCATGCGATCCTGCTCATAGGCACTGGTGATCGCCTTCGTCGCAATTTTGCTGGCTTCAACATCAGGCTGATCGAACGGGTTGATGCCGATGACCGCACCCGCAACGGCTGTCGCAATCTCCCAGCGGAAGAATTCCGCGCCGAGCGTATAAATGTCGTCCAGGTCAATGCGAATAACCGGCTGACCAGCCGCTTCCAGGGCTGTAACCGCCTCATCCTGATCATCGCTGGCGCGAATATAGACGAACAAACGATCTTCGCCGTAGACCTCAGATGAAGCCAGGTATTCCCGATCAACGGGAATAATGCCCTTGCCGATTTTGCCTGTGGACTCAGCGACGAGCTGCTCCAGCCATGCGCCGAAATCGTACACTTCCGATGTGGTGATGACGGTGAGTTTGTCGCACTTGCTGTTCGCCGCCGCGCCGAGGATCAAGCCAAGCAGGACGCCAGGATTTTGGGCGGGGGAATCGGCGCGGCAGGCATCCGCCATCGCCTGAGCATTTTCCAGAAAACGGCGAACATCCAAACCCATCGCGGAGGCAGGCACCATGCCGAACATGGAGAGCGCCGAATAGCGCCCGCCAATCGTTGGCACGCCGTAGAAGCTATAGCGGAAACCGTCACTTTCAGCGACCTGCTGCATTTTCGAGCCGGGATCGGTAATGGCGACAAAATGCGACCCTGCCCGATCCGCGCCGACGGTTTCCACCATTCGCGCAAAGAAATACTGCTTGAAGATATTCGGCTCAAGCGTACTGCCTGATTTGCTGGCGACAATAACAAGGGTTTTGGAGAGATCAACCGCGTCATCAAATGCCTTGACCTGCACCGGGTCGGTTGAGTCGAGGACATGCAGTTCAGGATAACCCGGAACCACGCCGAAGGTCATTCGCAGCACTTCGGGACATAGACTTGAGCCGCCCATGCCGAGCAGGAGGATATGTTCAAAACCCGCAGCGCGGACATCGGCGGCGAACGCCGTCAACGCCTCCATCTGTGTCAACATGTCAGCGGTGATGGTGAGCCAACCGAGCCACTTCGCTTCGTCAGCGCCCGTCCACAGGGTTGAGTCGCCTGCCCACAGGCGACGTGTGCCGTCCTTTGCCGTCCAAGCGGCAAGGGCATCATCAACGGCGGATTGCAGACCAGCGGGCAGTGTGTAACGGATAGTATTGATCGTCAAGATGTTTATCCCCCTTGATTGTTTTGACGATGAATTATCGTTTTTACGATAGCACTAAGTCGGGCGAGGCAAGCCTCGCCCCTACGAACGGTTACTTTCTGTTAGTTGCCAGCAGCAATTTAGTGAATGCGTCGTCGAAGAGTTTCACGCCCTCGTCGAGGAGTTGGGCAGTAATGGCGTCCATTGAGATACCCACATCGGAGAGCGTTTTCATGGTCGTATGTGCGCCGTCAATATCCTCAATGATGGCATTACGAAGTTGACCATGATCACGGAAGGCGTCAAAGGTCGCGGGCGGCATGGTGTTGACGGTATCACGCCCGATCAATTCCTCAACGTAGAGGACATCCCGATAGGCGGGATTCTTGGTGCTGGTGCTTGCCCAGAGGAGGCGCTGTGGCTGTGCGCCTTTGGCGGCAAGCGCCTCCCACCGCGCCCCGCTGAATATCCGCAGATATGCCTGATAGGTGAGTCTGGCATTGGCGATGGCGACCTTGCCCAAGAGCGATTCAAGTTTCGACTTTTCGCCATCCTGCGAGGCTTTGATACGCTCACTGAGCAGGGCATCAATTTTGCTGTCTATTCGGCTGATGAAAAAGCTGGCGACGCTGGCGATAAGGGAAATATCCCCACCCGCAGCGGCACGGGTTTCAAGACCGGCGATATACGCCTCTGCCACCTGCTCATAGGCGGACTGTGCGAACAGAAGCGTGACGTTGACGTTGATTCCTTCGCTGATCAACTGGCGAATCGCGGGGATACCTTCGGGCGTCGCAGGGACTTTGATCATGACGTTGGGGCGGTTGACGGTCTGCCAGAGTAACCGCGCTTCTTCTAGCGTCCCCTGCGTATCGTGCGCCAACGTCGGCGCGACTTCGAGGCTGACATAGCCGTCATAGGCGTCGGTGTCGTCATAGACGGAGCGCATGACATCCGCAGCATCACGCACATCGCGGATGGCGATCTGTTCATAGATGGCTTTGGCAGAAAGCGAGGCATACTGTGGATCGTTCAGCAAGTCGGCATAGTCGCTGCTGCTGGCGATGGATTTTTCAAAGATGGCGGGGTTAGAGGTCATGCCGCGCAAACCATCTTCTTCGATCAGGTGGCGCAGTTCCCCGCTGGTCATCAGATCACGGCGAATATAGTCAAGCCAAGGGGACTGCCCGTAGTCGGACAGTTGGGCAACAGGGTTACGGGTGGTTACCGGAGCGGTCATGAGAGGTGATCCTTTCCAAGTGGACTTCCAATTTCGATTTGTCGTGCGGGCGAGGCAAGACTCGCCCCTACAGATACGAGTTTTGAGATGAAATTTACCAATCAGACGATGAAATGATGATCAACCTGATTATGACTCCGCGCTGTAATGATCTTCAATCGCCTGAACTTTAGCGAGGCGGCGGACGTGGCGCTCCTCGCCGCTGAACCGAGCGCCGACAAAAGCAGCGGTACATTCCCGCGCCGTTTCGATGCCGATGATACGCCCACCCAACACCAGCACGTTCATATCATCGTGTTCAACGCCTTGCCGCGCTGAATAGGTGTCATGGCATAAGCCAGCGCGGATACCGGGTATTTTGTTGGCAGCAATCGCCACGCCTACCCCGCTGCCACAGACGAGGACGCCGCGATCCGCCTGCCCGGAGCGTATCGCCTCACCAACGGACTCGGCAAAGTCAGGATAATCATCAAGCGGATCGTTCACGCCGCCGCTGTCCACAACTTCATGTCCCAACGATTTGAGCAGATCCGTCAAGGGCTGTTTGAGCAAATATCCGGCGTGATCCGCCGCGACTGCAACACGCATATATACCACCTGAATGATTGAACCGCCAAGACGCCAAGTAAGCCAAGTAAGGTCAGGACAATTTCGCGGTCAGGGTGTGATCAACTAACATCTGCGCTTCACTGATGATCTGGTCGAGGTGAGCAGCGCTTTTCGTACTCTCAGCATAGAGTTTATAAACATCTTCCGTGCCGGAGGGACGCGCCGCAAACCAACCGCCATCCGTCTTGACTTTCAGCCCGCCAATGGCAGCATTGTTGCCGGGTGCGCGGGTGAGACGCCCGGTGATCGGGTCGCCTGCAAGATGATCGCCCGCGACATCTTCCGGCGCAAGCGCCGACAGCGCCTTCTTCTGCGCCAGAGTCGAGGGGGTGTCAATTCGCGTGTAATAGGTGGAACCGAAACGCGACTCGATTTCAAGATAGTGCTTGCCGGGGTCTGCGCCGGTTGTGGCGGTAATTTCCGCTGCGAGCAAGCCAAGGATCAAGCCATCCTTATCCGTTGTCCAGGCGGTGCCATCACGGCGAAGGAAACTCGCCCCTGCGCTTTCTTCGCCGCCGAAACACACCGAGCCGTCATACAAGCCGGGCGCAAACCATTTGAACCCGACTGGAACTTCGCGCAGAATGCGCCCCAATTCACTGACGACTCGATCAATCTGTACACTGCTGACGAGAGTTTTGCCGACGGCGGCGCTGGCTGACCACTGCGGACGATGCCCCAATAGATACTGAATGGCGACGGCGAGATAGTGGTTGGGGTTCATCAGCCCAGTCGAGGGGGTGACGATGCCATGCCGATCCGCGTCAGGGTCATTGCCAAAGGCAATGTCATAATCCTCCTTGAGTTTGACCAGCCCAGCCATCGCATACGGGCTGGAGCAATCCATCCGAATTTTGCCATCGTGATCCACGGTCATGAACTTGAAGGTCGGGTCAACGACGGTATTGACAACTGTGAGGTTGAGACCGTAAACGTCGGCGATTCTTTCCCAGTAGCCCGCCGACGCGCCGCCGAGTGGGTCAACGCCGATGCGGATACCCGCCGCTTTGATCGCGTCCATATCAATGACTGAAGCCAGATCGCGAACGTAATCCGATACGTAGTCCTGTTGATGGGTTGTTGGCGAAGTCAAGGCGCGTTCGTAAGGAATGCGTTTGACATCGTGGTTGCCTCCGCGCAGCAGATCGTTGGCGCGTTTCTGTATCCAGCCTGTGGCGTCGGTATCCGCGGGTCCGCCGTTGGGCGGGTTGTATTTGAAGCCACCATCGCCAGGCGGGTTGTGTGATGGGGTAATGACGATGCCATCCGCCAAACCGTTATGACGCCCCTTGTTGTAAACGAGGATCGCCCGCGAAATGACAGGAGTTGGCGCTGCGCCATCGTCCGACTGAATGAACGTCTCGATGCCGATTGCCGCCAGAACTTCGAGGGCGGTTCGCTGCGCGGGTGAAGAAAGCGCGTGGGTATCCTTGCCCATAAACAGGGGACCGGTGTAGCCTTGCGCGGCGCGATACTCGACAATCGCCTGGGTGATGGCGAGAATATGCGCCTCTGTAAAGGTGCCGTCGTGCGATGTACCGCGATGCCCGCTGGTGCCAAAACTGACAAGCTGCGTGGGATCATCCACATTGGGGGAACGGTCATAGTAATCGCGCTCCAGCGCTGCAATATCCATGACCAGTTCAGGGGGAACGGGCTTGCCTGCCAGCGGACTCACAGCCATCAAATGCGCCTTTTATAGATGAAACAACGACAGCGGCGATTATAGCGAGGGAGCAGGCATGGGACAAATGATAGCAGGGCGAGAACAGTCAGTGACGGGCAGGGCAAGCCCCGCCCCTACAGAAGCATAGAACGGATGAGACATGATTACGGCGGCGTCGGAAGGGAAAGCGCGGTAGGTACGGGAACAGATAGAGTCGGAATTGGCTCGAACTGGAGATCACCTGTGGATGGGCTGACATTCGAGGCGAACGCGCCGTTCACCACTTCGGCAAAAACGGTCACATAGCTGGTGCGGTAGCCGTCACTCGACATGCCCAAGCCAATATCGGTGAAATCACGGTGAACGACGTTGGGCAGATGGTAGCTGCTCCAAATCCAGAACTGAAACGCCAGTTCAGGCGTGGCATCAATGCTCATATAGTAATTTTCACCACAGCACCAACCCGTTGTGGCAACGCCCTGAGCAGCGACGCGGCTGCTGGGAGAGCTTCCATCGGGGCGGATATGGGTGCGGCTGCGTGTGCTAACGAGCCATTCCGCCTGATCCTGGGCAGCACGGGAGAGCGACACGTTCAGCGCATAGGGCGGCAAGCCGTAGCGGGCGCGAAAGGCATTGATGCGCTCGAAAATGTCTTGCAGGTGTGCAGGATCAGGCGGGATCAATATGCGTGATGGGGATGGGGTGATGTCGGCAGGGGTTTCGGTCTGTGCAGTAACGAGTATGGACGACGTTATCAGCGTGAACGCCAGAAGAAAGAGCAGCATATAGCGCAACGGACGCGGCATGGTTGATCCTCAAACAACAGGCTATGGAGATTCTACCAGTATTCATTGTTACAATTCCTTAACGAACTGTATATGGGTATTTGACGAACTGCAACAGGTGGCTATTGACGTTCGCGCTGATTTCTCTCAGCATTAGGTAAGAAATAAGTCCTGCTGAGGAGTTTCGCGGTATGAAAATCGGCGTATTGGCGCTGCAAGGAGCGTTCATTGAACATTTAGCGCGACTCCATGAACTGGGTGTAGAAACGGCAGAAGTGCGCTTGCCCGAACACCTGCGTGATCTGGATGGGCTGATCATTCCGGGCGGGGAAAGCACGACGATTGGCAAGCTGGCGACGACGTATGGGTTGATTGAGCCGCTGCGCGACTTTGCCCGCAGCAAACCGACGTGGGGAACGTGCGCGGGGATGATCTTCCTCGCCACAGACATTGGCATCGATCGCCAGCCGATCCTCGGCGTGATGGATATCACCGTGAATCGCAATGCGTTCGGGCGGCAAGTGGACAGTTTCGAGACCGATCTCACGGTGAAGCCACTGGGAGAGATGCCGTTTCATGCCGTGTTCATCCGTGCGCCCGTCGTGACCGCAGTTGAAGAAAATGCTACACCACCCGTTGAAATCCTGTCCACCTTGGGCGACGGGCGAATCGTAGCGGTGCAGCAGGGACACCTGCTGGCAACCGCCTTTCATCCAGAACTGACGGACGACTCCCGACTGCACGGGTATTTTCTCGATCTGGTCAGAGCGTAATTCCTTGCTAAAATAGCGCCGCTTTGCGCTACAATGGCGTCAAGTATTCGTTTCATCATTTTGCGAGGGAAGCCGATGAATTACGAACCTGTGAGCGAAGTGGAATTGGAACCTGAGTCGCTCAACCCGTGGGCAGACCCGTTCCTGAACCGCGTGGACGATTTCGACGACGAAGAAGAGGAAGTTGACGAGGAACTCGACATCGAAGACGATTTCGACGATGATTTGCTCGACGACGAGGAATTTGAGGACGATGATCTCCTTGAGGATGATGAAGACTTCGAGGACGATGAAGAGTTCGACGATGATGATGACTATTATGATGATGACGACGACGATTACTATGATGACGAAGATGATGATTATTGAAGAACAGTCCATAGTCCTTAGTCTATAGTCGTTAGCGAGAAACTGAAAAAGACAGAGACATGTCCGCCAGGTCTGAGCAATGAGGGTCGCAGTTGTTTGAACGGATGATTCGGGCAAGCACAAAACTAATCGTTGTCGGTCTGTGTGCAAGTGCTGCGCTTGTCACATTTGGCAGCGGCGGACAGCGTACATTTCAACCTGCTAATCAGCTTGACGTGGGGAATGTGGTCGCACTGGATGTGAGCACCAACGGCTCGCTGCTGGTAGCGGATGCTGACGATCAATCCCTGCTCATCTACGATATTCGCAACCCCTCCGCGCCGCGCCTGCAACGGAATATCGCGCTGGATGGAACACCCGTCGCCGCTGCATGGGTGAACCGTGATGACAGCGCGGCGTTCGTCGCCGTACAAACGGGCGATGGCAGCCCGATTCTGCAATTGATTGCCCGCCCGACCTATAACCCGCGTCAGGGTTATATTCTTTATGCGACGTATGATCTGGTCGAATTGCCGGAAGCAATTGCCACATCACCGAATGGCGACTGGGGGGCGCTGTACGGCGACAGCGGGTTAACACTGCTCGAAATTCTGTCGTGGGATGAGATCAATTCATCGTTTATCAGTAGCAACGCGGTACTGACGGCGGCGTTAACAAATTCGAGCCTGCTGGCAGCCGCGCCGACTAGCGATGAACTGGTCACCGCACAAATTGGGCGTGGACCTGCGCTGACGGCTGCAAGCAGCGGAACGATGAGCAGCGAGATTCTGACGCTGAACGTGGACAGCAGCGGCACCGTCCATGCGGTACTGCTTGCACCCGCTTCAGTTGCGCTGCTGGACGTGAACAGGGGCAGCGTGTTGGCAACTCAGGCACTCAATATGACGCCGCCGCCAACGGTCATCACCAGCGCATCACACGATAACGGGACATGGCTGATCGCCTATACACCGGGCGAATCCTCGGCTGCATTTTTCGAGACGGACGGCAGAACGCTGACACCTGCGTTCATCCTGTCCACAAGCCATCCGATACAGCATCTCTCCGGGGCAAACGGGGTGATCGCCACGACGGACGGCGAAACGGTTGACCTGTACACCCCGTAAGTTTCCTGGAAAAGTTTACCGAAATTTCACATTCGGGCGCTTTACATGCGCCTCAAAAAGCGGTACAGTTAACGTCGCAATCAGGCTGGTATACAATCGCCTGATTCATGTGTTTATCGTTCAAGTGAAGGACTCAATGGACGCTGATAGTAATATCGAACAGAAGCCGCCGTTAGCTGGCGGTGACAGCGACCACCCGCGCTAACCTCGCTTATCAGGCAGGCAGCGCACACGCTGTCGCCGACCCTGATCACAGGGCAACCCACGTTGATCATTCGCTAATTTAAGCCTCTGTTCCACACAGATCAATCTATGTGCCGCTGAACACACACCGCTTGCGTGGTTTGCGTTCACACCTGTGATGGAGGGTTTCCATGTATAACGACCTGCTGCTCAACCGCATCGTGCCGCCTGTTGATGACGAGAGCGACGAAGAGATTCAGGGGCTGATCGACGAAATTGAAGAATTGGACAGTCTCCTTAGCCCGGAAGCGCAGGAGCTGATCCGCGATCTGCGCCCGCTAATCGTGACCGATAATGTGTACGAGGATATTGACGAGGAAGCCTCGTTCGGGGATCGGCTGGCGGATAAGCTGGCGATTGTCGCGGGTAGCTGGAAATTCATTCTCGGTTTTGCATTTTTCATGCTTTTCTGGGTGAGCATGAATATGTACCTGGGCGGGCAGGCATTCGATCCATTTCCGTTTATCCTGCTCAACCTGATGCTGAGTACACTTGCTGCATTGCAAGCACCCGTCATTCTGATGAGCCAGAATCGACAGGGGGCGAAAGACCGCGCCGCCGCCGATAATGATTTTCAAGTCAATCTGAAAAATGAAGTTGAAATCGCCGATCTGCACCGCAAGATGGATGTACTGGCGGATGCGCTGACGATGCAAACGCGCCTTGTGAACGCACTCGTTGAAGCGCGGCGCAAGGAACTCAATGCCACGGTACGCCTGATCGAACACAGTCGCAGCAGCGGGGCAGCGAACAACGCGAGAAATGGATTGCAGATGTCGCCTGAAGCGGATGGCTTGGGACGATAAACGCAAAGATTATTCACCGCCAAGGCACCAAGAACGCCAAGAGACTGGCGGTTCAATGTCGTTGTGGTACAGTGTCGGGAAAGATTTTGCCGGGATTGAGAATACCGTTGGGGTCGAGAGTCGTTTTCAGCGCCCGCATGACGTCGAGCGCTTCGCCGTGTTCCCGCGCCATAAACCGCGCCTTGCCCATGCCAACGCCATGTTCACCAGTAGCGGTGCCGCCCAATTCAAGCGCCTTGATAACGATCAGTTCATTGAGGCGCATACAATGGTGATATTCGGTATCGCTCTGGAATGGAAATTCGACGTGGATATTGCCGTCCCCGGCATGACCAATCATATACGCGACGGTGTTTGTCTCGCGCTTCAGCTGTTCGACATAACCGATCAAAGTAGGATAGGCGCTGATCGGCACGGCGACATCCATGATGAAGAAGTGCTTGTTCGGGTGTGAGCGCACCATGATCTCGTAAGAGTGGTGGCGGGCGTGCCAGAGTTTTTTGCGCTCGGCGGTATCGGTCGTCGCCCGAAATGAGATCGCGCCCATTTCCGCGCAGATTTCGCGCACAGCTTCCAACCCAACCTGCAACGTGTATTCATGGGCGGCGTGAAATTCCATGAATAACGTCGGATTGTCCGTCAAGTCCACACCTTCGGTTTCGCGCAGCATTCGGCAGTGCGCCGCGTCCACCAATTCCAGCGCCGCCGGATCCAAGCCGCTGCCACGCACGGCGACGACGGTTTCCACCGCCTGCTGCACGTCGGCAAAGGCGGCGACCACCGCGCTCATCAATGTCGGAACGGGAC
>Ga0224722_1001055_pt1 | contig 15622 bp, 15 predicted proteins | sample Balambano_FR1_Me_FD_161646 | JGI IMG/M metagenome (GOLD analysis project Ga0224722, IMG submission 161646) | Freshwater sediment microbial communities from Lake Towuti, South Sulawesi, Indonesia - Balambano_FR1_MetaG | ecosystem: Environmental > Aquatic > Freshwater > Lake > Sediment | place... | reverse complement strand
TTCTTGCGTAGGATGTGTTAGCGCAGCGTAACGCATCGACTCCTGGGCTTGCGATGCGTTACGGCTAGCGCCTAACACATCCTACAAAAACCGATCTTATTTAATTCTCATTCCTAAGCCGTTTTTAGTGACAATATCAACTTTCATTCCCAGTACCTTGCTTAAATCGTCTCGCAGTTCAACCAGCTTAAACAGAGTTGGAGCCTAATCATAGTCGATTAAGATGTCTACATCACTGTCCTCAGTTTGCTCTTGCCGCGCATAAGAGCCAAAAATCCCTAACTCCGTCACCTGGTAGGCTTGCCGCAAGCGTGGCTTGATCTGGGTGAGACACTGTTTAACTTCTTCAAACGTTTTCATTGCCTGTTCTTGCCTTTCTGTAACTAGTAAGCGATCACTGGGGCATCCGTCACTTACCGCAATCAGTGTTCCTATTCTAAAGGCGAGTCGGTCAACAGGTCATCTTCTAGAACTACTGTTGTCCCATTGCCCAGGATTGCCACCAGCGTTTCAATTTCACTCGTCGCCGTTTGCAGCTTTGCCAAAATTTGCACCGCAATCTCTTCTGGTTCTGGCATCGTGTCTACGGTGTAAAGGCTGTCTGCTTTGAGCCAGGTGATATCTAAATTGTCGTCGCGATCGGCAATCTCCTCACAGCTAAAGCAGCGCCACCGTCCCGCCTCACCCTGGTCTTGCCGCAGACTGCCACCATTGGGGTCTGATCCTTAAGCTGCCTCAAACTCCTGGAAATGGCTACGAGACAACGGCATCCGCTTACCAAAACCTGGCATATTCGTTCGCATATCGTAGATCCAGACCTGCTGGGTGTTGCCCGTATCTGTTCTTCCCCGCTGAAAGAACAGCACGTTGGTTTTGACCCCTTGAGCATAGAAAATTCCGATCGGGAGCCGCAAAATCGTGTGCAGGTTACACTTAGCCATCAAATCGGCGCGAATCAGCTTGCCCTGTCTATCTTCAAACAGCGCATTATCTGGCAACTCCACGGCTGCCCGTCCGCTGGGTTTCAGACCTCGATAAACGTGTTGCAGGAACGCCAGTTGCTTGTTTGAGGTGGGGTAGGTGAAGGCTCGTGTGGGTGCACCGCCACCGCGCTTCGTGCCAAAGGGAGGATTGGTCAGAATCACATCCGCTTAGGCTAATCCCTCGCCTGCCAATGTTTCAATCTCTATTACTCCCTTTGTGAAAATGGTCTCTGTCCAAGCGCGTTTTCCAGAATCTGAAGGAACTGTTTCAAAAGAATTTTGCTAGGAGGGTGAAACTCTTGCTTCATAGTCAACGTTTACAAGCTATTTTGTGGACATGACAAAAAGTGGAAGCCAACTGCCGCAAGAGTTACAGCAGTTTTACCCAAAATAACGGTGCAGGTTCGGTCTTGAGTTTGAACTGATACATGGGTGTGAAATAGCTGATCCAGTTTCTCAATCACGTCTGCTAAGGTTGGCTGTTGATTGCCTACGGTCGTCATACTGATTGGTGTACGTGTTAGTAGTTTCTCTAGTATCCACTATCCCCTAATTGGGCAGCGTGCTGACGATCGCAGGTCACTAGGCGGTTTGTTCAATGAGGAGTTTCATCGCGATCGCCACAGTTTGGCCTGGCTCAATCTGTAGGAGATGCTTACCTGTGTTCATCGCGTTACGGGGGGCTGTCCAGGGTTCCAGGCAATAAAAATCTTTACCTTTAACCGTCCAGAAGACCAGCGTGGAAAACTCTGGGCTGAAGGTGAGCGTTAGGCGCTGCGATCGACCTTCGTCCAAAACGTTGGCCACCTGGCTGGAAAGCTCTGTAAATGCAGCATCAATCTCATCCAGGTTGAAATCAAACTGACCAGCGTAAGCCTGTACTGACTTTGTAACATTGTCATCGTATTGGTTGGAGGGGATTTGGAGGCGCAGTTTGGTTTTATCTTGCACAGCAAAGTAGGGATGGAAGCCAGCGGAGAAAGGCATCGGTTCGTTGGAACGGTTGGTGTAGCGCTGCTCCAGGGTTAACGAATGACTGTCCAGGATGTAGGTAAAGGCCAACTCAAACTCAAAGGGATAAACGGCCAGGGTTTGGGCATTGCTGGTTAAACCGATCGTCAAGCTGGCACTGTCTTCTGTCACCTGTTGATCGATCACCGTCCAAGGTTGTTCACGGGCAAAGCCATGTTGCTTCAGAGTATAAGTTTGGCCGTTATGAGTGTAGGTATTATCGGGGAGGTTGCCGCAGATGGGAAACAAAATTGGATTGCCGCCGCGTACTGATAAGTTGGGGTCTTTGAACCGTTCTGCATCGAGATAAAAGATTTCCGCTCCATTTACTCGCCAGCGCGTTGCAATGCCGCCTCGTTCTGGTACGACTTCTAGTTGGGTTTGTCCCGTTGCGTCTGAGAGGACGTAGGTTTGATACTGGCGAGACTCAAGCACGATCGCAAACATAGGGATTGTCCTTACCACATCATGGGTCCGGCAAGGGCCACCTGAAGCGGTTCTTCGTCTGCCGCCTCGGTTGGTTCACCGGGTTGAATTTGGAAACTGATACTGGAACGTTTTGCCGGCAACTGGCCCTGAATATTTTCCGGCGGTGGTGCCTGATCAACGTTCAGCGGCGTGGCATTGGGCGAATTGGTGAATGAATTGCCAGGTTGGGAGAAGTTAGGCAATTGGGGGCTGGTAGATGGCATCGGTGGAGCGGCTGTCTCCCCCGGCGCGATCGAGTTGGTTGTGGGATTTCCCGGTGCCGCCGGAGGATCTAAGTAAACATCGGGATTGAGTGGATCGATCGAGGGAATTGGGGAGGGCATCGGGACGGGCGTACCGCCGTATCCGGGTAAGATGTTGAGGCTGTCTGGATCGGGAGGAGGGGCAACTTCTGTCGCACCGTCAGGTTGAGCCGGAGCGATCGTATCGGGGGATGCAGGCATATCTTGCCCTTTGGTTCTGGCTCCAGGCTCGGACTGAAACGCATCGGGGTTTAGTAACGGGCCTTCTGGGCGTGGTGTCGGTAACGTAGGCGTGGATTCCATGCCAGAAGCGCCCGCCGGAGCCATTGGGGATGTTGCGTCCGGAGCCGTTGTGGGAGTGCGGGCATCTAAGACCACAGAGGTGGGCATGGGTTGCTTGAAGCCGGTGGAGAGTTGGGTTAGGTGATTGAGGATGTCCTTGGCCCGATCGCTCTGGGCAACCTGGGGCTGGTAGGCTTTTACCTCAACTGGTAAGAACTCTACCTTCATTTGCTTGTCTTTGAGTGCAACGCGCAACACAGCGGTGTCGTAATCAGTGCGGGAATTGCCCCCAAAAATAAAATTGCCGAGGGAGTAGGCGATCGGGCGGCCTTTGTAAACTTCCGCGCCTTGCAGGACATGGGGATGATGCCCGACCACCAGATCGGCCCCCTGATCCACTGTGAAGTGAGCCAATGTCACCTGCCAATCGGCGGGAAAGTCGGCCAGTTCTTGGCCCCAGTGATAGTTCACCACCACCCAATCCACCTGATCGCGGATGGCGCGAATGTCTTCAGCGATGCGGTCTTCCCGAATGTTATTCACTCCCGGTTTATTGGCTGCGGCTCCGTATTCTTCACCCCAATACGCCAGGTAGGCGATGCGCTGACCTTTGACATCCACAATCTGAGGCCGACGGGCATGCGTCAGATCGTTGCCTGCACCCATGTATTCAATGCCAGCGGCTTCTAAATTGGCGATCGTTTCTTTCAGCCCTTCTGCGTCGTAATCCATCGAGTGATTGTTCGCCAGCGTCACGATATCAACTCCACCGGATTTAAGAGCCTCGATCGATTCTGGGTCGGCTTTGAAGTTGAATTGTTTTCCCGGCAGGGGCAACGTGGCGCGAGTCAGGGGATTTTCTAGATTCACCATGGCGACATCCGCTTGAGCGTATTCTGGCATGCGGGCAAAGGTTTGGGCGTAGTTGTGGCCCATCACGTCTTTGAACGTATCCGACAGCGTGACATCTCCCGAAAACATCAGCGTTACCGTCGGATCTTGAGGGTTGGCAACTTCGTTGTGCTTCACGACAGAAACCGTTTCTAAGGCAGTGCGAACTGTATCGGGGCGAGTAGGGAGATTGCTTGTCGGTTGCTTGGGTTGAGATGACGCATTGGCATCAGTTTGCTCCACGGGGGCACGGGTGTAACCCAAAATTCCTCCAACCATGACGGCCGCGACCGCAGGGCCACCAACGAGCAGGGCCCGAGTGGCTTTGAGGCGAGTTTTGCGGCGGGATGTTTGGCGGATGCGCGATCGCAACTGTTGATTTTGCTTGCTCAAGCGACTGGCAGGGGTGACAATCCGCACCGATCGCCGCCATACCAAGCGCTGCGGGTGATCCAGGAAGCGCGCCGCGATATTTGCGCCTTTAATCAAGGGCGAGTTGAGTTTCCACAAGCGATGACAAATTAGGCGAATCAACTGATCCTGCCAAACACTGGGCGGATTGGCCGGATCAAAGGGAAAGTCGAACTCCACCAGTAACTTGAGCGAGCCGGGCTGTTTTGTCCCCACGCGGGCACGTATACCATGGGGCATCAAGGCTTGATTCAACCAGGTGGCAATCGCCCTGGAATTGCCGCGCCGCGCCGACTCAAACACCGACGTATAGTACAGACTACTGGACTGAACCATACTCACCTCATCCTCACTGCTCACCTAGCAACTGTTCTTGATATCTGCCTGTTTGATGTAGAGCGATCGGCCTGCTTGCCAAATTCAACTTCGCTCCTGCAAGACCACTCAATTCAAACACTTGAACTACTTCAACCATACCTGTACAAGATCGATTTCAGTATCTTTAAACAGACAAAATCAACATCCATTAATACTCGAAACTTTCACTTTGAATCAAAAATTTCCTGGCAATCTTTGGCGCGATTGGGGTTGCTCTTTTGGCTGCGGCTCATCATTCTGCCCACAGGTAAGCCGATCGCGATGCAAATCTCTCTCTGGTCAGAGTAGCCGGAGGTACGGCAGTGCGACAATCAAGAGTGTCTCGGATACAGTGCCGCATTCAGCGATCGCGCTAAACTCCGAGTGTTCTTCTGCCTCAAGTTCATGATTGACTTGTATACCTTCACCACCCCCAACGGACGCAAAGCTTCCATCATGCTGGAAGAAGTAGAACTGCCCTACAACGTTCATGTGATTGACATCAGCAAGGGCGACCAATTTCAGCCGGAATATGTTGCCATCAACCCTAACAGCAAAATTCCCGCCATTGTTGATCAAGATGCAGGCATTACCGTGTTTGAATCTGGGGCAATTTTGATTTATTTGGCAGAGAAGACCGGAAAATTGCTGCCCACTGATACGGCCAAACGCTTTCAAGTGTTGGAGTGGTTGATGTTGCAGATGGGCGGGGTGGGGCCAATGTTTGGGCAATTAAACCACTTCAAACGGTTTGCCCCGGAAACAATTCCCTACGCGATCGAGCGCTACGAAAAAGAAACGCTGCGACTTTACAGTGTGTTGAACAAACAACTGGAGACCAACGAGTTTCTCTGTGGCGAGTATTCGATCGCGGATGTGGCTACTTTTCCCTGGGTTGCGGTCTATCGCTTTCAGGGTTTGACTCTCGACAACCACCCCCACCTCCAGCGCTGGCACGACACCATCCGCGATCGGCCCGCCGTAATCAAAGGCATGAATGTTCCAGAGATCCCACGCATGTAGAACTTTCATACGGTTGTAAGGAACTATGCCTGTCTTTCTTTAAGAATTTTGAGTCTTTTGCGACAGATGAAATGATTGCACGAAAGAATTACATTGTTCACCCATCACCAGGAGAATTGATATGAATGTTCGTTGGCGGCAAATCTTCGCTCCGATTGTTCTGAGTTTGGTGCTGTTGATCACGGCTTGCGCTCCCCAAACATCCCGGTATGACCAGGTGCAACGGGAAACAACCCAACGGGGAGCCGCTCCGGCTGTGGCCAAGCAAGCGGAACAGGGTTCAACCTTTAACAAGATTTTTCCCAAGTCAGTGAAGGGCTACAAAGGCTACGAAGTCGTTCCCACACAGGAGAAGAAAGGGTTCGCAGAATATAAAGTGAAGGACAAAGAGGGCAAGACGGTCGCCATGCTCTCGATTAGCGATACGACCAGTGTGCCAACTGCCGCTGCGAAATACCAAAACGCCACCGAGTCGATCGCCGGTTACCCCACCGTGGAGCAAGGGGCAACCACCACCGGCATCCTGGTAAATGGCTATCAGGTGAAGGTGCTATCGCGTGATGCCTCGTTTACGCGCACCGATCGGGTGGCCTGGTTAGAAAAATTTGACCTGAAAGAACTTGCCCAACTCAAGCCAGCCCTCGCCCCAACTGCGGCCACTGCTCCCAAGCTACCATCTGCAACTCCAGGTGGCTATTACAACAACCGACCTGCTCAACCGGCTGGATTGCCCTCTCTCACGCCGCAACCCGCAGGCTAATTGATACGAGCCTGGCTTCAGATTGTTCGCCGATCGTTTTTGCTAGAGACACTCATGGTTACAAGTTCCCGTCAAACCGTTGCTTCCCTGCTACTGAGCCTGTCGTTTGTGACAGTCGCCTGCGCCCCGGAAGCCCCCTCCCGCTACGACCAGGTGCAGCAAGAAACTGCCCAAAAAGGTAGTGTTGCTGTCTCCAAGGAAGCGGTCAATGGCGGCCAGTTTAACCGCTACTTTCCCAAATCTCAAGCGGGCTTTGCGGTCGTTCCCGCCCAAGAAAAAAAGGGATTTGCTGAACATAAAGTAAATCGGGGCGGTAAGAATGTGGCTGTGTTGTCCGTCAACGATACGGTCAGCAATCCCGCAGCGGCGCAGAAGTTTCAGCAAAGTCAGATGCGCATTGGGGGGTTTCCGGCTGTTGAGCAGGGGCAAACGGGGACAGCCGTATTGGTAGGCGATCGGTTCCAGGTAAAGGCCCAATCCCGTGATCCCTCCTTCACCCAGCAGGATCGGGCCGCATGGCTTCAAAAATTTGACCTGAATGGTCTTTCAAACCTGAAATAAGGAGTTTTTTGTGAGTAAACCAATATTTAAAGAAGTGGACGACCTCCCCACTGGCGGGCTAACGGTCACTGCGCTTAAATCCCTCGATTTTCTCATTCCCGGCCAATGGCAGAATCTCACTGGATTTGATAACACCATTCGAGCCGTCACAGGCGAAACTGACGAAGCCCTGATTCAGCAAATCGGCGAACGTGCTGTTGCTCTCTACAACGACAAATCTCAGGGATATCAGCGGGCACTCTGGCTATACAGCACGGTTGAAAGTGGATCTGGCCTGCTAGGGGCAGCAGCGCTGGCAAACCGGATTGGGCAAGACTCCTTTTTGGGCTTTCTGAAAAACATCACGCCCAAACCCGAAACAGCTCAAAGTATCGATCTGTGTGTCAAGCTTGTGACAGAACTGGTGGCCTTTTGCCAGATTAATGGCATCCCTGGGGATAGCATCGGTGACTTTCTTGCCGCCTTGGGTGATTACAGCGGTGAATCCCTCATGCGGATGGCCGCGCTAGTTTGTTTTGATGGCGTGATTCCGCTGGGGCCTGAATTTGCCGATAAAGCCCTCTCTGTGTTTGACAGCACCCCTGCCAAAGAGCTAGAAGGCAACCAGACCTACAAGAGTGTGCAGGAGCTGATTCCCGGTCATGACTCTGCGCAAAAGAAAGGCTTTATCACGCAAAGCTTTGACTCCACCAAAGGCTGGATGAAGCGTTTCGTGGCTGATAAAAATGTGACTCAACAGGGCTTGCTGGGTCGGATCAGAGGCTTTATCGACTTCACCGATGACAAAGCGGATTATGTGGGGGCGTTGCTGGATATGAACGTGAAGTACTATCGGCATACGGGGCTACAAACCTTGGCTCGCCGCCTAATTGAACGTGCTGTGGCCGAAATTTAGCCCAGTTTGATCCTCAATATCCATGCTGCAGGGGCGCGAGTATTCGTGTCCCTGTTTTGGTTATGGGCTGACGACTAAAGTCGAAAATTAATCCAAGATCCTGGTGTTTCAGGGAATCGACGCGCTATCTTAGCTAGGCACCATTTTGCTCGATCGCGGTTCCCTGTTATGTCACAACCTGCTGAACTTCACGCCCTATTTCTGCAATTACAAGCCCGCTACCCCACCAGTAGTCTGATCACGGAGTTCATCCAGGTTCAACAGGGGCAGTTTTTGGTTAGGGCTGTTGTCCAACTCCACGGTGTCGCGATCGCTTCCGGCATGGCCGCCGCCGCTACGGTCGAACAAGCAGAAGATCAGGCGCGGCTCCGAGTCTTATCCTGGCTGGGCATTAATGCCGCCGTAGATAATGTGCCGCTGGCGCAACCTGTGCCAGCGTCCACCCCCACCTTCCCGACGAATGGATTCACCTCACTGCCATCAGTCGCGCCGCCCACCTGGTTAGAGCAAGAATTGGTGGTAGCAGACATTCCCACCCAACCCGATGTGCCCGCACCCTTGATTCAACTCGACTCAATCCAAGCTTTTGAGTCGGACGAGGTGCCTGATTATCTGGTAGATGACAGTGAATCTAGTGATGGCGCGGCAGAAGCTGGGGTGGAGGAAGCTGGAGCGGAAGCCGCGATCGCCCCAGACAATGAGCCGCCACCAGAAGTGACTTCTCCTGAATCGGATGATCTATCTTCCCTGATTGCCCTCACCGACATTGAGATGGATCGGATTGGTTGGACAAAGCAGGAAGGCCGGGAATACCTGAAACGCACCTACAAAAAATCAACTCGCCAGCGCCTGGACGTTGACGAGTTGATGGATTTCCTGAATTACCTGAGAGCGTTACCGTCTTTGAATGGGCTGTAACGATCGTGGCTTGCACACTTAAGATACGGCGGCAACAGGCGGGTTCACAGCCGAGGGACGGCGATCGATGACCTGATCAATCAAACCATAATCTTTGGCCTCACCTGCCGACATGAAAAAGTCGCGTTCTGTGTCTTCTTGAATGCGACTCAAGGGTTGCCCCGTATGCTCAGCCAGCAACTCGTTTAACCGTTGCTTGTGGTACAGAATTTCCTTGGCTTGAATTTCGATATCGGTTGCCTGTCCTTGAGCCCCACCCAGCGGTTGGTGGATCATGATCCGCGAGTGGGGTAGGCTCATGCGCTTCCCTTTGGCACCCGCGCTGAGCAAAAAAGCACCCATGCTGGCCGCCAAGCCCAAGCAAATTGTGCAAACATCCGGGCGAATTTGCTTCATGGTGTCAAAAATGCCCATGCCAGCAGTGACCGAACCCCCCGGTGAGTTGATGTAGAGATAAATGTCTTTTTCTGGATCTTCGGCATCGAGAAACAGCAGTTGAGCCACAATCAGGTTGGCTAAATCAGAATCGACTTGCTGCCCCAAAAAGACAATCCGCTCCCGTAGAAGTCGAGAGTAAATGTCAAAGGCCCGCTCGCCGCGACCAGATTGTTCAATTACGGTGGGAATCATGGAGCTTGTTGCTTGTAAGTTTTTTTCATTCTACCGATTTGTTGCGGAAAAGACAGGCCTGCGGGGAGCTTCCCCTGCTCGCTGCTTGCTTGTACGCTAATTCCTGTAATCATTCGAGCTTCATTTCATGAATTCATCCGTGGAAACCCAGGCGCGCAAGGCGGATCATTTGCGTGTGTGTCTGGAAGAAGATGTGCAGTTTCGAGCTACTCAGAGCGGCTTGGAGCGCTACCGATTCCGGCATTGCTGCTTACCAGAATTAAGCTTTGATGATATCGACCTGACAACGCTATTTCTGGGCAAGACCCTGGCGGCTCCATTGCTGATTTCTTCGATGACGGGCGGCACTGAGCAAGCCCAGTTGATCAATTTCCGCTTGGCGGCAGCAGCCCAAGCGCACGGGTTAGCGATGGGTGTGGGGTCGCAGCGGGTGGCGATCGAACATCCAGCCGTAGCCACAACGTTTGCAATTCGCTCGGTGGCACCTGATGCGCTGTTGTTTGCCAATCTAGGAGCCGTCCAGTTGAACTATCAGTATGGGCTGGATGAGTGCCGGAAGATTGTCGATTTGTTGGCAGCGGATGCGCTGATTCTGCACCTGAACGTTCTGCAGGAATGTGTGCAGACGACGGGCGATCGTAACTTTCGCGGGCTACTGGACAAGATCGCGCAACTTTGTGATGTGCTGCCGGTGCCTGTGATTGCGAAGGAAGTTGGCAATGGGATCTCTGGCCCAATGGCGCAGAAACTGATGGCGGTGGGTGTGGCCGCGATCGATGTGGCAGGTGCGGGCGGCACCTCCTGGGCCAAAGTGGAAGGGCAACGGGCCAAAGATCTACGGCAGCGGCGATTGGGGCAAACCTTTGCCGATTGGGGCATCCCCACAGCCGAGTGTATTACGTCAGTACGGGCGATTGCTCCAACCGTGCCGCTGATTGCTTCCGGTGGCTTGCGCAACGGATTAGATGCGGCCAAAGCGATCGCCCTTGGGGCCGATCTGGCTGGTATGGCGCTCCCGTTTCTGCAAGCTGCAAACGAGTCTGAAGCAGCAGTTCACGAGTTGATTGATTGGTTGAAGGCCGAACTGACGATCGCCCTTTTTTGTACTGGGAATGCCAACTTGCAGGCGTTGAAGCAATCTCAGGTGTTGCAGAAAGATGCCTAACCTACGGCTTCATGCATGTTATTCACCTGGCTGGAACCGCGATCGCTTAGGAATGAGAATTACATAAAGGAGCAAGTTCTGTGGAATGGGCATCCTGCCTGTCACTCACAGCCGAGACGGCTATGCCACTTTATTTAACCCATAGTCCTTAGTACTCAAAATCGGCAAACAATTCATCCGGAACTTCAGCCGGACAAACTTCACAGTCCAGGATCACTTTTTGACTTTCGCGCTGAGTTTGCATTTCCACCGCGATCGCCTCAATCCGAATTTCCAAACTGCCAAAGGGAGCCGTGAGCTGAGTCGAAGCTTCTAACTGATCAAACCCATTGGGGAGAAAATCTACTAACCAGCGCGGCCCATCCAACAGCGTGCGGGTTTGGCGATCGTTGATCCACAACTTGACATAAATTTTAGGCAACACATTCGGCAGCTTGACCCTGACATTAATTGTCTTGCCCGCCACAATGTCGTCAATTCCCGTTTCCAACATCGGTACTGGAATTGGCTCATCCAAGGGTAATACCAAGGGATTTGGCTCCATTGGGGGCTGCTCTGGTTCAGTGGGCTTCGTCCGAACTCCCGATCGTTTTACCCATGCTTGCCAGGATGGATCATCTACCACCACTTCAGTTGTGTCAGGTTCCGCCATGACTTCGCTCATCGCTAATGGCTCAACCGCGACTTCAACTGGAGATTGGGTTTCATCTTCCGATCGCACTTCTGAAGCAACGTTCGGCAGCGTTAGCTTCAACAGCGTGATCAATTCTGCATCAGCAGCCATCGAGCTCAGTCGGTTCAAAAACTTGTCTTGCAAGTTCAACGCCTGAAATGCTGTCCGGATTGGCGACGACAACTCATCCAGCATGGCTAAATTGTTGGGCTCTGGCTCTGAAGATTGATCTACTTCGGCATTTTGATCTGGAGGGAGATTGCCAGAGAGCGGCGGATTCTCGGCTGAGTCGTCGATCGTCTGTGTTGGTTCGTCGTTTGGCCCATCGTTGCCTCCACCGCCGACAGAGGCATCGGTTGAAGTCGTTGAATGACCTGAGCCAGCCGTTGCCCCAGATGTCACTGATGGTTCTGACACTAACAACGATTCCAGCTCGATCGCGCTACTGGCAAACACAGAATCTGACGAGGCCGGAAGGGTTTCGATGGGTGCTGCGATCGCGATGTTGCTTGCCTTTGCGCCCACTCCAGCAAACATCGGTAACTCCAATTTGCGCTTTCCGGCCTGTTCGGCATCGGGCTTATAGAGTTGGGGCGGCAGAATTTGCGGCTTGGGTGCGATCGCGGTTTGGGCTGCCGGTGATTGAGCGTCTTCAGAATCCTGAGGCGTTACCGCCGGAGTTACGGGAGCGGCCATATTCAAGAACGACAAGTCCAACGAGTGGCGCGATTTTTCCTGCAATAGCCGATTCGAAAACTGCGTCACCAGATCGGGCAATTCAGATTGTTCCGCATCATCGGTCAGGGCTGTTTGCACTTTTTGCAATTCTTCAACCAACCCCTCGGGATCAACGGTTACGGTAAAGTGAAAAGTTTTCAACGTGATCAAAGCCGTCTCGGCTCCGGGCAAGCCACCAGCAATCAAAACATCGCCCAACAAGAGATGTGTTGTTAAATTGTCCGGCAATTGACACAAAAAGTGGAATGGACGCGGCAGCTCGCCACGGGGGAAAGATTGGCAGGCGTGAAACAGGATCTTGGATGTTTGCGGATCACGCAGTTGGATCTGGATTTCTTGGGGAATGGCTCCCTCTAGCTCCGGCTCCAGGCAACTGCTAGCAGCGAGTTCAGCACTGACGATGGAGCGATCACTCGTGGCCACCGCAGAAGCTGCCAGCAGTTCCACTCGCCCTGAAATGGTCAATGCTTCCCCTCGCGCCGCCATCCACACATCTTGAGCTAGAGCAATCTGCATCAAATTGATGTCGATCGCTGACTCTACCACTGCTGGAGGAACCTCCGAGTTAGGCGATCGCGTGGCTGCAACCGGGCTTGCGGCGGCGGCAAGCCCTTCCGCGGACGAGACAGTTTCGCTCGGTATTCCACTGGCCAATGGTTCGACGACCGCTGGCAAATTAAACTCCCGGAAAATTTCTTCTATCAACTGATGCGAGAGTTGATCCGTCATTTCCACCAACCGATCCATGGAAACTCCCAACGCTTGAGCAATTTCCACATTCAGCGTGGCCAAATCTTGTACAGTTGGTGGAGTCCCGATTTCAGTTTCATTTGCAATAAGTTCATCTGAAATAAGATGCAAAGTCGCGTCGTTGGATTGGGGAGCAGCAGCCATCTCATCGTTGATCTGAGTCGCCAGCTCTGCACGAGTGGCTGGATCAATCGGTTCTGAATCTTGCCAATCGACTTCGTTAACACACGCTAATACTCGCAAGCGCACGGCCTGGTGTAGCATATCTCCTACCAGGTCTGACAGGGGATCAGTTAAGAAACAGGACAACTCCCAATCACCAGGTTGCAATTGAGTGAATGGAGTCACCACCATCAAGCCATTGGAATTCGTGCGATACGATCGCTTCTGGATCCGCCGTTTGGGTGGGTCTTCTTCAGTGGCTAGATGGCAAACACGAATACTGATATCGGTGTCGGGATGGTCTGTTTGAGCCACAATGCGGTATCGTCCTTCCAAGATCTCCACGTCGACGGAGTCCAGTGGCAACCAGGAGCGATCGCCGTCTTTCTGTAAGAGAAATGTCCACTCTTTCATGCTCTGACCTCTACGAGTGCCCTTAGACTCAAAATACTGTTAACTCTACATCTAGCGCCTGAACAAACATAAATTACCATCTGAACGCCTAAGCTTACTAGATGTAGTGAAAAAGCAAGCTTTCTTTATAAACAATTAAGGAACTGACGGTCAGTCTTTTTCCAAAAGCTTTGAGTATAGAGCTTTGTAGGTGATTCACTCTACATGTGGCTTATGCAAACGGCAACCGCTGTAAGAACACTTTTTACAGGGCCAATTATGATTCTTCTTCGCTTTGGCGAAACGAAGGCTGCCAATCCAAGGTGAAGTAGGGTCGCTAGTTGAAGCCCGAGGTGATTTTAGTTGAAACAAACCGGGTTGTAGATGTTGCTGGCCCCGCTCAATAGAGGAGGTCGCAAAGCTTCCTGATGGATGGGTTATCTGAATGCAGTAGCTGCTTAACTTTGAGATAAGCTGAAGTTTGAACGGTGTTGATCTCATTTTTGGATCTCATGTTGTTTCGTCTCCTGCTACTCCTGGCCGTTGTTGGCGCATTGACGGTATTTGCGCTACAAAATTTGACACCGCTGTTGCCGCTGGTGTTTTTGGGAATTCAGTTTCCCCCGCTGCCGCTGGCCTGGTGGGTGCTGGGGGCGATCGCCGCAGGAGCACTATCGATGCTGATCATTCAAGTTCTGATCGGACTATCCAATTTTGCTGCTGGACAATCTGCCCGGGCACGCATTCGAACCGCTAGCGATCGGCAAGCACGGGCGGCAACTTCTTCACCAGAACCGGAGCCGGAACGGCGTAGACCCCGCGAATCCAGACGACGCGATCGCTCAGCCGCAAGTGACGATTCCACCTGGCAAGACTGGCGTGGTTACGAATCAACTTCCACCCAAACGCCGCCCCGCCCGACTCAACCGGTGGATGACTGGGAACGCCCTCCCAGCGATGATTGGGAGCATAGTACGCCGCAAGACTCTCCCCGCGATCGCGCTAAAGAACGTTTCACGTCAGATGATTTGAAAAACTTTGAAACCACCGCATCTCCCAAGTCAGAGACTCGTTCTGGTTCCACCTATTCCTACAGTTATCGAGAGCCGCAAGATACAGACGCAGGGAAGCCGGAAAGTGTAGTTGATGCCGACTTTCGCGTGATTGTGCCTCCCTATCGACCCTTAGACGATGCCACCATTTCCATTCCACCACCGCCACCGCCACCGGTAGAGGAAAACGCAGATGATTGGTTTGAAGACACACCAGATGACTTTGGTGAACCGAAATCCGATCGCAAACCTTAGATTCAAACTAATTTAGTCAGGATGGATGTTAAACGACTACCGAGGCTGTAAATCTCCGTTCGTTGCTTTTCGTCCTTTAAGTTGCCGCTTTCATCAAATGCCTGGTGTGCGTTGGAAATGGCTTTCTGATCGGGGAGAACGATAACGCCGATGTTCCCCAAAATCGAACGCACATGCACTAGTCCCCGTAACCCGCCTAAGCCGCCGGGAGACGTACTCATGATGACAGCAACTTTCTCTCGAAAACAGGCTAATCCAGATTCATCTGGGGCAGGCCGGGAAGCCCAATCGATCGCATTCTTCAGCAGTGGTGTGATTGAACTGTTGTACTCCGGGCAGGCAATCAAAAACCCATGACTGGCTTTCATCATGCTTTTCAGTTTCAACACATTTTCGGGCAATCCCTCTGCCGCTTCCAAATCTTCATCGTATAGAGGTAGTGGCAAATCGCGAAAATCCAGGTAGGTCACTTCGGCCCCAGCTGCTTTGGCACCCTCTGCGGCAATCTTCACCAGTTTTTTGTTAAAGGAATCTGTGCGAGCGCTACCAGCAAAGGCAAGAATTTTGGGAGTAGTCATGCGTTAATCGGCGGGTTTCAGCTTGTTAAGTTCTGCTTCAGCAAGAGCGTACCACACCTGCCCAAAAGTTTGAGGGTTCAAACTTTTTCCTTTCTGCTCGGGAAACAGTTCGGCAAATCGATTGTTAACCAGCACATTTAACTCCCGACTGTTAAGACTAGCGCCACTGTCAGGTGCAGTCCAGCGATCGTAATCGCTGCGCTGATACAGTCCTAACTTGCGGCGGACTTCCGGACTCAAGCCGCTGAGTTTACTGGTGATATCCGCGGAGATCGCTTTCCATTCGGCCTGCAAATCTTGCTGATCATCGGTGAGTTTTTGACCTGCCAGATTTGGGTATTTGGCGTAAAACAATTCATCGGTAATGCTGGACAGAAAATCGGTGTTGATCTCGGTCGAAGAT
>Ga0224722_1001052_pt1 | contig 15640 bp, 20 predicted proteins | sample Balambano_FR1_Me_FD_161646 | JGI IMG/M metagenome (GOLD analysis project Ga0224722, IMG submission 161646) | Freshwater sediment microbial communities from Lake Towuti, South Sulawesi, Indonesia - Balambano_FR1_MetaG | ecosystem: Environmental > Aquatic > Freshwater > Lake > Sediment | place... | reverse complement strand
GGCGAAGTCGCCGAGGCGCTCAGCGTCGCCAAGGCGGCGGCGGTGGCGGGGCTGCACCCGGGGGCGCTGGTGTTGGGGAGCGATTCGCTGGTGGTGGTGGCGGGCCGCCGGTTCGACAAACCCGCGAGCCGCGAGGAAGCAGGCGCGCACCTCGCATTCTTCTCGGGGCGCGTGATGGAATTGCACTCCGCCGCCGCGCTGGTCCGCGACGGCGGATGCGAGTGGAGCCATGCGAACCTCGCGCGGCTGCATGTGCGCGATCTTTCCGAGGATTTCATCGAGCATTACCTCGACGCCGAATGGCCCGCGATCGGCCACACCGTCGGCGCGTTCCGGATCGAGGGGCTGGGGGTGCAACTGTTCGAAAGTATCGAGGGCGATCAGTTCACCGTGCTCGGGATGCCGCTGCTACCGCTGCTCGGCGCACTGCGCGAGACGGGGGTGCTGCGCGCATGACCCGGCCTTACGCCGAGGTGATCGGCGATCCCATCGCCCAGTCCAAGAGCCCCGCGATCCACAATTTCTGGCTCGGGAAGCTGGGGATTGATGCCGAATACCGCGCCTGTCATGTCCGTGCCGACGAACTGGCGGACTACCTCGCCGCGCGCCGCGAAGACCTTGCCTGGCACGGATGCAATGTCACGATGCCGCATAAGCAGGCGGTAGTGCCCCATCTCTACAGCGTCGAACCACCCGCCGACACCATAGGTGCGGTCAACATGATATATCCGGCCTTCGACCGGCTGCTCGCCGGGACCAACACCGATGCATCGGGCTTTCTCGAGCCGCTGGCGGGCGAACTTGCACAGACCCACTATTTCCGCATGGCGCGCATCATCGGCACCGGCGGCGCGGCGCGGGCGATCGTCGCGGCGCTGGCGGGCGAAGGCTTCACACTGGTAGTCGCCGGGCGCGACCCCGCCAAGGCGCGCGCGCTGCTCAACGAGTTGGCACCGCAGGGTGAGCACCACGCCATCGAACTTGCCCACTTCGGCGACACCACCGACTTCGCCTTCGACGACCGTGAGGGCTGCCTCGATCTCGTCGTCAACGCCTCAAGCCTCGGGATGCAGGGCCAGCCCCCGCTCGTCTTCGACTGGAGCCATGCGCCGCCCGGCAGCATCGCCTACGACATCGTCACCGTGCCGCTCGCGACGCCCTTTCTCGCAGGCGCGAAAGCAAGGCGGCTTCGCACCATCGACGGGCTTTCCATGCTGATCGGCCAAGCGGCTGCTGCTTTCGACATGTTCTTCGGCCAGCCCGCCCCGCGCCAGCACGACGAAGAGCTGCGCGCGATCCTCACCGCATGACCAAATTGACCATCATCGGCCTCACCGGCTCCATCGGCATGGGCAAGTCGACCGTCGCAGCGATGTTTGCCGAGGCTGGTATTCCGGTGTTCGATGCCGATGCCGAGGTGCGCGCGATGCAGGGGCCGGGCGGCGAGCTTGTTCCCGCGATAGAGGCCGCCTTCCCTGGATCGACCGGGCGCGAAGGCGTCGACCGCGACCGGCTCGGCCAGCAGGTGTTCGCCGACAAGGCGGCGCTGGCGCGGCTTGAAGCTATCGTCCACCCCGCCGTCGCCACCAAGCGCGCGGTGTTTCTCGAAGCGCACCACGACAAGCGCGCAGTCGTCTTCGACATTCCGCTGCTGTTCGAGCGCGGCGGGCACGCGAGCGTCGACACCATCGTTGTCGTCTCCGCCCCCGCACACGTCCAGCGTGCCCGGGTGCTTGCTCGCCCCGGCATGACCGCGCAGAAACTCGATCACATCCTCACCCTGCAACTGCCCGATGCCGACAAGCGCGCCCGCGCCGATCATGTGATCGACACCGGCACCACGCTCGCCGAGACCCGCGCGCAGGTCGCCCGCCTGATTGCTTCACTTTGATTGCAACCCCCTCTTGCAAGTCCCGTGACATGCGAGGATAGTCCGGCAAATGCGCGAAGTGATTTTCGACACCGAAACCACCGGGCTCGATCCCAAGACCGGGGATCGCATGGTGGAAATCGGCTGTATCGAAATGGTCGGCCGGATCGAAACGGGCCGCAGTTTTCACGCCTATTTCAACCCCGAACGCGATATGCCGCCCGAGGCCGAACGGGTCCACGGCCTGTCGAGCGCCTTCCTCGCCGCCAAGCCGCGCTTTGCCGAGAGCGCGGAGGAATTGCTGGCGTTCCTCGGGGATGCGCCGTTGGTGGCGCACAATGCCGGGTTCGATTTCGGTTTCCTCAACGCCGAGCTCGAACGGGCTGGCCGTGTGCCGGTCGCGCTGGATCGGATGGTCGATACGGTCGCGATCGCGCGCAGGAAGCACCCCGGTGCCAAGCTCAGCCTCGATGCGCTGTGCACCCGCTACGGGATCGATCGCAGCCACCGGGTCAAGCACGGCGCGCTGCTCGATGCCGAACTGCTCGCACAGGTCTATGTCGAGCTTACAGGCGGGCGCCAGATCGGGCTCGGGCTTGGCGATCATGGCGAAGCGGCGCAGACGGCCGCGGCGGACGATCCGGCGGGCGCGCCCGTGGCTACGCGCCCGGCCCGCGCGCCCCGGCCGCACGCCCCCAGCGCCGAGGAGCTTGCGCGCCACCAGGCCTTCATCGCCGACATCGGCAATGCGCTGTGGACCCGCTGACCGGGTGCGCCGCGCAGCCGATCGCGATCTGCAATCCGGACAGGAGGTAAGGGACAGATGGACATTCGCATATCCGGCCACCAGATGGACACCGGCGCCGCCCTGCAGGAACACGTCGCCGACCGGCTCGGCGCGGTGGTCGACAAATATTTCGATCAGGCGCTGTCCTCGCACGTAACTTTCGGCAAGGCGCCGGCCGGGGCCTTCACCTGCGACATCATTACCCATGTGATGCAGGGCCTGATTCTCAAGGCGCAAGGTTCGGCCCACGATGCCCATCTCGCGCTCGATGAGGCGACCGCCAAGATCGACAAGCAACTGCGCCGTTACAAGCGCCGCCTCAACGCCCGCCACCAACAGGCCGACCATTCGCGCGCCGAGGAAGAGGCGGCCTACACGATCTTTGCAGGCGGCGAGGACGAGGACCACGAGGTGGTCGCCGATGCCCCGCTGGTGATCGCCGAGACCCGGGTCGATATTCCCACCGCCAGCGTCGCCGATGCGGTGATGATGATGGATCTCAGGAACACCACCGCGCTGTTCTTCAAAAACGCTGGCACCGGACGGCATAATATGGTTTACCGGCGCGCCGATGGCTCGATCGGCTGGGTCGAGCCGAGATAGGAGCCGGCACCGCTGCACGCGCGGGACACGGCGGCGCGGCGCGCAAAGGACCAGATAGCGGCAGCAGGATGGGGCTAATGCACCGGTGCGGGACGGCGCATGATGCCGCGACGAACCGGACCATGGCCGCCGCGCGGCGCTTCAACCGGGATAGGCACACCAATGGACGTCAACCTTGCTCTTTCACCGCAGGCGATCCTGTTCGCGCGGATCGATGCCAAGCCCCGGGTGCTGACCCGGCTCGCCGCGCTGCTGGCCGAGGCCTATGGGCTCGACGCGGCCGAAATGCTTGAAAATCTCGAAGCGCGCGAGGCGCTGGGGAGCACCGGGTTCGGACGCGGGGTAGCAATTCCGCATTGCCGCAGCCAGACCATCCGCCGCCCCTCGATGGCGCTCATCCGGCTCGAAACCCCGGTCGATTTCGCCGCTGCCGATGCGCGCCCGGTGACGCTGGTTTGCGGGCTGGTCTCGCCCGAAAACGCCGGGGCCGGGCACCTCCACGCGCTTGCCGCGATCTCACGCCTGACCCGCGACGAGGCGATGCTGCAGATGCTCGCCGATGCCCCCGATACCGAAGCCGCCTATGCGCTTTTGACCAACCAGTTCGAGCGTGATGCCGCCTGATCCGACCGCGCGCGATCCCTTTGCCGAAGCTCCCGCTGCCGCCGCCCCTGCCGGGGCCGATCAGCATTACCGCGCGCTCGAACGGCTCTATGCCTCGGCCCCGGTCAACCGCAAGTTCGCCTCGCAGCTCGCCATTCCCGGCGCCGGGCGCGCGCATCTGACCTTCAACGTGACCGCAGAGGATTACCACGCCGCCGGTGCCGCGCATGGAACGATCTATTTCAAGATGCTCGACGATGCGGCCTTCTACGCGGCGAACACGCTGGCAACCGACCGGTTTCTGCTGACCACCGGCTTCAACCTCCACTTCACCCGCCCGGTGCGCGCGGGCATCATTACTGCCGAGGGCCGCTGGGTCTCCGGACGGCGGCGGGTGTTCGTGGCCGAGGCGCGGCTGATCGATGCCGAGGGCGAGGAAGTTGGGCGTGGCACTGGCACCTTCATGCGCTCGCGGATCGCGCTGTCGAGCCTGCCGGGCTATGTGGCGGGCGCGGGCCGCGCGGCCTAAGGGTGCGCGACCGGCTGCCCGCGCAGGTCGAAGCGAGCGCGATCATCCGGCTCGCCGAATCGCGGGGCGGCTTTGCCACGGTGCTTGCCCGCGGCGAACGCGATGCGGGAACCATTCTGATTGTAACCCTGTGTCGCGGCACAGGCGCGGTGCTGTATGAAAGAATGCCCGCGCGCGATGGTTCGCGTTCGTTTGTTGCTGCAAAGCGGGAAAACGCTGAGGATCATCAGAAATTCGCCGAATATCTGGCCAGGCGGCGGGCTCATGACCCGGATCTCTGGCTGATCGAGGTTAATATCGCGGATCCCGAACGGTTCATCGCACAATTGCCGGTTTGACTTGACCGCGCGCCGCGCGCGGCTATCGGCCCGCCCCACTTCCTGTGCGCAGGCCGACGGCGCGGCATTCCGGCCGCCTTGATCGGCACGCAGACGGGGAGCGGCCGGCAGGCCATGTCAAACCCCGCGCAATCCTTGCATTGTCATCCTTTGCATTGCCATCCCGGGTTTCCGCCTGCGTCGGAGCGCGCTCACCGCCCGATTTGAAGATGAAATGGGTCGCAAGACTTGGTTCTTTGCCGCGATTGCCGCTGTCGCAAGCGCAACCCTGTTTGTTCCGGGCGGCCCTGACGCCGCCGCGCTGGCCCAGGCGGCCAGCGATCAGTGGGCGATCACCGCCCCGGCCGAACCTGCCCAAACCCTTCCCCAACCCGCTATCGCCTTCGTGTCCGAACCGGTGGTGCAGCCGCTCCCCGCAGCGCCTGAACCCGGTGCCGCAGCCGCGGCGCGCTCGCTTGCCGAACTGGTCGCCGCAATCGACAGCACAGCGCCGCTCGGCGAACAGCTTCACTGCCTCGCCGCCGCGGTCTATTTCGAGGCGCGCGGCGAACCGCTTGCGGGGCAGCTGGCGGTGGCCGAGGTGATCATCAACCGCAGCCGCGATGGGCGCTTTGCCAGCACCTATTGCGGCGTGGTCGCCCAGCCCGGGCAGTTCTCGTTCATGCGCGGGCGGGCGATGCCGCCGGTGCGCACCGGCACCCCGGCCTGGCAGCGCGCGGTCGCGATCGCGCGGATCGCGGATCAGGGCCTGTGGCGGTCCGAGGCGGGCGAGGCGATGTTCTTCCACGCCGCCTACGTCCGCCCGTCATGGAGCCACCGCAAGACCCGGCTGGCGCAGATCGACACGCATATCTTCTATCGCTGAGGCGCCCGGGGCTTACCTCGCCCCGCCGCCGCGCCGATCACGCCCTGAGGCTTGCCCACACGGGGGCGTGATCGCTCGCCTTCTCGCGTCCGCGATGGGGCTTGTCGACCCCGACCGCTTCGAGCCGGTCGGCGCATTCGGGCGAGAGCAGGATGTGATCGATGCGAAAGCCGTGGTCGCGCTGCCACGCGCCCGCCTGGTAATCCCAATAGGTCCACACGCCGCCGCGCGGATTGTGGGTGCGCACCGCATCGCACCAGCCATCGGCGAGCATGCGCGCATAGGCGGCGCGCGATTCGGGCTGCATCAGCGCATCGGCAGCCATCGCGCGCACCGACCACACGTCATCATCGTGCGGAATGACGTTGAAATCGCCGAGCACCACCGCGGGCACCTCGGCCGCCCAGATCGCCGCCATGCGCGCGCGCAGGGCTGCCATCCAGGCGAGCTTGTAGGCGAATTTGGGCCCCGGATGCGGATTGCCGTTGGGCAGATAGAGGCAGGCGATCCGCACGCCCGAGACATCGGCTTCGAGATAGCGGGCCTGTTCCGCCTCGCCTTCGTTCGGCCCGCCGATCCCGAGCCCGCGCTGGACTTCAACCAGGCTGTGACCGGCGGCGCTGTCAGCCAGGATCGCCACCCCGTTGAAGCCCTTCTGCCCGTGCCAGATCGCGCTGTAGTCCAGCGCTGCGATCTCGGCCGCGGGAAAGCCTTCGTCCTGCGACTTGATCTCTTGCAGGCAGGCGACAGCGGGCCGGGTTTCGGCGAGCCATTCGACAAGCCGCGGCAGCCGCGCCTTGATCCCGTTGATGTTGAAGGTGGCGATCTTCATGCGCGCCCTGATGCCCCAGAAGCGCGCGCGGGTCTAACTCAAATCCCGAAGCTCGCCCCGCATCCGCACCCGGCCGCGGCCTGCGGGTTTTCGACCTTGAACGCCGCGCCGCCGAGCGATTCGACGAAATCGACCGTGCTGCCAGCGATCAGATCGAGGCTTGTCGGATCGACCACCAACCGCACCCCGTCGGTTTCGCTGACGACATCGTCGCCCTCGGGCGCATCGGCAAGGTCGAAGCGGTACTGGAAGCCTGAACACCCGCCGCCTTCGACCGCGAGCCGCAGGATCGCCGGGCGCGCCTGCTTGTCCGCGATCAGCGCAACCCGGCGGGCGGCGGCAGGGGTGAGGATCAGCGGCGCGGCGGTCATGCGAATGATCTAGGATGCCCGGGCGCGTTCCTCAAGCCGTCACACCGCCTGAATATAGTCGCGCAGCGCGTCGGCTTCGTGCTGCACCTCGTCCATCTTGTGCTTCACGAGATCGCCGATCGAGATAAAGGCGATCAGCGTGTCGTTCTCCACCACCGGGAAATGCCGGAACCGGCGGCGGGTCATCATGCCCAGCGCCTCGTCCACTGTGGTCGCCGGTTCGACCGTGATTGCGGGCGCGGTCATGATCGCCTCGACCGGCAGATCGAGGCATTCGCGCCCCCGATCGGCAAGCCGGTAGATCACGTCGCGTTCGGACACGATCCCGACGACGCGGCCCTCGCGCAGCACCGGCAGCGCGCCGATCCGCCGTGTGGCAAGGATGCTGACCGCCTGCGCAACCGGGGTGGCAACGTCGCAGGCGATGATGTCGGACGGACCGCGCTGGGCGATGATACGGCCAATGGTCATGAGCGACTCCCTCTCTTCTCCCCCGCCAGAATGCCACCAACCTGTCCGAAAAGCGAATCCGGGAAGACCGCAGGCTTGCGCGGCGCGAAAGCAGCCTTGCGGCATTTGCGCGTTGCCAAGCGCGCAGGCGCAGGCCATGTCCGCGCAGATGGCCCGCAAGTCCCCGCTCGATGATCCCGTCAATGCCGCCCACGCCTGGGCGCGCTACCGCCATATCATGAAGCTGCTGCTGGCCGCGACGGCGCTGACGGTGACCATCGCGATCGGTCTGTTATTTGCCTATAACGGCATGATTTCAGTGCATTTCTATATCGCCGTGGCGCTCGGGATCAGCTTTACGATGCTGCTCGGCGGGGGGCTGATGGGGCTGGCGTTCCTGTCGAACGGGACGGGCCACGACGAATCGGTCGACAATGTTATGCCCGCGCGCGACGAGCTGTGGTCGCCTCCCGAGGATCGGCGCTAGGGGCCACAGGCTAGCCCGGCGGGACGAGCCGGTATTCGGCGACCGGCACTCCGCCGATCAGGTGTTCGGTGATGATCCGTTCGAGCACCTCGGGCGTGCAGGAATGATACCACACCCCCTCGGGCCAGACGACGGCGATCGGCCCCGCGGCGCAGATCTGGAAGCAATCGGCCTTGGTGCGCTGAACCCCCCCGCCAGCGGGCGCAGCCGGATCATCGCCGCGGCGGCGCGGGCCGGTGAGCCCCAACTCCTTCATCCGCGTCTTGAGAAACTGCCAGCTTTCCTTGCCCACGGCGCGCGAACAGCATTTCTGCTTGTCCGACATGGCGCATAAGAGGATGTGGCGGGCAACCGCGCTGCCATCGCCGGGATCGCCGTAATGCCGCGCCAGCGCGGCCTGCGCGGCGGGCAATTCCTGCCGGCTCATCGGATCAGATTCGGGCCGCTCAGGGCCGCTTGCCGACAATCCGGGCGATCTCCGCCTGGACCAGGCTTTCGACCATCGCGGGCAGGTTCGCCTCAAGCCAATCGGCCAGCATCGGGCGCAGCAATTCGCGGGTCAGGCCTTCGAGCGAGGTTTCGCCCGAACGCACAATCTGCGGGCGGGCGCCGGGTTCGGCCAGCATCGCCAGCGCGGCGAGGTTTTCCTGCATCGCGTCGCGCACCGTATCGGCGATCAGCGGAGCCTCTTCGGACATGCGCCCATGCCCCGCCGCCAGCGGCAGCGCCGTTGCATCATCGTCGAGCGCCATTTCGGACAGGTCGAGCACCTCGGCCTCGTCGCGCACGGTGTGGGTGCGCACCCTCACCAGCGGCGCGGTGTGACCGGTTTCGGCTTCGCTCTCGGCGCCGCTCAAAGCCCGGCGGCGGCGCGCTTCCATCGCCCCGGCGCGGTTGTCGCGCGCGATCACTTTCTTGATCGATTCGAGGATTTCCTCGACCGAAGCTTCGCCATCCTGCGCCATCATTCGCCCCGTGCTCCGCGCTGCCCTGCCTTTCCCGAATCGGGATGCTGGTCAACCGCCGGGCAGCAATTGCCGCCCGATTGTTGCGTCGGGGGCGGGAATGTCAACGGTTCTGGTCGATTTCGGTGCAGCCTCGGGATCGCGGTCCCAGTCCCAGATGCGATCATGGACGCGTTCGTAGTTGACCGCCGGATCATATAGCACCCCGCCGGTGTCGAGGTTGAGATCGCGCGCTTCGGCCCGCCCCATCAGCGCCAAGAGGTTGAACCCGGCGACATAGGCGTTGCGCCGCGCGGTCACCAGCTGGACGCGGGTGTTGACCAGTTCCTGCTCGGCGTTGAGCACATCGAGGATGGTGCGGTTGCCGATCGAGTTTTCGGCGCGCACGCCTTCAAGGCTGAGTTCGGCAGCGGCGACCGCGGCCTCGGCGCTGCCGATCACCGCGTTGGCGGCCTGCCAGTTCGAATAGGTCGAACGGGTTTCGGCGATCACCTGGCGTTCGGCGGCGATCACGTCCTCAAGCGCGGCGCTCTCTCGCGCGCCGGCCTGACGCTGGCGGGCGGCGGGCAGCCCGCCCTGGAACAGCGGGATGGTGACCCTGACCCCGGCGTTGGCGGTGGTTTCGCTCTGCGCGAACTCGGCCGAGATCGGTCCGCCCAGTGTCCCGTAGAAATCGCTGTAATCGCCGTTGACGAACAGCCCCACGGTCGGCAGCCGCCCGGCGCCCGCAGCCCGGGTGTCGAACCCGGCCGCCGCCGCACGCTCCTTGGCGGCGATGAGATTGGGGTTGTTCTCGAGCGCGGCGACGATCGCGGTGCCGACGGTATCGGGCAGGCCGGGCAGCGGCGGCGGGGCCTCAAGCTCGCCCGGAGCCTCGCCGACCAGCCGGATATAGGTCTCGCGCGCCGCCACAAGGTTCGCCTCGGCTCCGCGCAGATCGCCCTCGGCCAGCGCCAGCCGGGCGCGCGACTGGGCGACATCGGTGATGGTCAGATCGCCAATCTGGAAGCGGTCGCTGGTGGCTTCGAGATTGGTGCGCAGCACCGCGACGTTGTTGGCGGCAAGTGCCACCAGCGCCTCGGTCCGCAGCACGTCCATATAGGCGGCGACGACCTGGCTGAAGATCGTGCTTTCGGTGTTGCGCAGATCGGCCTCGCCCGCCGCGACCCGCTCCTTGGCGGCGCTTACCGCGTTGCGCACGGCCCCGCCCGAATAGACCGGCACCAGGAGCTGGGCATTGACCCCGAGGTTGCGCTGCGGCGCGGTGAAGGAGTTGGCCGACTGGCGCAGGAACTCGATATGGGTGGCGGTCGCATTGGCCGAAGGCAGGCCCTGGGCGCGCTGGATCGCGACGTTCTCATCATTGGCGCGCTGATTGGCGCGCGCGGCTTCGAGCGTCGGGTTGGTGTTGTAGGCACCCGCCAGCGCCTCGCGCAGGGTATCGGCGGCGGCGGGTGCAGCCAATGAGGCGAGGGCCGCCGCCGCGGCCGTGCCGAGCAGGGCGGTGCGCGCGGTCACTAGAAGGTCCAGCCCTTCGGCGCATCGAAAGCGTGGAGCACGGGGATGCCGATATCCTCGAGCGGCTGAAGCGCGATCCGCCCTGCGATCCGGCGGCCGACCGCAAGCCGGGTCACCTGGCGCTGCAACAGCCCGGCCACCATCCGCCCGTCATCGGCAAGCTGTGCCGCGAGCCCATCGGGAACAGTTTCGACCGCGCCGTCGATCACCACCAGGGTAAAGCCGCCCTCGCGCCCTGCCGCGCCGCTGACCGCCTCGGCGGCGGTGACGGAGCGGGTCTCGGCCACCAGCGGCGCGATCAGCGCGGCGAGATAGCCGGTGCCCCCGCCCACAACCAGCACCCGGTCGCTGCGCGCGGGCGCGGCTTCGACCAGCAGCTTGCCGTAGAACAGCGGGGCGGCGAGATGGCCGCCATCCTCGAGCGCTACGGCGCGGTCGATATAGGCGAAGGGGGCTTTGTGCGCTGGCAGGAAATCCTCGCGCGGGACCGCCAGCATCCGCGCCAGCACATATTCCTCGTTGACGCCGCTGGTGCGCAGCTGGCTGTCGATCATCGCGCGCCGTGCGCGCGCGGTTGCGGCACCCGGGCTCGCTCCGGCGGCGGTGGCGGGTTCGGGCCTTGCGGCATCGGGCACGGCGGTGGTCATGGCGTTGTCGAGGTCTCCGGCTTGCTGTATTATCGGGATAACACAGCCCGTCAAGTCTGGCTGCGGCGCGGCCTTAGACTTGCCGCGATCCGGTTCCAAGCGGTTTGGCACCCCGCAACCCCTTTGACCTTGCCCGCGGCAAGTGCTTAGGCAGGCGCGCAATCACGCGGGATTGTTTTCGACACAGGGAGGGGGAGGTTCGATGAGTGACATGACCCGGAACGGCGCGGAAAGCGGCGAGATGCGGATCGAAACCGATTCGCTGGGCGAAGTGGCAGTGCCAGCCCATGTCCACTGGGGCGCGCAGACCCAGCGCAGCATCGTCAACTTCCCGATCGGCGGCGAACGCATGCCGGCCGCGCTGGTGCGCGCGCTCGGGGTGCAGAAACTGGCGGCGGCGCGCGCCAACATGGCGCTCGGGGTGCTCGATGCCGGGATCGGCGAGGCGATCGTCGCCGCCGCGCGCGAGGTGGTGGACGGGACGCTTGCCGACCAGTTCCCGCTGGTGGTGTGGCAAACCGGTAGCGGCACCCAGTCGAACATGAACGCCAACGAGGTGATCGCCAGCCGTGCCAACGAAATGCTCACCGGGCAGCGCGGCGGCAAGTCGCCGGTCCACCCCAACGACCATTGCAACATGGGCCAGTCCTCGAACGACACTTTCCCCACCTGCATGCACATTGCCGCGGCGAGCGAGGCGATCGATCACCTGATACCGGCGCTCGCCAAGCTGCACGGCGCGATGGGTGCCAAAGCCGAGGAATTCGCCGCGATCGTCAAGATCGGTCGCACCCACCTGCAGGACGCCACCCCGATGACGCTGGGGCAGGAGTTTACAGGCTATGCCAAGCAGGTCGAATACGGGATCGCCCGGATCGAAGCGGTGCTGCCGCGGGTACTCGAACTGGCGCAGGGCGGCACTGCTGTAGGCACCGGGATCAATTCCAAGGCCGGGTTCGCCGAAGCCTTCGCTGCCGAGGTCGCGGACGAAACCGGCCACGCCTTCGTCACAGCGCCCAACAAGTTCGAGGCGCTCGCCGCGCATGATGCGATGGTGGAACTGTCCGGGGCGCTCAACGTGATCGCGGTCAGCCTGATGAAGATCGCCAACGACATCCGCCTGCTCGGCTCGGGCCCCCGCTCAGGCCTCGGCGAATTGAGCCTGCCCGCCAACGAGCCGGGCTCCTCGATCATGCCGGGCAAGGTCAACCCGACCCAGTGCGAAGCGATGACGATGGTGTGCGCGCAGGTAATGGGCAACCACGTGGCGGTAACCGTCGCCGGATCGCACGGGCACCTCGAACTCAACGTGTTCAAGCCGGTGATCATCTACAACGTGCTCCAGTCGATCAAGCTGATCGGCGATGCCGCGCACGCCTTCACCGACAATTGCGTGGTCGGGATCGAGGCCAATCAGGCGCGCATCACCCAGCTGCTCAACGAAAGCCTGATGCTGGTGACCGCGCTCAATCCGCATATCGGCTATGACAACGCCGCGAAGATCGCCAAGAAGGCGCACGCCGAAGGGACGACCTTGAAAGAGTCGGCGCTCGCGCTCGGGCTGCTGACCGAAGAGCAGTTCGCGGCATGGGTGGTGCCGGCCGACATGATCCGGCCGCGCGCCTGAACAGCGGTTCATCTTTCGACCAAGGCTCGACCCCGCCCGACCACGAACGCCCGCGGCGGTGGCGTTGCCGGTGCGGGGGCAGTAATGCTGCGGGTCTGTCATGGCCAAGCTCCGACCCCGTCTAACCGCCCCCGGCGGCGGCGCTGCGACCGTGTCGCTGCGCACCGTGCTGTTTTCGATGGTGGTGCTGTGGGCGACCTATTTCGTCCTCACCACGGTGCGCAGCCTGGTGATGGATTTCGGGCTGCAGTTCGAGCTCGGTTGGCGGCGGCTGCTGGTGACGGCGCTGGGCGTGGGGCTGACAATCGTGCTGTGGCTGCTGCTGCGGCTGTTCGACGGGCGCGCGCTGTGGATCAAGATTTCCGCTGCGATCATCCTTGCGATGCCGGTGGCGCTGGCGATCGGGCAGGTCAACTATCTGGTGTTCCGGGACATGGAGTCCGCGCAGGAGCAGGCCTATGCGCAGAAGTACAACATCAACCTGCGCCGTGATGAAAGCGGCAACCTTCTGGTCGATGTGCCGGTGCGCCGGGTCAGCCCGGCCGGACAGGAGGACGGCGAGGCGGCGGCGGACGATGCGCGCAGGGTGGTCGATTCCGAAGCGGTGATCATCGCGCCGGCCGAAACCTATGCCGATTTCTGGCGCAAGCTGCTCGATGTCGCGCTCGGGCGCTACTTCCTGCTGCTGGCCTGGGCCTCGACCTATTTCGCGCTGCTCGCCGGGGTCCAGGCGCGCGCTGCAGAGCGCCGCGAGGAACAGTTCCGGACCGCCGCCAAGGCCGCCGAACTGCGCAGCTTGCGCTATCAGGTGAACCCGCATTTCCTGTTCAACACCCTGAATTCGCTCTCGGCGCTTGTGATGACCGGCAAGGCCGACCGGGCCGAGCGGATGATCCAGACGATCAGCCGCTTCTACCGCCACAGCCTCGCCAACGAACCCACCGCCGATGTCGCACTCAGCGACGAGTTCGATCTGCAGCGGCTGTATCTCGATATCGAGGCGGTGCGCTTTCCGACCCGGCTGGTATGCGTGTTCGATCTTCCGCCCGAACTGGAGGACGCCCGGGTGCCGGGGATGATCCTTCAACCGCTGGTCGAAAACTCGGTCAAATATGCGGTGTCGGCGGTCTCGCGCCCGGTCGAAATCCGCATCGCGGCACGCGAGGATTTCGACCGGCTGGTGATTGCGGTCAGCGATGACGGCCCCGGGGTTCCGCACGGCACCTGCCACGGCTTCGGCATCGGCCTTGCCAATGTCCGCGACCGGCTGGAGGCACGCTTCGGGCCGGATATCGGCTTCAGCTCCGGCCCGGTGCCCGGCGGTTACCGCACCGAAATCCGCATCCCGCTGTCGAGACCCGTGCACCGCCATGACTGACATTGCTGATACCGCCGCGCCGCTGCGCACGCTGATCGTCGATGACGAACCGCTCGCGGTCGAACGGGTACAGGTGATCTGCGCGGAAATCCCCGGCGTCAACGTGGTCGGCACCGCCAGCGACGGCGCTGCCGCGCTGCGGCTGGCCGAAAAGCTCGCGCCCGATCTGGTGCTGCTCGACATGACCATGCCCGAACTCGACGGGCTCGGGGTGGCGCAGCATCTCGCCGGCGCGCCGCAACCCCCGGCGGTGGTTTTCGTGACCGCGCATGATCATTTCGCGGTCGAGGCCTTCGATCTCGAAGCGGTCGACTATGTGCTGAAGCCGGTCTCCGCCGATCGGCTCGAACGCGCGGTCGCGCGCGCGGTTGCCCGGCGCGGCGAGCGGCGCCAGAAGGCCGGGCGCTATCTCGACGAATTGTGGGTGCCGCACCGCTCCGAACTGCTGCGGATCGCGGTGGGCGAGGTCCACCGGATCGACGCCGAGCGCGATTACGTGCGGCTGCATGTCGGCGGCGGCGATGCGCCGCGCTCCTACCTGCTGCTCCAGACCATCGCCGGGCTTGAAGCGCGGCTCGACCCTGAACGCTTCATCCGCATCCACCGGTCGACCATCCTGCGGCGCGACAATATCCGCGGGCTGAGGCATGATGGGTTGGGGGTGTGGTCGGCCGAACTGGTCAATGGCGATGCGCTGCGGATCGGGCGCACCTATCTGGCCCGGGTGAAGGCGATGGCGGGGCGCTGATTGGCAGTCTCGCCAAAGCGGATTGCGCATCGGCGCCGCGCAAATGGCGGTTTCCAATCGACCGGCGCGTCGCCATAGTAACCAACATGGGATGGGCCATGATCGTGATCTTCGTGCTGGGCATCGGCAACTTCGCGCTCAACCGGGCGCTTTACGATGCCCGTCACCCGCTGTTCGCGCGGCTGCCCCATGCCAGCCGCGTGCTCGGGCGGCGCGCTGCTTTCGTCACCGAGTTCGCGGTGCTGGTGTTCGCGCTGGTGCTGGCGGCCAATGGGTGGCCGGGGTTTGCCTGGGCCTATCTCGGCTACACCGCCTTCAACGCGGTCGCCGCCTGGCTGATCCTGACCGGACGGGTCTAGCCGCCGCATCATGACCACCCGTCTGTTCCATATCAGCGACGTGCATTTCGGGGTCGAGGATCGGGCCGCGCTCGATGCGGCGGCGCGCGCGGTCGCCGATGAACGGCCCGATGCGGTGATCTGCACCGGCGATCTGACCCAGCGCGCCAAGCATTCCGAATATGCCCGCGCAGCCGAATGGTTCGGGGCGCTGGGGGTGCCGGTGGTGCTCGAACCGGGCAATCACGACCTGCCTTATTACAACCTGTGGGAACGCTTCACCGATCCCTTCGGGCGCTATTCCCGGCTCGAGGCGGCGGTGGCGCGGCCCTTCGCCTCGCCCGACGTGGTGCTGGTGCCGCTGCGCACCACGGTGCGCGCGCAGCGCCGGTTCCCGTGGTCGGACGGGGTGGTGACCCGCGCCGCGCTCGCCGCGACGCTGCGAGAGCTCGCGGCGCTGGCGGGCGATCCGCGCACCATCATCGTCATTGCGCACCACCCGCTGCTCGGCCCCAAAGGTGCCCGCCGCAACCCGACCATCGGCGGCGATGCCGCCTTCGCCGCGATCGCGGCGGCCGGAGCCCATGCGATCCTTTCGGGCCACGTCCACGTGCCGTTCGACCAGGTCCGGACTGCGGGCGGGCGGGGCCTGCGGATGATCGGGACGGGGACGCTGTCGACCCG
>Ga0224722_1001050_pt1 | contig 15656 bp, 16 predicted proteins | sample Balambano_FR1_Me_FD_161646 | JGI IMG/M metagenome (GOLD analysis project Ga0224722, IMG submission 161646) | Freshwater sediment microbial communities from Lake Towuti, South Sulawesi, Indonesia - Balambano_FR1_MetaG | ecosystem: Environmental > Aquatic > Freshwater > Lake > Sediment | place... | reverse complement strand
AAGCTGCGCGGATACGGCAGCGCCAGCGCTTCGAGGGCAGGGCGGGGCTGTATGCGAATTCGGATATGAACGTGAAGGAAATTCAGGAATACTGCACGCTGACGACCGATGCCCGCCAGTTGCTTGAACTATCTGTCAAACGCATGAGCCTGAGCGCTCGTGCCTATCACCGTGTTCTCAAACTGGCGCGAACGATTGCCGATTTGAGCGATAGCGAGCGTATTCAAATGCCGCATATTGCCGAGGCGCTCCAGTATCGCCCGACGCGCATGTTGGGGTAGGCGTTCTTACGGGTTCGGCTGGCTGAGGTACTGGCTGCGCGTCGCTTCTGTCTGTGCAAGCTGTTCTGGCGTGAGCAGCGACCAGAAAGACTCGGCTGACATAACGCGACCAGCCCCAACTGCCGCGTACTGTCGCAGCCAATCGAAGAACGCATCTGTTCCCAAATCTTCGCGCAGCACTTCGAGCATCTGTGCGCCGCGCAGATATACGGCGTTGATATAGGCACGGATCGTGTCAAACACATAGACCGTGCTATCCACACTGGCACCCGTAAAATCCGATGGCACGAAGCTGTCAACACGGAATGCCCACCACCAGTCGCGCAGCTCGGGGTAAAACTCCTCCAGAAAGACCATTTCGCTGTAGGTTGCCAGCGCTTCATCCAGATAGGGGGTATACGCCTGATCGTTTCCTACCTGCCCATACCACCACTGATGCGCGACTTCATGAATCGTGATCAGAAACAGATAGGATTGTGGCGTACCGTTGTACGTGCGGAACCAATCCCCGCCGACAAACGTGATCCCCGAATGCTCCATGCCGTCTGGAAAGTCGCCCTGTACAATCACCAGTCGCTCATACGGATATTGTCCATACAAATCGCTGAACATTTCTACGGCGCGTGTCGCGGCTTCCAGGGCATGTGCCGCGCCATTGATAGAGCCATTGACTCCCTGAATGATAGCGTCATCAAAGGTATACATTTCGACCACGACGCCATTGGCGCTTGTCTGAGACATGACATGAAAGGCGTCGCTCAGGCTGAAGGTGAAATCGCGGGCAGCGGGCAACGTCATGTCCCAGTGATTTGACTCTGGCTCTTCAACGCGACCCGGTGCGGCGAGGATCAGATTCTCCGGCGCATTGGCAATACTGAGCGAAACATGCCAGTCGCTTGACTCGGCAACGTACTGCTCGCCGACGTTAGCAGTCGGATGATTCACCCATTCGCCGTTGGCGCGTGGTGAAGCTACGGGAAGCGCATTCCCGAAATTGATCTGGCGACCACTGTAGCCGAAATACCCCTGATAACCATTTATGCCGTCGCCGATCATCGGGATTTGCAATTGATAGGCGAGGGTAATGGACAAGGCACAGCCCGGTTGCAGCGCTTCCGACAGTTCTACGGTCAACATTCGTCCGGTAAGTTCAAAGGCGGGAACCGGCGATCCGTTCGCCGCCACGCTCTCCAGCATAAATGCCTGCGGTACGCGATTCGGTTCGATGCTGAATACAATTTGATTCAACGGATCGCTGGTTCGATTGATATAGGATGTCGTCTGGTTGACGGCGGCATTTCGGGAAGTGTAATCGAGGTCAATATCAACCTCATGGCGAACGGTGGGTAAACCGCCGGTTTGCGGGCAGGGTACTGGTGTTTCAGTGATCTCTGGAGTTGGCGTTTCACTGACCGCGAGAGATTGCAAGGCGCGTTGAACCGTTGGCACAGGCGAAACCTGCACCACCCGAACTGTCGTCGCCGTATGGGGAAGGGATGTCTCTGGCTGAAATTTGCAGGCGGTCATCAGCAGCGCTAAAAAGATAAATACTCGCACGATAAATCCTGTTCACCGAGAAAGAGCCGCGCTCTATTATAGAGGGTGTTTTCAAGTGAGTAAGGCGGCATAACGAATTTAGCCGATGTGTGTTATTCTTATCAGCTACTATGCTCAATGGAAATCAACGAGTTTACTGGAGGTTATCAGGTTGGAACATCCCTCAACTATCGAACAAATTAAGGGCTTGATCCAGCTGTCGCGCTGGAAAGAATATGTCCCATTTGTCGTACCTTTGACCATCCTCGGAGCGCTTTTAGCGGCGCATCCGAATGACGAAACGCTGAACTGGCGACTCATTGCCGTGATTTTTGCGAACATTCTTGCAGTCGCCTATGCGTTTATGATCAACGACATTGAAGATGCGCCGGATGATGCCCGCGACCCGGATCGGGCGGCGCGTAACCCGATCACCAGCGGGCGAATTGGCGTCAAGGCGGGTTATACCGCATGTCGCCTTGTCGCCGCTGCTACCCTTATTCTGTATGCGGTGGGCGGTTGGTGGGTGCTGCTGATTGGCATGGCGACGCTGTTACTTTCTCACCTTTATTCATGGCGACCGGTGCGTTTGAAGGCGTGGCCAGTTACCGATATTCTGTCGCACTCGCTCATGCTCAGTGGGCTGCTGCTGCTGGCGGGTTACTTCCTGTATGACAGTTCTCCCGGCGTCGTCTGGTTTGTCGCGCTTGGTGCAACGCTATTTTCCGTCTATGGTCAGCTTTACAACCAACTGCGTGATTACGATATGGATAAAGCCGCTGGGCTGCACAATACCGCGATCATGCTAGGTGAGAGCAATACGCGCAAGGCAATGTACCTTTCGGTCATCCTCGCCGCTGCCTGCCTGATTGTGGCAATCATTCAGGGAATTTTCCCGCTGTGGCTGGGTCTTGTCATACTGCTGGCGATCCCGATCAGTATGCTGCTGTCGCGCTCCTCAACGGATATGCGCGGCGGCAAGGCGGTAGATGCCAGCGGTGCGATTCAGGTACGCGCCCTGATCGTGCTGAATGTCACAGTAATCGCATGGCTCGCCGTCTCACTGCTTCAACAGGTCCTTGTGACGCTTAGCGCTTAGGTGAACATGGATCTCAGTGCGATCCATCAGATACTGTTCAACGCCTGCATTCTCTATTCATTTATACTGGGCGTTTGGGCATCCATCATGGCAGCCCGCGATCAATCTATATCCGGCAATTTCTGGGGAGCAGTTGCGACCTTTGCGCTGCTTGCCCTCGCTACGTTGATCATCGGCATTGTCATGACGATCAGCGGTTTGCGACCTCAGCGCACACTCATCTATTTTCTATATATGGCGTGGTTGGTCGTGATTATGCCTGGCTTATTCACGATTCTGCGCGGGCGTGATGATCGCTCAGCGGCAATAGCCTTTGCCATTCTGTGTTTCTTCAACGCGGCGACGGCGCTGAGTATGGCGCAGCGGTCAATCGTAGGTCCGTGGTCAATTCCCGCTGCATAGCCGGCCTGCTCATTGTCGGTCTTGTCCTCACGCTGGCGGGTTGCGAGGCAGAACCAACCCCTATGCCTGTCATGCCGCTGACGCAGACACCCGTTGCGACGGAGACCGCCGTTCCCGGAACTGTTCGTTATGCCCTGACGGATATGGCAGCAACAATACTCAGCCGGCAAGATATTGAGTCGTTACTGGTGACTGGCACGGTCACCATCGTCGGCACACTTGAAGAAACTTTAGGCTACGATCTTGGAATCGCCACTCAACCGTATGCCGATGGCGAGATGCTGCCGCGCACGGCAGAACTCGCAGTTGAGGTCAACGCCGCTGAATCGCCGCTGGATGATCCCGTCATTCGTTCAGCCATTGAAGCCGTGTTAAGTACGGACGGTGATCCTACGACCATCCGTGAAGACCTTGCCAATGCTGGCTATCCCGATGGGATTACCCTTTATGTAACTGCTCAGCCACCTGAACTGATGGCATTTATGACAGCGCTAGTCAATCGAACAGCCGCATATTCAATCCTTATTCAACCAGCACCGTCGGACGAGCATCATTTACTTCTTCGGCTGAACCCTGAAGCAGTTGATGTTCTGATCCCGCTTGAGACGATTAGCCTGTATTATCGAGCTTCCCCTGATCTGTCTGTGACCATTTCGCCGAATGGTTTGCCTGTCGCAGTTCGCTAGATCACGTATAATCAGGTATTCCGTACTTCCCTGCGTGGAATGCTGAGTCGTGAAGATCATCCTCGCGCATGAAAATGCCGATTTTGACGCCGTTGCCTCAATTCTTGCGGCGCATAAGCTCTTTCCCGATGGTCTGCCCGTGTTGGCGGAACGACTGAATCGGAATGTTGCCGGCTTCCTTGCGCTGTACGCGAATGCACTCCCATTTATCGCACAAGCCGATCTTCCCAGACAGCCAATTCAGCAGGTTATTCTGGTGGATACGCATCAGATACCGCCTGTGCGCGGGATTCGCAAGCACACACGGATTACCGTCATTGATCATCATCCTGTGACCAGTGAACTCGATCCGCGCATCACGTTTGAAGGGGAAGTGATCGGCGCAAATGCGACGCTGCTGGTGGAGCGCTTACAAGCGGCGTCAATTGCCGTTTCCAGTATTGAGGCGACGCTGCTGGCGCTGGGGCTGTATGAAGATTCGGGTTCACTCAGCTATGCTTGTACGACGCCGAGAGACATTCGCGCTGCTGCGTGGTTGGTGGAGCAGGGTGCTAATGTTGAGATGATGGCTCGATTTCTCGATCCGCCCCTGACCAGTGAACAGCAGCCATTATTCGAGATGCTGATTCAAGTGATGGAAACCCGCATTATTGGCGGTTATATGATCATGCTTGGTACAGCACGTTTGGATCAGGTCATCGGACAACTGAATGCCGTCGCTCACAAATTGATGGATTCACTCGACCCGACTGCGTTGATCCTCGTGATTGAATCGCCCGATATGATCAATCTGATTGCCCGTTCGCGGGATGATGCGGTGGATGTTGGTGTGATTGCGCGAGAATTTGGCGGGGGCGGTCATGCGCGGGCTGCTGCTGCCGTGTTAAGGGATGGCTCAATTGAGGATGTTCCCACCAAAGTATGGGAGTCCGCTGCGCGGCTAATCGAGAGCGCGGCGGCGATTCCGCGTGTGCGAGATTTGATGTCCTATGGCGTGCAGACTGTACAGGCTTCGGCGGTGTTGGCGGCTGTTCTCCCGATAATGCATCGGATCGGTCATGAGGGATATCCCGTTCTGGATGATGGGAGGGTCGTTGGTCTGCTCACTCGCCGCGACGCTGACCGCGCCGCCGAGCATCAACTGGAGGGATTGACCGTCCGTGATGTGATGATGGCGGGTGAAACGACACTAACACCAGATGATACGGTGGCGACGCTGGAACAGATCATTGTAAGCAGCGGTTGGGGGCAGATTCCTGTTATTGATTCAGAGAAACGGCTGATCGGCGTTGTCACGCGCACCGATTTGATCGCACATTGGGCGCAGGCGCACCCAAAGTCCGCTCCACAGAAGCGAATTTCCGAGTCGGAAATTGCCGCCTTGCTTGGAGCGTCAACCGCATCGTGATACGGCAGGTGGGTGACATTGCGGCAGCGGCAGGCGAGACGGTTTACCTCGTCGGTGGTGTTGTCCGCGATATGCTGCTGCAACGGCGCAATCTCGATCTGGATTTTGTGGTTGAGGGTGACGCAATGGCATTTGCGCGTCAGGTTGCCCGTCAGCTTGGCGGCAAAGTGACGACACACAGCGCTTTCGGGACAGCGAAATGGCATCTTACTGGGTCGTCACTCCATCAGGAACGCGAATCGCTCCCTGAAACAGTGGATTTTGTCTCTGCGCGTAACGAATATTATGAAACGCCAACCGCGCTGCCCACTGTCTATCAGGGTTCGATAAAACTTGACCTGCGGCGGCGTGATTTTACGATCAATACACTTGCGTTACGCCTCAGCCCGAAAGCTCGCTTTGGCGAAATCGCGGATTATTTTGGCGGTAAACAAGACCTGCAAAATGGCGTCATTCGCGTACTGCACAGCCTGAGTTTTGTAGATGATCCCACCCGAATCCTGCGGGCGATACGCTTTGAACAGCGGCTTCAATTTACGATTGAGCCGCGCACGACCACGCTTATGCAGACTGCGACTCCGCTATTGCAGCGGGTTACAGGGGAGCGTATCGCCAACGAATTAATGTTACACCTCCATGAAGCCGCGCCGGAGATAACGCTTCTGGCGCTGGAGGAACGAGGTGTTCTTCGCGCTATTCATCCGAAGCTGCGCTTTACTCTAGATTCAGCGGTTCTGTTTGAGCGGGCGCGGGAACGACAACCGTACACAACCATAGAAAATATGGCACTGATCTACTGGCATCTCTGGATGCTGGAATTGACCGAACTGGATGTGGTTGCCATCGGCGAACGGCTGCTACTCGGCAAAACAGTGATCGACTCACTTCTGAGTATACTCGCTCTGGATCAACTCGAACCCAGATTGATCGCGGCTCAAGTACAGCCAAGTGAAATTGTGGACATGCTCACAGCTATCAGCGAAACCGCATTGCTGGCAACATATCTGACGATACAGGACTCGCTGGCGCGGCAGCGGATCGAGGCATATGCGCTGCAATGGCGGCATGTTCAATCATGGAGCAGCGGTGATACGCTCAAAGCGTTGGGTCTTCCGCCGGGACCGTGTTACGGACGCTTACTCAAACGGCTTCGAGCGGCACGTCTGGACGGCGAAACGCAAACAGAGGCGGATGAGCAACGCCTTCTGCAAGAACTGATAAACGAAGGATTCTGCGATGGCGGCTCTTGAACGCGAAATGCTTCATGTTGACCTGGATATTGTGATTCGGCTGGCGACGCAAGATGATCTGCCAAAACTTGAATGGGGAGGAGAGTACACCCATTTTCGCCGCCTGTTTACACGTACTTTTCAGGATCAGGAGCGGGGAACACGCCTGATGCTCGTCGCCGATTGCAACGGATTTCCTGTCGGTCAGATATTTCTCCACCCCAAAAACGGCGATGGGCGGCACAAAGGCAGGCGGGGTTATCTTTACTCCCTGCGTGTAATGGAGATGTTTCGCGGGTTGGGTATTGGAACAACATTGATTATCGCCGCCGAACGCTATGCGGCGGAAACGGGATGCGGATGGTGTACGATCGCGGTGGCGAAAGACAACCCCCGCGCAAGAGGGCTTTATGAACGGCTTGGCTATCAGATTTATGGAGATGAATCGGGAAATTGGCATTTTCTTGATCATCGTGGGCGAATTCGTCGCGTGCATGAGCCGTGCTGGGTATTGGAAAAACTACTGGATCGGGGTTAAAATGAGATATTCTGCTTCATAGGATCTTGTCTTTATGGCGATAGAACAACTCACCTCTGCCCGCTTCGTCCGTTGGACGGGCGGACAACACCCCACCGTATCCATCATCACCCGACTCATGCAAAAAGAAGGTCTTCGCCCGTATGTTTGGGAAAACACCCCGAACTACCGGTATGCTGTTCGCAGTCACGGATACAGTAAAGTGTTGTATGTGGTGGATGGGGTGCTGGATGTGACATTTCCTGATAGCAACCAGCGCGTGAAACTGCGTTCTGGAGATCGGCTGGAAATTCCATCGGGGATGCGGCACGGCGCAATCGTCGGCGCGGGTGGCGCAAAATGTATTGAAGCAGCCCTGCGCGAGACCTCGCAGTAATTGTTTATTTCCTTCGTCCTGATTCTGTTTTCTCTTGCCGCCCCATTTTCTGGCTGCGGCTTGGAAGTAATGCGTTTCTAACCTGTGTGCCGCTGGCTTTCACAACGTTTTCCCCCTCAATTTGACCGTAATTATTGGTCGCTGGCACTGGTCGGAGCGTCTTCACATCCCCTGATTCTGTCTTACGATGATCTCATCAGTCAACCCAGCACGAGCGTAAACTGCGGGGTTTACTGCGCTGCTGCGCCTTATGATACGTCAGCAACGGTTGGTGGTGCGTGGACGGGCATCGCCCTATCGCAAGTGTTGGATCAAGTAGATGTGACAGATGATATTCAAAGCGTGGCAGTTTACAGCGCGGATGGCGACATCGTGCATCTGCCGCTGGACTGGCTTGAACAGGGTCTCCTCGCATTTACGTTGAATGATGCGCCGCTCAGCCCTGAACAGGGTTATCCCGCCCGACTTTTTATCCCATCGTTGACGGGATGTTCGATGCCGCGTTGGGTGGAGCGTGTTGAATTTTTGGCTGAGCCTGCCCCCGAACCGCTGTTGGCGCAGACCTACGCGGTATTCGAGTCGCTGTCTGAACAGGTTGGGCGGAATGAGCGCGTCAGCCTGACGGGGCAGGCTTATCATGGCGCGGACGGCTTAACGGGCGTTGAGGTCAGCGTAGATGGTCACGACTGGCTGCGGATTCCTTTGGTGAGCGAACCCTTCCAGTTTGCCCGCTGGACGGTGGACTGGCTGCCGTCCGCCGGAGGCAAAACCAGCCTGAAGGTTCGCGCAATAGCCGAAAATCAACACTTGCAGCAGGTTGCATTTGAAAAGTCACTGCTTGGCAATCACGATGGACTCCACCATATCTCGGTCGAGGTGGTGTAAGCCCATGCTCTCTCGACGCGATTTTCTTAAGGTGATGGGGATTTCGGTTCTGGCTGGGGCTGTACCTGCTGCTCTTAATGACCAGATCTCTATTTCATCTACGCTCTCGCAGCCGATAAGGTTTTCACCTGTGCGGGGGCGTCTCATTCACGGAATTCATTCTGAAAATATCCCCCCGCTGTTTGCAAACACGATTGTTTCGATTTTAGGGGAAGCGGGCGACGACTATCTCACAGAACATGGGCGTATTGACCGCACCATCATTCAGCCGATCCTGGAAATGAGTGACGCGGGACTGGCTCCCAGCGTCGGTGAGTTTGCGGAAGTGATTGCGCCAGTCGCCGCAATTCGTCGTTGGGCTGTGCTGACTGCGCCAGCAGCGACTTTTGTGGGGCATGGCGGCGTGCTGATGGTGGCGGATGCGATTAGCCTTTCGGAGACAGATCGCTGGTTACTCATGATTGGCGCGGATGGCGAACCATTGGGTTGGACACCAGCGCGACAGTGGCGATCAGCAACATTTGAAACCATGACTGAATTGTTTAATCATTTAAGGATAGATACCCATCGCCGGATGATGACGGCTTACCGGGATGACAAACCGCTGCTGGAAGCACCTGTCGCCTTAAGCCCACATCTTGAATCGGGCGAGTATCCGATGGCGAAAGTATCCTGCTCGCAGCAGGATGCGGCTTCCTTAAGCCCACTGGAAGGAATGCCATACTGGTTCGCGCTTGGAAGGCATAAGTTATCAGGGGCATACTTTCATAACAGCTTCGGCTATATGTTTGAGTCGGAATTACCGGGCGCGGAAATTCAGGTCGCGCCATTTGTCGGGCGGTGGTTATACCAGCACGTCGGTCAGTTTGTAACGGCGCGTATTGTCTAGCGGATTACCATCGTCACCGCCGGATATAATTGCCGAGCCAATGGCGCTGAAGTTTGGGAAAAGGCATCAGCAATGATGAATGTGACACTTTGGATAGCAGTGCTGGCGGGCTTCGTCTCGTTTCTGTCTCCCTGTGTATTCCCGCTTGTGCCAGCGTATATTGGCTATATGAGCGGTCGGGTGTCGCGCACCGTTGCCGCGCAAGGGGCGGGCGGAAATATTGTCTTCCGCACCACGACGATTGATCGTGTGAGTACGCTTTTGCACGGTGTGGCGTTTGTCGCCGGATTCACGCTTGTCTTTGTCGGGTTGGGGCTGCTGACGACTGCCTTCATTCGTCAGGTCGGCGGGCAGAATATCGCGCTGTTTAAGGATATTATCGGGCGCGTCGGCGGGCTGCTGATCATTTTCTTTGGCATGCAGTTCATGGGTGTGGTGGCATGGGCAGGAGATCGCCTGCTGGCAAGCCGTTATATCAATTCTGCTCTGTTCAGCGCTATCGCGCTGATTATTCTGGCGGGAATTTCCCTGTGGGCGCTGGTTGATCCGCTAATCGCGCTGCCTGTGATCATTGTGATTGCGGTGTGGTTTTTTGTTGGCGGCGCGTTCAATACGCCGAAACTGTTCTGGACGAAACTCATCAGTTTTTTGCAACGCAGCTTATACGCGGATACGCGCCGCCAGATGGCAGTGAATGATAATAAGTCGTTCGGTGCGTCCCTGCTCTTGGGGATTATCTTTGCGGCAGGCTGGACGCCGTGTATCGGACCGATTTATGGCAGCATTCTGACGATGGCGGCAACGGGCGGCGATGTGGGACAGGCGGCGGCTTTGATGATCGCCTACTCGCTTGGTCTGGGAATTCCATTTCTCATCTGCGCTATCCTGTTGGACAGCGCTCAGGGCTTGCTGAGGCGAATGCGTCGTTATATCCATACCATAGAAGTCGTGAGTGGGGCTTTTCTTGTTTTCGTCGGCATACTGGTTGCTACCGGGCGGTTACAAACCTTGAGCCAGAATTTCGCCACGCAGTTTGCCGATTTGTCCTACACGATGGAGGATTGTGCGGTTCGGATCAGCGAAGGTGAGATCGGAATTACCGATTTCTTCAACTGTGTGAATGACAACAGCCAACCCACAACGGATACCACAGCGAACGAATCTAGTTAGATTGATCCCTGAGAGCGAAAGAAAATGCTTTTGCAAACAGCGGTAAAGTCACCGCCTGGAAACGGGCGACGCATCATATTAGTAATTCTTGCACTCGTGAGCGTAGCCACAGGAGTCTTTATCTTCGCCTTAGCCGGGCTGCCTGATCGCGCCGTATACTCTGGCTTCCAGATCGAGGGCGAAACCTTCGCGCCTGAAATCGGTTCTCTCGCGCCGCCGTTTACAGCGGCAGCACGCACGCGTGAGCCGGTGGATATGCTCGCACTGCGTGGGAAGCCCGTCATCCTGAATTTCTGGGCAACGTGGTGTGCGCCGTGTGAGGCGGAACTACCGGAATTGCAATTGTTTCAGGCGGCACATGGCGATTCGGTCAATCTTATTGCGCTGAATACGGGCGAAACGCCTGAGTGGGCAAACGGGTGGCTTGATGCCCGACAATTGACGCTGGATGTTGCTTATGACCCCGACGCACAGATTGCCTCGCTTTATCGCCTGCGAGGGCAGCCGACCACGTTTATTGTCTCGCCAAACGGTATAATTACGGCGATATTCTATGGACCGGTGACACAGCACCAGCTTGAAACGGTATTGGAAGCCTATCTATGAGTGATTACGATCAGTATCAGCAGTATCAGACAGATACAACCCCGACGAAGCCCCCGCCTAACCAACAGCGTGTGCGCGTCAATCGCGGTTTGCTGTGGTTTTCAAAACGTTGGCTGCTCATCATCACGATCATTCTCGGCGTATATTCTTCCTTCACGATTATTACCCCATTGATGATGATCGTCGGGCTGGAAGGTCCGGCACGGGTGCTGTATACGCTGTATGCGCCGTTCTGCCATCAATTCGGCTTCCGTTCCTTTTTTTTGGGTGGAGAACAGACGGTTTACCCCCGTGCTGTCGCCGGAACAGACCTTGTGCCGTTTGAAAACTATGTCGCAAATGATCCCCAATATCTCGCGCTGTGGGCGTCGTATTATGAAAGAATGCACGGCGGGCAGCCGCCAGCCGCACCACCAACCGAGGCGGAACTCGCGGCGACTTTCACGCCATGGATGCAGTTTGCGGCGAAGGATTTCTTTGGTAACGAGCAGATGGGTTATAAAACGACGCTCTGTGAACGAGATGTCGCAATTTATGGGGCAATGTTCATCGGTTCGCTGATCTATATGCACCCGGCCGTGCGCCGCCGCCTGCGACCTGCACCTCTGTACCTGTACTTCATTCTCGGTATCCTGCCCATTGCGATTGATGGTTTGAGCCAACTCCTAAGCTATCCACCATTTGAACTCTGGCTCCCGCGTGAAACGCTGCCATCCTTCCGCGTCCTGACCGGAGCGCTGTTCGGCTTAATGAATGTCTGGTTGGCATTTCCGTATATCAATGTTTCGATGATGGAAACACGCATGAACATCGAAACGAAGCTTCGTAACGCGGGTCTTGAACCATAAGCACGATATTCAGATAGGGGTCACATGATGGACTTTGACATCCTTGCCGAACCCAGAAATCAGGCGGATAAGCAAGCGCTTTTGCAGGAAGTGAACGAGTCGCCGTTTATCGGTCAGATGACTTTGCATGAGCTTGATCATCATATTGAACGTAAATCCATCCTGTTTTTCTATGAAGAGGATACGCTTTCGGCGTTCAGCGCGTGGATTCCGTTTGCGAAAGATTGGGTTGAGTTGGGTCCATTTTTCACCCGTGAGGCGTATCGGGGGGCAGGGCTGGGCAAACGGACGGTCATCAGCGCGATAGATGCGAACCGCGCTTTGGGGCGCAATATGTACGGCGTGACCAAGAATGATGTCATGAAGCATATTTTTACCAAGCATGGTCTGGCTGAGACGCCACTTTTCAAACTGCCTCAACCGGTGCTTCAATATCTGGTGGTCAAAACGAATCCGGCACGTATCGTGCGTGGACTGCAAAAGTTGAAGCCAAACGAAAAGGTAGCGCACTATATCCAGATAAAGGATAATTCGGCTATCGAAGCTGAACACGGATCTTCACGGAGTTGATATGTCGGGTTATTTCGGAGAACTGACCAAAGGATACACCGCCAAGACGTGGTACTACGTGCTGCGCGGCGTCATTCTTATCGGGCTGGGGATAGGCGTCTTCATCATTCCACGCTCAATCTTCATCGTGCTGCTGTTTACGCTCGTCGCCATGCTCGCCATTCAGGGGGGGTATGATGTCTACCAACTGATGACGGGCAAGGTTGTGCCACACATGCGCCCGCAGGTGAAAGCAATGGCGATCATTCAACTGGTCGCGGCGGGGGTACTGCTGCTATTCACCGCCTTTGCGATTGATCTGGTGGTGATCATTTGCGGGCTGTTGATGATCGTGCGCGGTGCGCTGGCGCTGATCACATTCCTGACCAGTGATGACATCAGTGTCACTCAGCGGTGGTGGCTGATTATCTCAGCAGTTGTTTCGTTTGTTATTGGTATTCTTGTTGTGCTGAGTCCGGTTCGTAATCTCGAATTGTTCGTCTTTTTCGTCGGTGTATTCGCCATTCTTGAGGGTATCAGCCTGATTCGGCAGGCGGATGAACTGGCGCACAACATCACTGTGTTGAACGAGTATAACAAGACCCTGCTCGGCAACATCACAGAAGAAGTTGAAATGGTCTGGACAGAGAATCCAAACGGCATCCCTACGGGAACAATTAAAGTGGACGCTTCGGATGTCGCCAGACCCGAACTCAAGAAATCCCCGTTGGGTAAACGCGGTTGGCTGACGATTGATCTGGAAAAGTACAAACGCCCGGTGATTGTTGCACCTCACCCTGATGATCTGGAAGGATTTTTAGGTGGCTTGGCGTTCGAGCTGCCCGCGCCCGTCACATCAATTGTTCTGGCGGGCGGCAATAAGGGTGTATGGGAAGAGCGCTATATCAAGATGGTGGAAGAAACGCCGCGAGAATATATCAAGGTGCGCCTTGATGAGGCTGCAATTGCCGGGCAGCTTCTTGGCGTTAATGAGATCATTTACATGGGGTATCTGGATCGCGGCGTCGTGTGCAATGAAGAGGCAATCCAGAAAATGCTGCATGTCTTTGAAGACATTCAGCCAGATTTGGTGGCGTCATTCGAGTGGCGCAAGCGCATTACGCCGTATCCACACCCTGATCACATCAATACCGCCAATATTGCCCGCAACGCTGTAGCGCGATATGCGAAAAATCATCAGGTAGATTACATACTGGCATCTACGCTGGCACCGAATCGATTTCTCGATGTCAGCAGCGCACGCCGCGTAAAATTGCAAGCATTGGAATGCCATACCACACAAAGCGATTTGAACGCGATTATCTTCCCGATCTTTGAGAAGACCATCACACGCCTGTGGGGGCTGTTCACGAATTCGCGTTATGCGGAAGGCTACCGCTGGGTGAATCTGTCGGAAATTGATGCTGGTTTAGCCAAAGATTCAGGGATCATCGCTTGACAGCGACCCGATGCCGCCCCTATAATGGCGCGGTTTTGCAGGACTAGCGGTTTACAGGAGCGCTACTGTGGGTCCATTACCAAAGAAACGCCTGTCGCGCAGCCGTCGTGGACGCCGCCGCGCTCATGACGCGCTTACGCTCAAGCAGCTTGCCAAGTGCGAAACATGCGGTGCCTATCATTTGGCACATCATGTTTGCAAGAAGTGCGGCAGCTACCGTGGCGTGACGGTCATTGAGGTTGAAGACGAATAACCATTTCGGGCGTAGTCTACACGAGAGCCGTATCACAAGTATTGTGAGTGCGGCTCTTTTGTTTTCACGGGGGAACAAGGCATGAACTGGAACAGCGTGGCTTTCGTCTTTCCGGGGCAGGGGTCGCAGGTTGTCGGCATGGGCAAGGACATAGCAGAAACCTATCCAGTCGCCCGCCAGACGTTTGAACAGGCGGATGCTATTCTCGGCACAGATTTTTCCCGTCTGTGCTTTGAAGGTCCTGAGGAAACACTCAACAATACATATAATACCCAACCCGCGCTTTATATCTGCGGGATGGCGATATTTCGCACTTTGCAATCGGAATTGCCCGATGCCAGACCTGCATTTCTCGCGGGTCACAGTTTAGGCGAACTGACCGCGCTTGCCGCGGGTGGTGCGATGACGTTTGAGGATGGTCTGCGCCTTGTTCGTGAACGAGGTCGCCTGATGGATTTGGCAGGCGAACAAAGCCCCGGCGCAATGGCGGCGCTGCTTGGCTTGGATGCCGAACAAGTCCGTGAAATTTGCACTCGTGCCAGCCAGCAGACAGGCAAAACACTCGTGCTGGCAAACGACAACTGCCCCGGACAAATCGTGATTTCAGGGGATGTTGAAGCGCTGGAAGCCGGCATGACGCTGGCGAAAGAAGCCGGTGCTCGCCGTGCCTTGAAACTTGCCGTCAGTATCGCATCGCATTCTCCGCTGATGCAGCCGGCGGCGGATGCTTTTGCTGAGGCAGTGAACAGCACGGGGTTTGCTGCGCCTGCTGCGCCAGTGTATAGCAATGTGCAGGCAGCGCCTTTAGCAACCGCTGACGATATACGTCAGGAACTCATACAGCAGTTGACCCATTCCGTGCGCTGGACGGAGACGATACAACGGATGATCGCGGATGGGGCGGAGACTTTCCTTGAACTTGGCTCAAAAGATGTTCTGACGGGTTTGATCAGGCGAATTGATTCGGCGAAGAATGCCATGCCTGTCAACAGTGTGGATGCACTCAAGGCATTTGTGCATAGCGCAACAGCATAATCTTTGAATTTTCATGCGCTTTGTCAGGCGGATGTTCAGTTGCGCTTTTTCAGGCTTTGCACTAGGATGATGAGGGTTTGCGATATTTCGCACAAATCGCGCTTATACGGGAGGTCATGACATGTCATTGAGGTCACGTTTCTTACTCATTCTTGGAATTTTACTGGCGATCGGGTTGGCGGCTTGCCAACCAGCTACTACGCCAACACCAACACGGACTGCTGCGCCAACGGAAGCACAGGCTGAGTCAGCCACAGAAGAAGCCACTGCCGAGGCAGAAGCAGCTACTGAAGAGGCTGAAACGGAAGAACCGACGGCGACCAATACGCGCCGCCCGACGAACACGCCTGCGCCAACCGATACCGAAGCGCCGACGGATACAGCAGAGCCAAGCGCAACGAATACGC
>Ga0224722_1001048_pt1 | contig 15661 bp, 12 predicted proteins | sample Balambano_FR1_Me_FD_161646 | JGI IMG/M metagenome (GOLD analysis project Ga0224722, IMG submission 161646) | Freshwater sediment microbial communities from Lake Towuti, South Sulawesi, Indonesia - Balambano_FR1_MetaG | ecosystem: Environmental > Aquatic > Freshwater > Lake > Sediment | place... | reverse complement strand
CATACGATGCGGACGGCGTGACGCGCCGAGCGTAAAACGCAAAACTGCTTGCGTCGTGCGTCGTGCGTCGTGCGTCGTGCGTCGTCAGGCCCGCACCACGCGGCTCAACCGCGGGTCGAGCGCATCGCGCAGGGCTTCACCAAATAGCGTCAGGCCGAGCGTGGTGACGGCCAGCGCCAGACTGGCGAACAGCACCGGCCACGGCGATTGACGGATACGCCCGAAGCCATCGCTGAGCACTACCCCCCACGACGGCGTGGGTGGCTGCACGCCCAGCCCGAGAAACGACAGCCCCGCCTCGATCGTGATCGCGCTGGCCACATCCATGGCAAACAGGATCACCAGCGGCGCGACGATGTTGGGCAGGATGTGCGCGGCGACCAGCCGCAGGTGGCCCGCACCCAGCGCGCGGCATGCATCCACGTACGGCTGCGCCTTGAGCGCCAGGACTTGCGCCCGCACCACGCGGGCATAGCCGGGCGCGAAGGCGATGGCAATCACGGCGATGACGCTGGCGGTCGAAGGGCCAATGAGCGCCAACAGCGCCAGCGCGAACAGGATGGCCGGGAAGGCTTGAAACGTATCGGTGATGATGAGCACGATGCCCTCGGCCCAGCCGCCGAGGTAGCCGGCCAGCACGCCCAGCGCCAGCCCTATAACCAGCGCGATGAGCACTCCTGGCAAGGCGGTCGCCAGCGCGGTGCGCGTGCCGTAGACCAGGCGCGAGAACACATCGCGGCCCAGATGGTCGGTGCCCATGAGATGCTGGGCGGATGGGCTTTGCAGGCGATTGGGGATGTCCTGCTGGGCATAGTCGTAGGGGGCGATGAGCGGCGCGGCCAGCGCACAGGCCATCAGCACCAATACGACGATGGCACCGAACGCGCCGCCGGGTTGGCGGGCAATTCGCACAACCGTCACCCCTCCCCGCCGTGCGGGGAGGGGGAGGGGGTGGGGTTCGGCGCTCATGCGGCGTTGCGCAGGCGCGGGTCGAGCCAGCGCTGGCACAAGTCAGCGATCACGTTGGCGAACACAAACAACGCGGCGGCGACCAGCACCCCGCCCTGCACCACCGGGTAGTTGCGCGCCTCGATGGCGTTGTAGATCAGGCTGCCCAGGCCCGGCCGGGTGAAGATCACCTCGACGAACACCGCGCCGCCGAGCAAATTGCCCAGGCCAACGCCGAGGATGGCGACCGTCGGCAAGAGGGCGTTGCGCAGGGCCAGCCTATAGTAGGCGCTGCGCTGGCTGTGACCAAAGGCGAATGCGGCGCGGATGTAGTCGCTGTTGATCACGTCGAGCATGCTGGCGCGCACCAGCCGGGCCAGATAACCGACCCACACGATGGCGAGCGCGATGACCGGCAGGACGAGATGGGCCAGCACATCACCCGGCTGTGACCAGTCGCCCGCGCCGATGGCGGGCAGCCAATCCAACTGCACCGCGAACACCAACAGCAGCACCAGACCGACCACATACGTGGGCAGTGCAACGAACGAGACCGACAGCACGGCGATGAGCCGGTCGGCCCAGGTGTTGCGATGCGCAGCGGCATACACGCCCAGCGGGATGCCGATCAGCGCCGCCACGGTCAGGCTGCACACCGCGAGCAGGAGTGTGTTGGGCAATGCCGCGCCGATGAGCTGGGTCACCGGCACGCGGCGCAGCACATCCACCCCCAGGTCGCCGCGCACGGCGTTGGCGATGAAGCGCGCCACCTGCTCCGGCACGGGCAGGTTGAGGCCCATCTCGGCGCGCAGGCGTTCGGACAGCGCAGGCGAGGCGCGCGGGCCGAGCACGATCTTGGCCGGGTCGCCGGGGATGAATCGCACCAGCGCCGAGAGCAACGTCGCCGCCAGCAGCAGCACGATCAGCGCCATCAGCAAGCGGCGCAGGAGATAGGTGAGCACAGAGGAGAATCATCCACGAAGGACACGAAGAAACACGAAGGCTGAGACACCTTTGTATGCTTTGTGCGCTTCGCGCGCTTCGTGGATGAAGTTCTACTTCAGCCGAAAGGCAGTCGGGATTTCCAGGCCGGTCGGTTGCTGCGCGGGCACGAGGCCGGCGCGCCAGGCATAGGAACCCGTCGGGCGCAGCGTCCACACTACGTTGGCGTTGGTGTCCCACAGTTGCTGCGCGCGGATATACGCCTCGCCGCGTTTGGCGTTGTCGAGCGTAGTGGTGCCATCGAGGTTGGCCTGGTCAAAGTCCTGGTCGCACCAATACATCCAGTTGTACTGGCCGACCTGCTCGCAACTGAACCACACCATCTGCCAATGTGGATCGGGGTTGTTGGTGCCCCAGTCGAACAGCACCAACTCGCGCTCCTTGGCTGCCTTCTCACCAAAGCCGCCATCCCAATACGCCCCGCCGTCCTCTGGCTTGATCGTCACGTTGATGCCGATGTCCTTGAGGTTGGCCTGGATGATCTCAGCCTTGGCCTTGGCCGTATCGCTGTCCTCGGTCACCAGTGTTAGGTCGAGGGCTTCGACGCCCGCCTGCTGCATGAACTCCTTGGCCTTGTCCACGTCGCGGGCGTAGCACGGCGCGTCGGCCCAATAGCCGATTTGCGATGGCGCGACGATGGCGCACATGCGCTCGAACTTGCCCTCGTGCACAGCCTGGTTGATGGCGTCGGCGTCAATCGCGTAGCGAATGGCCTGGCGCACGTTGATGTCGCTGAGCTTGGGATGCTGCACGTTGATGAACACGCCGGCGTAGTCCATAGTCGAGAACGACTGGGTGGTGAACTTGTCATTTGCCGTAAAGCGCGCCAGCCCGGCCTCGGTCACGCTGGTGAAGTCAATCTCACCCGCTTCGAGCGCGATCTCGGCCGCGCCATCGTCTTTGATCGGCACAAAGTGAATCTCGTCCCAGAACGGCTTCTCGCCCCAATACCCCTCGTTGCGCTTGAGGATCACGCGCTCGTTGGGTTTCCATTCGGCGAATTCATACGGGCCGGTGCCAAGTGGACTGGTGGCATATTTCTCCGGGCCGATTTCCTCGGTGTACTTCTTGGACAGCACGATGCCCGCCGCGACCGGCAGCGTGCTGCCCCACAGCGGCGCGAACGGCCGCTTGAGCACGATCGTGCCGTTGTATTTGTCTTTGACCTCGACTTTGTCCAGCGCCTCCCAATCGCCCTTGTAGCTGGCGTCGAGCTTTTCGTCGAGGAAGCGCTCGTAGCTGAACTTCACGTCTTCGGCGGTCAACTCGCCCTGCCCCTTCTGGAACTGCACGCCCTCGCGCAGCTTGAAGTCTATGCGCAGACCGTCGTCGCTGACTTGGTAGGACTCGGCCAGCACCGGTTGCAATTCCCACGTGCCAGGCTTGAAGGTGAACAAGCCTTCACCCACCGTCTCGGCGGTCAGCGTGTCAATGCCGGCCGGGTGAAAGGCTGGGTCAGCGTTGACCAGATCCGATGGGAAGCGAATGCGCAGCACACGCGCCTCCATCGCAGCGGTGGAGTCCATGGCTGGGGCAGCGGTCGTCTGCGTGGCGGGAGCAGCAGGCGCGGCCGGGGCCTGAGCGGCTGGCGGCGCGGCACAGGCAGCCAGCATCAGACCAATCACGACGGGCAACAAAAAGGCTCGAACGGTTTTCGTCATCACACATCCTCCTGAAAATGCAACGGGGCCGCGACGCGCAACAGGGCAGCGCCGTGGTGACAGACTGTTTACAAGCGGGTGATTACGGATGCATTACACAGCCGCACTCGGCCCAGCAAAAGGCGAGCAGTAAGCGGTGAGCGCACGGCTCATCGTGTGCATGGGCAGGCTCACATCAACGCATGTGCGCCTCCCCTGGACTCAGAAACCTCCGGGGTCTCGGAGACCCCGGAGGTTTGGTCCAGCAGATTACGCATGATCGCGCGGCAGCGTGAGCGTGCGGGTCGTGGTGTGGATGCGGGTCTCGCCTTCATACGCGTCGAGGACGTTGGTGATTGTAAACGTCGTCGCAGTCGAGCTGAGTGTGCTGGTCGTCGCGATGCGCGTGCGCCACTCACCCCGGCTGATGCGGATGTCGCGCCTGCAGGTGATGAACGCCGAGAGCGGGTCGCCCTCGACGATGTCGAATGTGTCGTTGTAGTCTGTCTCATAGGTCAGTCCATCGCGCACAATGCGAAACGCGCCTTCGCTGAAGTGATCTTCGAGGTGAAAGCGCGCGGGCGGTGCATCGGCGCTGTTCGAATACATGCGGCGGCGCGGGGCCTCGCGCAATACTTCCACCTCAAGGGGCGCGGCGGTTTCTGGTCGCTCAAAGGCGGGCAAGGCGGCGTCTTCGGAGCGCGGCATGCGAACCGGCAAGCGCAATTCCCCGCCGTGAATCGTCAACGTCACCGGTTCGGGCGAGGGCCACATGTGCGGCCAATAGGTCGGCGAGATCGCCAATCGCCAGCAGTGACCTGGCGGCAATTGGTGCGCGATGGCGTTGAGCTTGAGCGTGACCGTCACAGGTTCGTTCACCGGCATCGGCTTCAGGTCCTCGTGGCCTTCGCGATGGGTCAGATTCAACAGCGCCCAACTCACCAGCAGCGACGAGCCGCTTGGCGCAACATCGCACAAGCGCACGGCGATCTGTGCCAAAGGCTTGTCCACGCTCAGCGTGATTGCCAGTTCGGGGAAGCCCAGCGTCTGCTGAGGCTCGGTCGCAGGCGCAGCGTCGTAGCACAGCGACCAGCCATCATCCATGCGTTGGTCGCCGGGCATATCGCCGGGGATGCCGTAGGGGCACCACGTGCCGGCGTTCATGCCGCACTGCTGGACGCTGAGGATGGTGCGTGGTGGCGTGTTTCCCCCCTCACCCCAACCCTCTCCCCCTAGGGGAGAGGGGGTTCTGATCCCCCTCCCCGTTGGGGAGGGGTTAGGGGCGGGGGCGTTGACCAACGCTTCATCATCCAGAAACAACGATGACATCTTCACATTCTCCGAAGGCCACACATCCTCAGCCACCCAGTGCCCTGGCCACTCGACGTAGTGCGTGGCTGGCGGTGGCGAATCCTGCATCCAAGCCCGCAGCATCGGCTCGCGCATGATGCCGGTGTCAATCCCCTTCAACCAGTGATCCCACCAGCGCAGGCATTCCTGCAGGAAGCCGATGCTGGGGCCAGGCAGCGCGTCGTGCGGGCGCATGTGCGACCATGGGCCGATCAGCCCTTTGCGCGGCGCAGTCAGACCTTCGAGCAAACGCGGGATGGCGTTTGTATAAGGATCGGCCCAGCCGCCGACGGCATACACCGCGCACGCGATGGCACTGTAGTCCTCGATCACACTGCCGTGCTTCCAGTAGGCATCTCGGCGCGGGTGGCTCATCCACGCCTCCAGAAAGGGCGGCGCGTTGTGCAGGCGGTTTAGCCACATCTCGCGCCAGCGCTCGCCCACATGCTTCGGGTCGGGCGGCTGGGCGTTGTAGGCGAACATCATGCTGGCCCACTTGATCATGTCGCTGCCCAGCAATGCGCCGCCCATGTAGTGGCAATCATCGGTGTAGCGGTCGTCGGTGCTGCACAGCGTGATGATGCACTTGAGTTGCGGCGGGCGGCGGGCAGCCACCTGCAACCCGTTGAAGCCGCCCCACGAAATGCCATACATGCCAACCGCGCCGGTGCACCACGGTTGCGCAGCAATCCATGCCAGCACTTCCAACGCGTCGTCCTGTTCCTGCTTCAGATACTCGTCGGGCAGCAGGCCGTCGCTATCGCCCGTGCCGCGAATGTCCACGCGGATGCTGGCGTAGCCGTGCCCGGCGAAATAGGGATGCCACAGCGCGTCGCCCTGCGCCGTGCAGTCGTCTTTGCGATACGGCAGATATTCGAGGATGGCCGGCACGGGATGCTGCTCGGCGTCTGTGGGCAGCCAGATGCGTGCAGCCAGACGGGTGCCATCTTTGAGGATGATCCAGGTGTTCTCGATCTCGCGGATCTGGCGGGGGAAGTCGGTGCGGGTATGGGACATGATGCTCTTTTATCTTCCAGCTTCAGATTACGGATGTATGAAAACTCGGGTTGACAGCCACGGCTGATCCTTTCCCTTCTTCATTCGTAGCTTCCCGCTTATGGGGGACAGTGTCTCTTGCGCGCGGGACAAAGCGGGGCGTAACGTGAGTCCGGAGGAATGACACATGGCTACGCTCGCAAACGTTTCGCTCGATGTTCAGACCAACGGACAAGGCTCAGCTGAGATCACTGTCAAGGGTGCGATGAAACTCACCACCGAAGATGTCGGTAAGACTTACTTCTTCTCAATTGCCTTGCGCGCCTCGGATCCGCCAGGCGACGCCCCGCCGTTCGACCCAATCGGCGACGAAGTGCTGCACACGTTCATGTTTGGGGAGCCGCCCTTTCAGCAAGCGCACAAAAAGATCGTGGTGACTCAGGCTGGAACTATCGCCTTCACTGAGAAACGACCCGTCAGAGTCAACAAGCTGAACGAGGACAAGGGAAATGGTTGGCGGAAATAGAAATCGCGCACGGCGTCTGGGTCCAGGTACCAACGCCACATGCGGATGAATTCTATGCGCTGGTCAAGCTTGCACCTGGGCCTGTCAGCAACATGGATGCCGGCGTGAAGTCGAATGTCTGGGTCGGCTCCTTTGGGAACTGATTCACTTGGAGGCCATCTCAGAGATGGCCTCCAAGTGACCTGGATCTATGTGCTAAGCCTGACCGCGCTCGATTAGGCCGGCAACGAGGTGTATCCATGTCGCGACTCATCGTTGAAGCCGTGTCGAACGAACCGAAAACAGAAGGCGCGCTTGTGCCCGGCGTCATGCCGCATCTGACCTTGTTCGTTTGCGTGTCGCGCGCCGACGACGGTTCGCCCGTATCTGGCCTGAAGAAAGGGCAGTTCCAGTTGTGTCAACCCAATCCAATCTGGATCAAGGGGGCGCCGGGCGCCGCCTCACTGGCAACCGTATCTATCTTCAAGGTTGATGAAATCCCGATTGGGGCAGCCGAACAGAAAGAGCGGTCGGGGTTCTACAAGCTGGCTTTGAATCTGAAACTCAAGTCTGGCAAGTCCCAAGTGTTTGAAGAAGACGCGGCGTATGTATTTGGCCTGGGAGTCAGTCACCGCGATGTAGCGACCAAAACGCTCGACAAGGGTCAAACGGTGGTGCGGCTGGTGAGCCGCGACCAAACATTCACGCCGGGATCTGGCAAGCATTAAGGATCGCGCAGTGCTAACGGGGGAACCATGATCTCAGTCAAAGACTTCGGCGCGCAGGGCAACAACGTTGCGGACGATACCGCTGCCATTCGCGCCGCGCTCAATGCGGCCGGAAATGCCGAGAGCGTTTACTTTCCCACCGGCCGCTATCTCGTGTCGTCCGGCATCAACGTTGATGACAAGCGGCTGGTCGGCGAGCCACCGATCGCAGGTGGGGCGACCGGAACGGTCATCAAGGTCGCGGACTCCGCCAAGGCCTTCAAGGGCGGCGTGCTGTTTTCGACATTCACGTTCAGCGCCGGGCCGCCGTGCGAGAAGAACAAGGGCAACCGCGTCCACCTTACCTCCATCCAGATTGATGCCAACTTCAAGGCCGATTACGCCCTGGCGTTGCGCGGGTCGTCTTCGTCGGTGGTGTGGCAGGTGACGGCGTCTGGCGCCCGGCTCGACAACTTCCTGCTGGACGCCTGCCAACTGGCGCACTTCTGGCTGCTGACGTCGTTGCACGCGGGCCGGCACGGCATCCATATGATTGATTGCAACGGGGCAAAGCTGCAGAACTTCGCCAGCCAGCGCAGCGGCTTTCCCACAGGCCAGACTAAGAAGCCCAATCCGCGCAGCTGCGGCCTGTTCATCACCAACGAGTGTCACAGCGGCGGCGTGTATGTCGCGCATGGCGACATCGAAGGCGGCGCAGGGCCGGCCATCTACGTGAAGAATGCGACGAAGACAAGCAAGGATGGCCTGAAAGGCGTCACCGATATGCCGACGACGATCGAGAAGGTGTGGATCGAGAACTTCGCGCCCACCGACGTGGTCGTGTTGGATGCGACGCGCAACGTCACGCTGCAGGATTGCCGCATCTCAGGCGGCTGGCGGAGCGACCCGCACCTTCGCGCCATCCGCCTCAAGAACAAGGCGTTTAACAACATCATCCGCGCCAATGCGCTGGCGGTGCAGGGGAAGAAAGTGCCTGTCGTCGGCATGACCACCGGCGATCAGATCGAGGTGGAGCAGGGCTGCATCAACAACCACATCGAGGGCAACCTGATGCTGCGCAACCTCAGCACAGGCCCGAAGGTGACGTTCACCGACCGCAACCACGTCGTCGGTCAGGGGCAGGTGATCTGCCACGCCGAGGCGGCGCCAAAGACGGGCGAATGGCGAGTAGGTGACATCGTATTCAACACCCGGCCGGACAATGCCGAGGTGGCGGGCTGGATGTGCGTTGTGGGCGGCCCGCCAGGGCAATGGCGGGCGTTTGGGCGATTCCTGTAGGGCGATATGCAAATCAACATCAGCAACTTTCTTCGGCCAGCGGCCCTGGCCCTGTGCGCCGTTGCCGCCCTGCTGTGCGCGCGCGACGCCCACGCCGACACCTTCACCGTCACCGCCGTCACCGATGCGCCGGACGCTGCGCCGGGCAACGGCGTGTGCGAGACCGCACCCGGCAACGGCGTGTGCACCCTGCGCGCGGCGGTCATGGAGACGAATGCGCTGGCGGGCGAAGATGTCATCCGCCTGCCCGCGGATAACTTCGCCCTCACCCGCATCGGTGACGACGACACCGCGCTCAACGGCGACCTCGACATCACCGGGCGGTTGACCATCCGCGGTGTGCAATCCGACACAAGCATTCTGACGGCTGGCTCCATTGATCGCGCATTCCACCTATTGCCTTCTGCCGTCGTCACCCTGACAGAGTTCACCATTCGGGAGAGTGGCCAACTTGGCGGATTGGGCACAGACGGCGGAGGGGTATACGTTGCTGAAGGTGTGGAACTGATGCTGGAGCGCATGATCGTCCGCAATAACCGTGCTCGTAGCGGTGGCGGGATTTTGAACGGCGGCTCCTTGCGGCTACGCGACAGCGTAATCCGTTCTAACCTCGCAACCTATGACGGCGGCGGTGTCTATGTCACACCGGATTCGCAGTTGACCGTGATTCAGAACTCAACGATTTACAGCAACACAGCTATTGAACAAGGTGGAGGAATCAGCGTGCGTGGCCCAACGACGATCCAGAACAGCTTGATCTTGGACAACCGGAGCGGCATCGGCGCCGGTGTCCAAGCGAACCATTTTCTGATCATCGTCGGCAGCCAAATCTACAGCAACACGGCGGCGACAGGTCCTAACCCAGAACGCGGTGGCGGAATCAGCTTGATCGGCGGGCTGATCGCCGATAGCCACATCGCATGGAACACGACCACTGGCTATGGCGGTGGTGTCGTTGCTCATGGGGTAGATGTGCCGCTCACCATCGTGCGCACTACCGTCTCGAACAACAATGCCACCGTAAGTGGCGGCGGAATTGACACCCGACACGAGTCGCGGTTCAACCTCATTGACAGCGCCGTGATTGGCAACAGCGCCATCACCGGCGGCGGCATCTATCGCAGCAGTGGCGGCATCAACGTCATCAACAGCACGGTGAGCGGCAACGTCGCTGCCGGTCGTGGGGGCGGCATCGCCATGGAACCGGGGACGTGCTTCGGCGACTACTGCTATGTGCAGCTATACAACGCCACCGTCACCAACAACACCGCCGCATCGGCCAGCGACGGCGTGTTTGTGGCACTGGGTTTGGAACTGCACACTCGCAACAGCATCATTGCCAACAACAGCGACGCCGATTGCGAGGGCACGATTCTATCGGGCGGCTACAACCTGATCGAGAACACGACCGGCTGTTCGTTCCTCGGCCTTGCGCTCTACGACGTGTTGGGCGTTGACCCCAAGCTTGGCCGGTTGGCGCTCAACGGCGGGCCGACGCAGAATCACTTGCCCGCGAGCGACAGCCCGGCCATCAACGCGGCGAACCCCGGCGGCTGCACTGGGTCGTCTGGCGCGGCGCTCGCGACCGATCAGCGTGGGTTGCCACGCACCGCCCGGCGGCGCTGCGACATCGGCGCGGTCGAGGTGCAGCCGGAGACCGGGCCGGAGTGGCTTGTCTATTTGCCGATTGCGGTGCGATAGTGCGATGGATGGAAGAGACAACCGAGAACCGCCGCGCGTGGGATGTGCTGTTAATCGGCGGCGCGTCCGGCGTGGGCAAGACCAGCGTGAGTTACCGGCTGGCGCGCCACTTCGACGTCGGCATCACCGAAGTGGACGATCTGTTCATCGCGCTCGAAACGCTGACCACGCCCGAACAGCAGCCCGTGCTGCATTTCTGGCGGACGAACCCAGAGGCGGCGAACTTGACGGCGGAAGGGATTGTCGAGCTACACATCGCGGTCAGCCGTGCGCTGTCGCCTGCCATCGAGGCCGTCATCGCCAATCACATCGAAGAGTGCACACCGATTGTGCTGGAAGGCGACTACCTGTTGCCGGAGTTGCTGGCGCGCATGGCTTGCGAGCGCATAAAGGGCGTGTGGTTGTATGAACCGGATGCGGCGCAGATCACCCGCAACTATGCCCTGCGTGAGCCCGACGAGGGCGACCAATCGGGCCGGGCGCACGTGAGTTGGCTGTTCGGGAACTGGCTCCATGACGAATGCCAGCAATACGGCCTAGCCGCGTTGCCCGCGCGACCGTGGGAAACGTTGATCGAGCGGATTCGAGAAGCGATTGCCTGAAGACAGTACGAATAAAACACGCAACGACCGCATAATTGCCGCGACTTGCTGGTCTGCGCATCATGTCCGGCCATACCCGTGAATGAATTCACGGTCTTGCACACAAAACGCGATGAATCGCGTTGAAATCGAACGAGTACGCGCTTTGGCGCGTTTGCCCGATGCCAAACGCCGAATCATGAGTTTTGAAGAATTATTCGGGACAGAGTCCGCGTAGCGGACTTTCTATCGGTAGGCGTCGGCCGGCACGTCCTCTTTAGAGGGTTCCAGCCGATGCCGCATTGTCGCCACGCCATTCGCTGGAAGCGAACGGCTACAGTTACAAAGCCCGCTGCGCGGGCTCAAAACGTGTGTCACGTTTAATTTCTGAAATCTCATCATTCGGCAGCGAGCAGGGCGAAACAAAGACCGACAAGTCACGTTAATTGGCATAGCCACACAACGCACATGAGCGCCACGCTCTCTTCCCGCGATGCCGCAGTCGTCGCATCAATGCCGGCCCGTTTGACCGGGCGCTGGCTGATGCTGGCGCGCATTGCGTGGGTGGTGCTGGCGGGTTATCCCACGCTGCTACTTCTGATGGGGATCGCGCCCGCAGTCGAATTTCTGCGCGTGCCGTGCGACCCGACGACTTGCGGTCGCAACTGGTTCGCGCTGCTGCCTGCACAAATGGCTGAAGTGACGCGTAGCGGCATCTCACCCGAGACATATGCCATCTTCATGACCGGAACTGAGGTCTATCAAGCTATCGTGTTCGCCGGGTGCGGCCTGCTGATCTTCTTGCGCCGCTCCGACGCACCCATCGCGATCATTGCCTCGCTCGGGCTGGTGGTGCTGGGTGTGTACCTCATTCCCAACACGCCCCACGCCTTCTTGCATCTTCATCCTGAACTGCGGGCTATGCGAGCCACAACCTATATCTGGGGGAATTGGCTCTTCCCTGCGTTGCTGTTTCTGCTTCCCGATGGCCGCTTCGTGCCGCGTTCAGGGCGTTGGCTCCTGCTCTTGTGGGGTATTGCAAGCACCATGGGTGTTCTGACCCTTGATCCGAACAAGCCGCTCGATCAAGTCCCGATTTGGGAGAGTCTCTCCCTGTTCAGCGGGTTGGCGTGCGCCGGTGCAGGCGTATTTGGGCAGGTATATCGCTATCGGCGCGTGGCGACGCCGCAACAGCGCCAACAGATCAAGTGGATCGGGCTGGGTCTTTTCGGCTTTCTGCTAGGTCATCTGATGTTCGGGGTGCCAAGGCCAATCCCTGCGAGTGTGGGCGACATGCCCATTTGGCTGCGCATGCTTTTGGTCACCGTGCAAACCCTATGCATCACGAGCTTTCCGCTTGCGCTCACCTTCGCCATCTTGCGCCATCGCCTGTGGGACATTGACGTCGTCCTCAACCGAGCGCTGGTGTATGGCGGAGTGACTGCTGCCATCGGCGCGCTGTATGTGCTGCTGGTGGCTGGCTTGGGCGCGGTCTTCCATACGCAAGGGAGCGCAGCGCTTGCGTTCGCTGGCGCGGGCATTGTGGCCGTGCTGTTTCAACCTCTACGCACGCGCGTCCAGCGCGCGGTCAACCGGCTGATGTATGGGCAGCGCGACGAACCCTACGCCGTGCTGGCGCGCTTCGGGCGACAGCTTGAAAGCACGCCCGCGCTCGACTCACTTCTGCCCGCCATCACCGCTACGATCAAAGACACGCTCAAACTCCCGCGCGCCGAGATTGCGCTGTCCGCTGAACAATCAACCTCGGCAGCAATTGACCAGCTCGCGCGCCGCATCACGTTCCCGTTGGCCTATCAAGGTGCGACGGTGGGGGTTCTGATCGTCGCGCCGCGCGAAGGGGAAGCCGACCTCTCGGCGAACGATCAACGCTTGTTGGAAGACCTTGCGCGGCAGGCGGGCGTGGCGGTGCACGCCGCTGGCCTCACAACCGAATTGCAGCGCGCCCGCGAACGGTTGGTGACGACGCGCGAGGAAGAGCGGCGGCGGCTGCGGCGCGATCTGCACGACGGCCTCGGTCCGGCGCTGGCCGCCATTGCCGCCCAATCCGAGGCCGCCCGCGACCTCATCCCCAGCCAGCCCGGCGTGAGCACATCGTTGTTGACCGACATCGTCGCTCAATCGCAAGCCGCCACCGCCGACATCCGCCGCCTCGTCTACGATCTGCGCCCGCCGGCGCTGGATGACTTGGGACTCGTCGGCGCAATCGAGGCGCAGGCGCGCAAGATCAGCCAGCCGGACGGCTTGCAGGTCTGCGTGCAAGCGGACGCGCTCCCGCCGTTGCCCGCCGCCGTGGAGGTGGCGGCCTATCGCATCGCGCAGGAGGCGCTGACAAACGTGGTGCGGCATGCACAGGCAAAGCACTGCATCGTCATGCTAAACGTGGCGCGCGGAGATTTGCGATTGGAGATTTGCGATGATGGGCGAGGGCTTCAGCCAAATGTTCAACACGGCGTGGGCATGGCCTCGATGCGCGAACGGGCCGAGGAGTTGGGTGGCTCGTTCACGGCGTCACCGGCGAAGCGCGGCGGGACTGTGATTCAAGCGGCATTACCCATCACGACATGACGGATCGCATTCAGGTCCTCATCGCCGACGACCACGCCCACTTTCGCGCGGGCGTGCGCGCGTTGCTGCTCACCGAGGCCGACCTCGCACAAGCCGCCGAGGCAGCCACGGGTGAGGAGGCCGTCGCGCGCGCGGCGGCACTGCAACCCGATGTGATCCTGATGGACCTGAACATGCCGGGGCTGAATGGCATCGAGGCGACGCGGCGCATCGTCGCCGATAGCCCGCACATCGCCATCCTGATGTTGACCATGTTCGAGGATGACGATTCGGTGTTCGCGGCCATGCAGGCCGGTGCGCGTGGCTATTTGCTCAAGGGCGCACCCAAGGCCGAGGTGCTGCGCGCCATCCGCGCGGTCGCCAGCGGCGAGGTGATCTTCGGCGCGAGCATCGCCGCCAAGATGATGCGCTTCTTCGCGGACGCGCAACCACGCAAGTCATCGCCAGCCTTCCCGGAACTCACCGCACGCGAGCGCGAGATTCTGGCGCTGATGGCGCAACACAAGACCAACCCAGAGATCGCGGCGCAGCTTGGTCTGAGCGAGAAGACGGTGCGCAACAACGTCAGCAACATCTTCGACAAGCTGCAGGTGATTGACCGGGCGCAGGCCGTGATCAAGGCGCGCGAGGCGGGTCTGCACTAAACTGCCTCGGCCATGATTGACATCACCACTCTCCCTATGCGCGTCGGGCTGGGGCAGGTCAGCGAACTTACCGACGAGTTTCTCGACTTCGCCAAACAAATGGGATTACAGGATGTGCAGATGAACCTGTACAACCTGCCACCCAACATGAAGGACACGGGCCGGCTGGAGTTTCAGGACATGATGCACTTGAAGACGCGCGCCGAGGACCGCGGCTTGCGCCTGATCGCCATCGAGAACGTGCCGATCCGGTTCTACGACAAGCTCATGCTCGGCAGCGAGGGCCGCGAGCAGCAGTTGGAGAACATGCAGGAGACGATCCGCAATCTGGGGCGGGCCGGCATCCCCATCTTCGGCTATCACTTCATCGCCACCGGCGTGTGGCGGACGAACAACACCACGCCCATCCGCGGCGGCGCAATCTCGAACGGCTTCAAGACCGACTTGGCCAAGCATGCGCCGCTGTCCTATGACCGCGAGTATCACGAGGACGAAATGTGGGCCAACTACCACTGGTATATGGAGCGCATCCTGCCGGTGGCCGAGGAATACAACGTGCGCATGGCCCTGCACCCCGACGACCCGCCCGTGCCCAAGCTGGGCGGCGTGCCGCGCCTGTTCCGCAACTTCGAGAACTTCAAGACGGCCATGGACAGCCACCCCAGCCCGATGCACGGTCTGGATTACTGTCACGGATGCTGGAGCGAGATGCGTGGCGGCGCGGGCGTGATGGAGAGCATCGAGCACTTCGGCAAGCAGGGCCGGCTGTTCTACATCCATTTTCGAGACGTGAAGGGCGCAGCCGATGACTTCACCGAGTGCTTCATCAACGAGGGCAACAGCGACATGTTCCAGGTGATGAAGAAGCTCAAGGAGGTTGGCTTCAAGGGCTTCATGATTGACGATCATGTGCCCAAGATGGTCAACGACTCACCGTGGAACCATCGCGGCCGGGCCTATGCCACCGGCTACATGCTCGGCCTGTTGCAGGCCGTCAACGCGATAGCGTGATGTGCATGGGCGGGTATGTAACCCGCCCTACTTGCCGCTGCCGTGCCAGACGCCATTCCCCGCCGTGCCGAGGATCAGCGCGCCATCATCGAGCGCGGCCATGCACACGACGTCGCCTTCGTCAGACGCCTTGCGCCACTTCGCGCCATCGGCTGAATACACACCGCTCGTGGTGGCTGCAAGGCCCGGCAGCAAGAAATTGATCTCGTCGGCGCGCAAGCCCTTGGCGCGCTGCCAGTCCTCAAACGGCTCGGCCGATGACCACACGCCGTTGCCCTCCGTGCCCACCTGTAGAGACGCGCCGCGACGAGTGGTTACAACCGCGAGCGACGTGAACGGCCCGTTGTCCATGCCGATGGGCAACTCGGTCCAAGCGCGCCCGCTGTTGGTGCTCATGAAGACGGCGTGATCGGTCGCGGCGAAACACGTGGCGTCGTCGGCAAACGTTGGCGAGAGGGCCAGGGCATTCACGCCCAGGTCGAGCAGGCCATAGTTCCAGGCGTGCCAGGTTGCGCCGCCATCGGCGCTGCGCAACACGCCGTCTTTGGCCGTGGCGGCCAACGCGATGTGGTCTTTATCGAACGCCGGAGAGGCAGCCAGTGCCAGCACGTGCGCCTTCACCGGCAGCGTCGCGATAGCCCAAGTCTTGCCGGCGTCGCGTGAGACGGCAATGTCGCCGCTCGAGCCGATC
>Ga0224722_1001046_pt1 | contig 15667 bp, 19 predicted proteins | sample Balambano_FR1_Me_FD_161646 | JGI IMG/M metagenome (GOLD analysis project Ga0224722, IMG submission 161646) | Freshwater sediment microbial communities from Lake Towuti, South Sulawesi, Indonesia - Balambano_FR1_MetaG | ecosystem: Environmental > Aquatic > Freshwater > Lake > Sediment | place... | reverse complement strand
GTATTGAATAGTTATGTGGTCAGCAAACGGTTCGTTCCACAGATGACATGGGTTCGTTTTGGTGCAATCGCACTGATTGGTGTTGGTGTCAGTCAAGCGTGGTTAGGACTGAGTACAGGAGAGTGGACACGATCATTCTTGATGGACGGGGATTTCTGGATGATGAGCGTCATCGTATCGCTACTGCTCCTGCTTCTCGTCACGATGAAGATGTTAGACCGACGAATAGAAGTATAAAAAAATCCCGAAACGAGTTGATTCGTTTCGGGATTTTGATTATTTCAAAGCAGTTTCAAGTGCCTTGACGTTTTCACGCATCAAGTCGAAGTAGCTCTTGTCCATCTGTTCTTTCGTGACCGATTCCAAGTTATAGATCGTCACGCTCTCTGCGCCGATCTCTTGTTTCACGACTTCGGCCACTTTTGGTGTGACCGTGTCTTCGAATGCGATATAGTTCAGATCATGAAGGCGGGCTTCCTCGATAATCCGTTTGAGAGCTTGTTGTGACGGCTCTTCAGACGGTGTAAGTCCGGCAATCGGCAACTGATCGAAACCATAGCGTTCAGCCAAATAGCCATATGCGGCATGCGTTACGAGTAACTCGGATTTCGAACCGTTCTCGACCGCTGCCTTCAATTCAGCATCGAGGGCGTTCGCTTCGTCTTTGAAGGTGCTTAATCGTTCTGCGAACTCATCCTTATAGTCGGGTGCTTCCTCACTGAATGCGGCTTCGACCGCTTCTGCCATCGATACAGCATTCGTTGGATCGAGCCATACATGAGGATCATATTGGCTGTGGCTATCATGATTATCTTCAGACGAATCTTCTTCATGTTCGTCCTCTTCTTCTGAATGTCCTTCTTCCTCATGTGAACTTACAGTATCAGAAGCTTCAAGTAAAGTCACATTTTCTGCTGTTTTAACGAAAGCAACATTCTGTCCATCTAAACTTTCCTCCATAGAGTCCACGTAAGGCTCAAGGTCGTGACCAATTTTTAAGAAGAGATCGGCTTCTGCGATTTGAGTCATTTGCTTTGAAGTCGGCTCATACGTATGCGGGTCAGCCCCAGGTGGAATGACCATCTCCACGTTGACGCGGTCCCCACCGATTTCTTCGGCCATTGATTTTAATGCAAACGTTGAAGCGTAAACGGTCAATTGACCATCCGTTGATTCAGATGCGTTATCTCCTTCGGTATTTCCGCACGCACCGAGTAAAAGCGTACCGGCTGCGACTGCGCCGAACCATGTCTTTTTCATCTAGCATCTTCCACCTTTCAAATTATCTGAATATTAAATCGTAACTGTTACGTTTTATGACTGCGAGTAATATTATAGTGTGACCTTTGGAGCACGTCAAGTCCGACTTCTGATGGATAGATTTTTGAAAAAAGCGGGAATATGATTAAAAAAAGGAACGAGGAGTGGATTGTATGAGAAAGGAGACTGCCTGGTTTGTCGGGGGTGCGGCGATTGCTGCGGCGACGGCAGCCGGGGCCAGCGTGTGGAGTCAGTACGGGTCACTCGTCAGATGGCAAGAGCCTGAATTGCCGATTCGACCGACAACACGCCGGCGTCACACGTACACGTATAAAATTGTTCACGATCGTCCGCTCCAATTTGATTTGTATCTCCCCCCTGGTGAGGGACCGTTCCCGGTGGCGGTATATGCTCATGGGGGAGCGTTCGTCAGAGGGAATCGGAGTATGGTGACACTGTTTCATCCGTTGCTCGACCACTTTTTGGGGAAAGGGATCGCGGTCGTCAGCATCGATTACCGTCTATTTGAAGACGGGGTATATTTCCCTGACAATATTTTTGATGTCTCTGATGCCCTGTGCTATTTGAAACAACATGAATCGCTGTTGACGCTAGATACGAGTCAACTACTCGTTTGGGGGGACTCAGCAGGCGCCGCGCTCATGCTTGCGACTGCGCTCGACCGTCATCGACAATTTGCAGGCGATTTGGGAGACGACCTCCCGACCATCAAAGGGGTCATCGCCTTGTATCCACCGACGAACTTTTTATTGTTCAAATTCATCCAGACGTGGCTCGCTCACTTAAAGTTTTATGAAGGAAGCCGTGAGGAATGGCGTGAGTTGATGGTAAAATGTTCCCCAGTCTCCCATCTATACGGCGATGCCCCGCCGATTTTACTGTTACACGGGAAGAAAGATCCGATTGTCCCGTTCGGTCAAGCGCTTCACTTCGTCGAACATGCGAGTGACGTCGGCGCGAACGTTCAACTCATCTCCTTTCCAAATGGTACCCACTCGCTGGCGAGCTTCCTTCAATCGGATAATCCAATCAAAGAAGAGCAACTCATGGCCCGAATCAATCGTTTTATTGAAGAATGCCTCGGATGACGTTGCGATTTTTAGGGAAGATGGTACGATGGGGGGATGATTGAAAGAGTAAGGAGTGGAAGTAGTGACAGAGTTATGTTTAGTCAGACACGGCCAGACCGATTGGAATCGTTTAGAAATTATTCAAGGGCGGGAAGATAACCCGTTGAATGCACTCGGACGTCAACAGGCAGAGGAGAGTGCAGCTTTTTTGAGTCAAGAGAAGTGGGACGTCATCGTCTCGAGTCCCTTGTCACGTGCGGTTCACACCGCACAAGCCATTGCGACAGCCTGTGGCATCGAACATAAAGCGATTCTGCTAGATGAGCGTTTCATTGAACGTGAATTCGGAGCGGCATCCGGGCAGCCCGTGAAAGGAATTTACGAGGCTGTCCAAGCGGATGACCAGAATCAGATTCCTGGTCTCGAAACAGAAGACGAGATGCGTAGCCGGGTCTTAGAAGGAATGAACCATTTGGTGGATACGTATCCAGGGAAGCGCATCGTTGTCGTCTGCCATTCCCATGCAATCAAAGCGGCGCTTTCTGCCATCGATGGGACATATACGTTCCGTCACGCCATGCGAAACGCCTGCTCGAACTATATCATCCATCAACAAGGTCAGTTTGAAGTGAAGGCGGTCAACGTGGCTGACCATATCACCGATCCGACCATTATGAAATGAGGAGAATGTCATGACGACCTTACTATGGGTATTCATTATCGCATCATTTGTGGTCGCTTTTGCAGGACTCATCTATCCAGTCATCCCGAGTGTCTTGTTTTTGTTCATCGGATACATGATTTATGGATTCGGTTTTTCGTTTGAACCATTGACCTGGACATTCTGGGTATGGCAATCGGTCTTCCTCGTCTTCTTATTCGGCGTCGACTATGTCGTCACCCGAGCTACGGTGGATAAACGGGGTGGTTCGGAGCGAGCGAAATGGGGTGCGACAATCGGCTTGATTGCAGGACCGTTTATTTTCCCGCTCGTCGGGGTTTTGATTTTCCCGTTCATCTTCGCTTTCTTGGCGGAGTTGACACTTGGGAAGACGACACGTGAAGCGTGGAGCATCGGCGTCGGAACCGTTCTCGCCTTTCTCGGTAGCACGCTCTTAAAAGTGATTGGGATGACGATGATGATCATCTTGTTCTTTATCTACGTGTGAGGCGGAGAGGTTTCTCCGTCTTTTTAGTTTGAAAGGTGAATGGTTTTGGGGAAAGAAAAACAGGTCATCCGATTATTCGAATGACCCGGTTTTGACCAATTGATTGAAAGCGGAGCGACTGAACGATTGTTGCATCTCGACTTTTTTCTCGAAGAAGGCGGGCTTCAAATTCGAAGTGGCGACGCCATCTTGAATCAAGGAATCGAGTACTTGCTTCGTCGCGTCCTGTTTCGGAATCAACATGAGTCCTTCGGCGACGAACGTATGATGGTCACTCAATGCGCGTTCGCTCGTGAACGTCAGTGCGAGCGCAGCCGGGGCGTTCGTTGGCGACGTGATGATGGCTTCAGCGAGGATGAGGATGCGTTTGTTTAAGTAATGATGGAGCGTGACAGCCGACTCGGTCGGCACGAGCATTTCGAGGAGCCACTCTGAATCGTGCTCTTTCGAGATGATTAACCCATCGAGCAAATCGATCGGTAAATTCAGTTCATTGCCATATTCGTCTTGGACAAGTCGAACTTGGACGAGGCGAAACGTTTTCATAGAATCGTTCCTTTCCGCGTTTTCTTTAGACCATCTTAACACAGTCTGGGGAATAGAATGTGTTAAGATAACGGGGAAGAAACAGAAAAATAGAGAGTGAGGGAGGCATCAAGATGAGTTGGGTTGTTGGCGTAATCGGGTATGTGACGATTCTCGCAATCGTCTACTATGGTGTCCTTTTCTTCAAAGTGAAACGGGAGCGGAGTCGGGCCGGCTATCGGATCTTTCTCTTGCTTGCCGGATTGTTTTTAGTTAGTGGGAGCGATTATATCATTGCGTTGTTCCAAGGAGACACCGAGGCGACATTTTGGCAACGGACCGTCTATTTTGTCTTGATATTGCTCTCTTTGTCAATGGCGCTTTACTTTCGGAGAAAAGAAGATCAAAGCCAAGCAGATAAAATAACTGTTATGTCGTGAGAAGGTGGTTTTGATCACTTTCTCTTTTTATTACGTTCAAATAACCTTAAAAATGAAGTTTGATGAACGTAAGTATGAGTGAATGGAAAACGATCATTAAAACCTACTCATGCGTGTATAGAAGTAAAAACGTACATACATTGAATGTTCAAAATCCTTATAATAAGCGGATTTAGAGCTAATATGAAAATATACATCTCGGAATCATTTTGGTAGAAAATGTTCGAAAGCAGGTTTATTGATAGCGCTTACATGAAATATGGTACTTTAGACCTATATTAAATTGACAGAAAAATCTATAAATTTTGATTTAATCGTTAGAATTTATGGAGGGGTTTACATGAGTTTATTAAGAAAAAAAGATGTGTCAGCGATGATTGCCGCAAGTCAAAACGGTACAGCATTGAATCGAAATCTTGGAGCACTCGATTTAACCTTTTTAGGGATTGGAGCCATTATAGGGACAGGAATTTTTGTTTTAACTGGTACTGGTGCACTGACAGCTGGACCAGGATTGATTGTATCCTTTATTTTATCTGCTATCGCTTGTGGATTAGCAGCATTGGCTTACGCTGAGTTTGCTTCCACGATTCCGGTTAGCGGATCTGTGTACACATATACGTATGCTACGATGGGTGAAATTTTTGCGTGGATGATTGGATGGAACTTGATTCTTGAGTATGGTTTGGCATCGAGTGCGGTAGCTGCGGGATGGTCAGGATATTTTCAATCGTTACTTGGTGGATTTGGAATTGAATTACCGACGGCTATTTCAGCTGCTCCGGGAGCTATTCCAGGTGAAACGACGTACTTTAACTTACCAGCATTTTTGATTTTATTTGTAATCACGGCATTGCTTTCTTTAGGAATTAAAGAAACTAAACGTGTTAATAACATCATGGTAGTCATTAAAGTTGCGGTGGTGCTTCTCTTTATTGTAGTTGGAATCGGGTATGTAGAACCATCTAACTGGACGCCATTCACACCGTTTGGTTGGGATGGGGTATTCTCTGGGGCGGCAATTGTCTTTTTTGCTTATATCGGATTTGATGCCGTCACTTCTGCGGCAGAAGAAGTTCGAAATCCGCAAAAAAACCTCCCGCGCGGTATTATCGGGTCACTCGCAATTTGTACTATTTTATACGTTGTCGTTGCGGCAATTATGACTGGTATCGTCCCATATCAAAAGTTTGCGGGAGTAGACCATCCAGTATCGCTCGCTATTCAGATGGCAGGTCAAAATTGGGTGGCGGGATTTATTGATTTGGGAGCTATTTTAGGGATTACAACAGTTATTTTGGTAATGACGTATGGAATGGTAAGACTCGCTTTTGCAATCTCACGAGACGGTTTGTTCCCGAGTTTCTTCTCGAACGTTCATCCGAAGTATCAGACTCCATTTAAAGCGACATGGGTAATCGGAATTGGTAGTGGACTGATTGCAGGTTTTGTACCTTTGAATGTCATTGCGAACCTTGTGAATATGGGAACACTCGCAGCATTCGTTTTGATTTCAGTCGCTGTGTTGATTCTTAGGAAAACACAACCTGAGTTACCTCGTGCTTTCAAATGTCCCGGTATGCCTTATGTTCCACTAGCTGCCATTGCATCTTGTTTATTCTTGATGTTTAATTTAAGCCGTGAAACATGGATGGCTTTCTTGATTTGGTTACTAATCGGATTAGTTATCTACTTCACATTTGCTCGTAAACATTCAAAACTTGGACTAGATGAAGCGAATGCATCTGTAGAGTTTGCAGCAACAAAAGAAGAAAAATAAAAACATGACCTGTTCGAAACAGATCATGTTTGCAACCGCAAATCCTACATTTGCGGTTTTTTTATACTTCTTTGAATATACGTGTATTTCGAATCATTTGTAGTTTCAAATCCCAAAGCGGCTTGCTGAACGTCACCGAATACACTTCTGGTAAACGGAGACGCTTATACTCTTCCCACAGTCCGTTCATCTGCTCGTGATGATATGCACGAATCTCACTTGTGCTCGGCAGGTCGTATACCCGCTTCCCATCAAGGAAGATCGGTTGCAACAAGCGTTTCACGTTGAAGTTGCGTGTCTTGATCTTGAAGGCCGGGTCACGGACGTCGATCAAGTCAATCTCGGTGTACGATTCGACCGGTTCATCGGCGAGGGCGATATAGTCGCCTTTGAACTTTTTCGTTTCGTTGTCGATGATGCGATACAACTCTTTCTTGTGAGGTGTCGTCGTCTTCACTTTGGAAGAAGATACTTTGATGACCGGTTTTAATTCTCCGGATTCATCCTCACGCGCGACGAGTTTATAGACCATCCCGAGTGCCGGCTGCTCGTAAGCCGTGATGCCGCGCGTCCCGACGAGGAACGTATCGGCTTCTGCGCCTTGCATCCGTAAGTCTTGAATGACGTACTCATCCAAATCCCCAGAGACGACGATTTTGACGTAGTCGAGCCCCGCTTCATTCAACGCTTTCCGGGCGCGCTTCGACAAGTAGGCGAGGTCCCCAGAGTCGAGTCGTACTGACTTGAGACGATGGCCTTTCGCCTCGAGTTCTTTTGCGACCGTAATCGCGTTCGGAAGACCAGACTTGAGTGTGTCATACGTATCGATGAGAAGACTCGTGTTGTCCGGGTACATCTCAGCGAACGAACGGAATGCGCTCAATTCATCATCGTGGAACTGAATGTCGGCATGCTCCATCGTTCCTCCTGTCGGGACGTCAAAGTCACGACCGGCTGACACGAGACTTGTCACGTCGAAACCAGCGATGTAAGCCGCACGTGTCCCGTAGTACGCCGCATCGACACCTTGCGCGCGACGAGCTCCTCCTTCAAGGAGTGTCTCGTTCGGAGCAGCCTGACGAATACGTGCATACTTCGTGGCAATGAGTGATTCGTGGTTCGCGATATTGAGGAGCGCCGTTTGGAACAGTTTCGCTTCAAAGATGGTCGATTCAATCCGAACGACTTGTTCATGAGGGAAGATGACTTCTCCTTCGCGGACACTATATAGTGAACCAGTGAACTTAAAGTTCCGTAAGACGTCTTCGAATTCATCTTCGAATCCGAGTTGCTCTTTCAAATAGGCGATGTCCGCCTCTGTAAAGGAGACGTTCTCTAAATAGTGAACGATGTTCTCGAGTCCGGCAAAGACGACATAACCGCCACTAAATGGATTCGAGCGATAGTAGAGGTCAAAGACGACTTTTTCATGATGGCGACCTTGCTTCCAGTAGATATACATCCAGCGTGGGAGATAAAGGTCCGTGTGAAGTGCTAAATTGCGATGTAACATATGGTTTCCTTTCTGTTTTACGTCACTTTCCGATGACGGTCGCACCGAGTGTCGTGACGAAATGTTCGAGCGCCCATTCATGGCCGACCGGGTTAAAGCTTTGGACGGCATCGGCGTGGACGACGATTTGATAACCGAGGTTGTAGGCATCTACGGCTGTATGGAGTACACAAATATCCGTGCAGACACCGACGAGATGAACTTCTGTGATTCCGCGTTCCCGAAGACGCAGGTCAAGGTCAGTTCCGGCGAAGGCACTATAACGTGTCTTATCAATCCAGTGATCTGCCTGTTTCGCCGCTTCCTTCACAGTACCGTACAACTCACGGCCCTCTGTCCCGCGGATATTGTGCGGTGGGAACAACGTCGTTTCAGGGTGGAACGTGTCACCTGCATCGTGGACGTCGTTCGCGATGACGACATAGTCCTCCGTTGCGAATGTCCCGATCAACTCGACGATCCGTTCTTCAATCTCTTGCCCGGGTTTCCCACAAGTCAAACGACCACTGTCTGCGATAAAATCAAATGTATAATCAATAACAATCAATGCGCGCATGGGAGATGCTCCTCTCTCGTAATCAAAATGATGGCTATCCACCTCATTCTAATTCATTATACATCATGCGCGGAAGATTATTTTTCTTCGGTTTGGGTAGATTAAGACAGTAGACTGTATAGGGAAAGGGGATTGTGACGATGGTATTATCGCAAAGTGAATTGACAGATGAACTGTCACGGTTGAACGGTTGGGAAGAAGTGAACGGGGAGATTCAAAAGACGTATCGGCTAGAAACGTTTCCGGAGGCCATCCAGTTCGTGCATCTTGTAGCAGATTTGGCTGAATCGCTCGATCATCATCCGAACATCTTGATTGAATATCGGAACGTGACATTGACCGTCTCGACCCATGACGAAGGGGGCATCACAGAGAAAGACATCACACTCGCGAAAGGGTGTGAGGAACTTGTCTAAGCTCTATATGACTTTTGCGTCAGGCAGCGTGGCGGAGCGTCTTCGAAAGGAACCGGGCGTCATCGCGGCGAATGGACACGAAACGATTCTGCTCGCGGAAGGAGAGAAATCTCCGTTCAAGAGCGGCAAAGTGTTTGAGATTGAAGAGGCATCGGGCGAATTCGTGAAAAAAGGAAACATCTTATACGCGAACGTTCCGGCAGATGAGAATGCCCGTTCCCTGTTGTTTCACCACTTGTTGACGGAAAAGGCGCCACTCGGTGTCAGTCATGATGGGTTTTCGGCGTACCGACTCGGTGTCGACCCGGATGACAATCATGTCGTCGTCTTCATTCAATTCACGTCTGGTGGGAAACACTTTCGTGATACGGCGGACTATGCAATCCTTGAAGACCGCTTGAAGCGAGCAGTCGAACAGCGCGGTGCAGGTCCCGTCATAAAACACTATGTCGTCAGTGAGTCAGATAATCTATAATAAAAGATAACGTCATGTTAGGGGAGGATTTTTATGAACAAGAATTATTTCTGGTTGGGGATGGCTGCGGGTGCCGTAATCGGCGCAGCAGCATCACTTCTCCATAGCGAAACGCGCGATCAACAAGTGAGACAACTGAAAGGCATCAAGTCGAAGTTGAAATCATCGAACACGTCGACTGAGGCACATGCGGTCGGTCTACAAGCGTCATCAAAAGGCAACTTGAAAGACCGTGTCATGGAATGGAAATCGCTTTACGAAGAAAACCAAGATACGATTCAAAACCTCGTCGAAGACGTGAAAGACTTAGTGGATGCACTTCAAGAGGCTCGTCATAAAAATCAAATCTAATCAAATGGCCAAGCGAAATCGCTTGGCCGTTTTTTGTTTCCTTACTTATAAGAACTGTGCCAATAATCCGAAGATGGCCAGTCCGATGATGATGTAGAAAAACCACTTTCCGTCCCCGGAATGAATGACAGGTGGCGCGTACGAACGTTGCTTATACTTCCCGTAGCGCATCGGGCGCGTATACGGGACGGTGAAACGTGAGAGTGGGATGGCAAGTAAGAATCCTGCCAAGAATCCGTACACATGCCCCCAAAGGGAAACGTTCGAACCAATTAATGTGAAGACAGCGCTGATGGCGACGAAGATGTAGACTAAGCGGGCATCTTGGCTGTACATCAACGTGCGACGGAAACGACCGATGAATACGTAGAATCCGAGAATGGCCAAGATGGCGCCTGACGCCCCGGCCTGAAGATAAAACAAGTTGCTGACAGTGAAGTACGTGAACAGGTTAGCGAGCGCTCCGGCGAATACATAAAACAAGGCAAATTTCACGTGTCCGACCATTCGTTCCATCGCCGGTCCGAAGATGATCAGTGCGAACGAATTGAACAGCAAGTGACCGAGACTCAAATGAATGAAGTTGGCCGTGACCAAGCGGTACCATTGTCCGTCCGCGAGTGCCAAATGGAACGACCCTCCCGTCGCCACGATTCGTAAACCAGGAGCGAAAGAATCGATGACAAACACAAGGAGTTGGATTACAATGAACAGCGTTACGAGTGGATATGCCCGTACAAACGTTTGAACATTTTCCGTACGACTAAACATAACATCACCTCTTTCCTCAATTGTATAAGGAAACGGGGAAAAAAGGAAAGGAGCGAGTGTCCTGTGATTGTAGGAATCGGAGTCGATATCGTCGAGCTTGATCGGATGGCTCGCTCGATGAAACAACCACGTTTTTTAAAACGGCTGCTCACCGATGCGGAATATGAACTGTCTCAACAGTATCCGCTCCCGCGTCAAATCGAGTTTGTCTCGGGTCGCTTTGCCGCAAAAGAAGCTTACGCCAAGGCAATCGGGACTGGCATCGCACACGGGTTATCATGGCGTCATATTGAAATTTTACCGGATGAGACGGGTCGACCTGTCATGACCGCGCCGTTTGCGGGGAAGATTCATGTCAGCATCAGCCATAGTCAAACATACGCCATCGCACAAGTCATCTTAGAAGAGGAGGGACACCATGTTTCGTCCTAGTCGAATCGAGATTGATCGGGCGGCCATCGCCCATAATATAAAGGAATTAACGAGACGGATTCCGCAGGACCTCATGGCGGTCGTCAAAGCGAATGCCTACGGACATGGGGCCGTCGAAGTGGCGAAGATCGCCCTTGAGAACGGAGCGACGATGCTCGGGGTCGCGTTACTCGAAGAAGCGCTCGAACTCCGCGACGAGGGAATCGAAGCACCGATTCTCGTCATGGAAGCGCAATTCCCTGAATATGCCGGAGTGGCGGCAGAACAGGGGATCACGTTGTCCGTATTTTCTGCCGAATGGTTACGAGAGGCAGCTCCATATATAGAAGAAAAGCCGTTGACGGTTCATATCAAAGTCGATACCGGGATGGGACGCCTCGGACTTCGTACCCGTGAACAGTTAGATGCCTTACTTGAAGAAGCGACCGATTCGTTTGTGGTGGAAGGGATCTATACCCATTTCGCGACGGCGGATGAGCTCGACAGCGATTTGTATTATACACAGCAAGAGCGGTTCGAGCGTTTGATGGATGGGCTCCACGAGCGGTTCCGCTATATCCATACGTCGAACTCGGCCGGGGCCATCCGGATGGCCGGACAAGACGTTCCTTATAATCTGGTTCGTGTCGGCATCGCGCTCTATGGGTTATATCCGTCACACGATATGGAGACGTTCTATTCGTTCCTGCGTCCGGCTTTCACGCTAAAAAGTCAACTCATGCAGGTGAAGCGGCTAGAGGCAGGTCAGACCATCAGTTACGGTGCGACGTATACAACGTCAGCCGACGAATGGATTGGTACCGTTCCAGTCGGATATGCGGACGGCTGGTTACGGAAGGCGAGCGGATTTGAAGTGGAGGTCAATGGGACTCGTTGTCCGATCGTGGGACGCGTCTGTATGGACCGCTTCATGATCCGACTTCCAAAGGAGTTTCCTGTCGGGACGGACGTGACCCTTGTCGGTGGAAACGTCGCCATTGATGAACTCGCGTCATATCTCGGGACGATTAACTATGAGATCGTTTGCCAATTCACGAGCCGATTGCCACGTCTTTATGTGTGAATCATAAATCGTGTGAAATTATCTGAATTCTTTCTCGATTTCTCTATATTTTCCCATTCCCGCGTGTTATATTGATAAAGAACGCGGGAGAATTTCCGCCAGTCCATGAAACGATTCTGGAGGTGTAAGATGTTGAAGCAGCGAACTGCGGGTGCGCTAGCGTCCGTCCCAGATCGGTTCTCGCAACAAGGGGGTCCGATTTCGATGAAAGACCGTGAAACACTGTCCTTGAACGATGTAGTGACATACTTGTCTAAAGAAATTGCTGATCGACAACAAACACTGCGTGAAGAATTGGCGAAAGGCTATCAAGAGATGGCCGCGTTTAACTTGAATATGGCAGAAGAGATGCTAACGATTGAAACCGAAGCCGAACACGCTCTCTTACGTCAAGTAAGTGGGGTGTGAGCAGCGTGATCGTAAAGCGTGGTGACGTGTTTTATGCGAATCTGTCGCCCGTAGTCGGCTCAGAGCAAGGTGGCGTTCGACCCGTTCTGATCGTGCAGAACGACATCGGCAATCGCTTTAGCCCGACCGTCATTGTCGCTGCGATTACAGCTCAGATTCAAAAAGCAAAACTGCCGACTCATGTGGAAGTATATCAAGAGAAGCACGGACTCGAACGAGACTCTGTGATTTTACTTGAGCAGATTCGAACGATTGATAAGCGTCGTCTGACGGATAAAGTCACTCATCTCGACGATGAGACGATGCATAAAGTGGACAGAGCGCTAGAGATCAGTATGGGATTAATCCCTCTCTAGCCTTACATAGATAAGACTGGTACATAGGTATCGGTCTTTTTTTAAACTTTTTTAAAAAAGTGGTTTAAGATTTTGTTAGAAGGGAATTTAATTTAATCGTACTCAATTTTTCTGTACGGACATTTAGGAGGGAATAGACGATGGATTTAGCGATTCGCGAGCAAGTCATTGGAGAACAATTACACCTTTACGTATCCGGAGAAGTGGATACATATACTGCACCAAAATTGAAAGAAGTATTGCATCCGGCCATCAGTGAGCAAGATGTGGTCGTTCATTTAGACGAAGTGGAGTATATGGATTCGACAGGTCTTGGCGTGTTCGTCGGGGCATTGAAAATTGCCACGCGTAACGAAAAAGAGTTGTCACTTGTCGGAGTCACAGACCGAGTCAATCGTCTATTCGAATTGACGGGTCTTCACAAACTTCTTTCTATTAATTCGAACGTAAGAGGTGGCACGCAATGAATAATGTTGAACAGACGGTCATGACGTTCCCGGCCAAACCCGAATATGTTGGTGTGGTTCGATTAGTCGTTTCAGGAATCGCTAACCGTATGGGATATACGTACGACGAGATCGAGGATATTAAAATCGCGGTCTCGGAAGCATGCGGTAACGCTGTACAACATGCTTATGACGATCATCAAGATGGGGAAGTCAAACTTGCTTGTGGCGTCTACGCAGATCGTCTTGAAATCACGATTGAGGATTCAGGGAAGACGTTCGCAGATGATGTGAAGCGTCAAGCCGCTCCGGTCGAAGAGACGACCGAAATTGAATCGCTCCATGAAGGAGGACTTGGTCTCTTCTTGATCGAAGCATTAATGGACGATGTCTCGATCAATAAAGACAACGGTGTCAAAGTGACGATGACAAAACTCCTCAATAGGGACGAGGTGGATCAGAGTGCCAGCAAAATCTCAACAACGCCATCACAGTGATGACGAGGTACTAGAGTGGATTGAACGCTATCAACAAGATGATCAAAACGAAGAAGTGCAAATGCTCCTCATCAACCGCTATTCTGACCTCGTTGAAGCACTCGCGCGTAAATTCTCGCGTGGTCGTGCGATTCATGACGATCTCGTACAAGTTGGGATGATTGGGTTATTGGCGGCACTTCGTCGATTTGACCCGGAATTTGGTCGTAGCTTCGAATCGTTTGCTGTCCCGACCATCATCGGCGAAATCAAGCGATTCATTCGTGACAAGACGTGGAGTGTCCACGTACCACGTCGGATCAAAGAACTCGGTCCAAAAATCAAGAAGACAGTCGAGGAGTTGACGACCGAATTACAACGTTCGCCACGAATCGATGAAATTGCCGATCACCTCGGTGTGTCCGATGAAGAAATTCTCGAAACGCTCGAGATGGGTAAGAGTTATCAAGCCTTGTCGGTCGATAGTTCGATCGAAGCGGATAACGAAGGTAGTACAGTCACGCTACTCGATTTGGTCGGTAGCCAAGAGCGCGGGTATGAATCAGTCGACCAGCGCCTCATTCTAGAGAAGGCGTTCAACGTCTTAAATGAACGGGAACGCGCTATCTTAGAATGCGCCTACTATAAGAACATGAGTCAAAAAGAGACAGGAGAACTTCTTGGAATCTCGCAGATGCATGTGTCCCGTTTGCAACGACGAGCACTCGAAAAGCTGCGTGAAGCCATCAAGGTCCCACTTAATGAAGTATTCTCAAGCGATGACTAATCGAGTCATCGCTTTTTTGTTTGAATGTTTGCTACACTTTGAAAGAGATCAAAAAAGGAAGTGATTCAAGTGATTACGAAAGTGGCTAACGCGTTAAACTTGAAAGTGAACCAAGTCGAGACGGTTCAGCAGCTCGCATCTGAAGGGGCGACGATTCCGTTCATGGCCCGTTATCGGAAGGAAATGACGGGAAATTTGGACGAAGTCGAAATCAAAGGAATCTTAGATGCTCTTCAATATGAAGAGAGTCTGCAAAAACGCAAGGCGGATGTCCTGGCTAAATTAGAAGAGTTGGAAAAAAACACGCCTGAATTAACGAAAGCGTTAGAGGCGGCGACAACCCTTCAACAAGTGGAAGACATTTATTTGCCATATCGTCCAAAACGACGCACGAAAGCAGAACAGGGGCGCGAGAAAGGACTGCAGCCGCTTGCGGACTGGTTTCGGGACAAATCACCCTATTCTTTGGACAAGGTAAAAGAACTTTCTCAAGACGTCGAGGTAGAAGAGGCGTTGCCGCTCGTTCATGCGATTATCGGCGAAGAATGGGGCGAAGAAGCGAAACTGCGCCAGATGCTTCGCGATCGTGTACGAAAAGAAGGACTCTTGCGCTCGAAGAAGAAAAAACAAGCGGAAGACGAAAAAGAGATTTTTGCGCAGTATTATGAATATGAAGAGAAGATTGCTGGCATTGTCCCGCACCGTATACTCGCCTTGAACCGTGGAGAACGCACGGACGTGCTCCAAGTGAAGGTGGTGTTTGACGAGACGCGCTTCATGGATCAAGCCCTCCGTACATACGAACGACTTTCGAAAGAAAAGCGTGAGGTTGTCGAGGCAGCTGTGACGGAGGCGTACAAGAAGTCGGTCTTCCCCGCCATCGAACGAGAGATTCGTGGTGAGTTGACAGAAAAGGCAGAAGAGCAGGCGATCGATGTCTTCTCAAAAAACTTGAAACAACTTTATATGCAGCCGCCCCTAAGCGAAGTCGTCGTCTTAGGAATCGACCCGGCTTATCGAACTGGTTGTAAATGGGCAGTCGTCAATGAAATCGGAAAAGTCGAAGAGGTCGGCGTCTTCTATCCAACTGCACCGAAACACGATATCGCCGGTGCTGAAAAAGTACTGACGAGACTCGCAAAGAAATATCTAATCTCGGTCATCGTCGTTGGAAATGGAACCGCATCACGAGAGACGGAACAGTTCGTCGCCGACTGGTTGAAGAAAGCGGAACGTGACATTGCTTATGCGATTGTGAACGAAGCGGGGGCGAGTGTCTACTCGGCATCGGAAGTCGCACGAAGTGAATTCCCGGATTTGAAAGTCGAGGAACGGTCAGCCGTCTCGATCGC
>Ga0224722_1001045_pt1 | contig 15676 bp, 15 predicted proteins | sample Balambano_FR1_Me_FD_161646 | JGI IMG/M metagenome (GOLD analysis project Ga0224722, IMG submission 161646) | Freshwater sediment microbial communities from Lake Towuti, South Sulawesi, Indonesia - Balambano_FR1_MetaG | ecosystem: Environmental > Aquatic > Freshwater > Lake > Sediment | place... | reverse complement strand
GTTTTGGATTCAACGCGATCGCACTGAAGTTGGAGTGGCCAATCTGTTAGTTGAGGCAGGTGTTCCTAAAACAGACATTGTGTTGGCGTTTCAAGCACCTTATAAGCGCCCCTATACGGAGTTTGCAGTAAATTGAGCCGCTTTTGTTTTTGTCCTGTATCGCCGTTCACATGAATCACAATTAGCCACTGCCCAGCTATTGCATAGCCCAAGGCAAGCTGTCACATTCTATAATCTTTTGATAACTATGCATCGGTGCTTTCATTTGAGAATTAAGTGCTAGTGGAACTTTACCTTTGCTTGGTCTCTACTACGTTGGCGAGGACAGCGAATTCCAACATTACAGGAGATGCCGTCTCCCTGATGAGCATCTCTGAAGATTTGCGACGGCAAGTTATTGAAGAAGCAGGTTTTCGCTGTGAATATTGCAAAACCTCCTCGCAGTTGGCGGGAATGCCCCTGATTATGGAACACATCTTCCCTCGATCCTTCGGCGGAACCGACGATCGCAACAACTTAGCCGCATCCTGCTATCGCTGCAATGAATTCAAAGGGGTTAAAACTCATGCGATCGACCCCGAAGCAGGTCAATTTGTCCCGCTGTTTAACCCTCAAACTCAATGCTGGAAAGATCACATGACCTGGGTGAACGGTGGCACTCATATTGTTGGCATAACCCCTATTGGAAGAGCAACTGTGATTGCTTTACGGCTCAACAACGAAAACGTGGTTGATGCACGATCGATAAGGCAGTGCAGTATGCCCTGACTGAAAATCCAGTGGCAGACTACTGCCCTGAGACAATCGAGCTACCATTGTTTAAGGGCGTTGCTGAATCCGGGGATGAATTTTGATTGAGAGCCGCGCTGAGCGCGGCTCTCAATCAAAATTCATACTTCAAATCAGCAACCCCTGTTTAAGCTAGGGGAAGATGAGGCACCCTGGGCAAGAACAACTGCCTCAGCTACAAATAGAGGAAGTCAGAAATGACCATTGCATCTGAGCAAAAAATTTGGACGGATGAGGAGTTCATGGCGTTGCCGGAAGCTGGGCGCTATGAGTTGGTGAACGGGGAACTGGTGAATATGGGCAATTCGGGGATGGAGCATGGCTATATTGCCAGCAACCTGATTATCTTTTTAGGTGGATTAGTGCGATCGCAAAAGTTGGGCGTGATTTGCGACTCTAGCACAGCCTTCACGATGAAAACAGGCAACAAGCGATCGCCTGATGTCTCATTCGTTGCCAAAAAACGGCTTCAAGGCGTAAAGCGGTTGCCAAAAGGTTATTTTCAGGGTTCACCCGATTTAGCGGTAGAGATTCTTTCTCTTCCAATGACAGTGGAGGAAATTCACGACAAGATCGTGGAGTATTTTGATAACGGGACGCGATTGGTTTGGGTGATTCATCCAGATGAGCAGTATGTGCTGGTGTATCACAGTCCCAGCCCCGATCGCCTGTTGCGGTTGACAGACTCGCTAGATGGAGAAGACATCGTTCCTGGGTTTTCGTTGGCGATCGCAGAACTTTTTGCAGAATTGGAGTTTTAGAAAAATGGTGCAAACGCTGCAAGCTGAAAACATTACGCTGAGAGAACTGATTGATTTATATGGGCTTCAGTTTATAGACGATCGCTCATTTTTTGCAGAGTGGCAAGAGGCTCTACCAGAACTCTCTGAGTTAGAAATGCAGCTTTTAGACCAGGTTAAAGCGGGTTATCTCAATCTTAGAAACGATCCACCCCTGCTTGAAAATACGGTTAACGCAGCAATTTTGTCGCCGTTGTTATTTATTGGAAAGTTTTATTTGCCGCCGTTTCACATCAAGTTAGAGAAGTCGATCGAGCTTTCAACTGTCGATCAGGACGTTGTGATTAAGGGACGACTCGATTTTTTGTTGCTCAATCGACAGTTTTGGGTAACGGTAATTGAGTCAAAGCAGGTTGCTTATTCAGTTGAAGCGGGGTTAGATCAGATTTTGGCGTATATGTTAGCCGCACCGTTAGCCGCACCGCAGTCTCAAAACACTGTATTTGGCATGATTACATCAGGGGGCAGCTTTATGTTTTTGAAGCTGATTAAGAGGGCTGTGCCCCAGTATGGAACTTCCAATATTTTTGATGTTCGCAATATAGGAAATGAGTTATACAGCGTTTTAAAGATTCTCAAACGGTTGAGCCAATTGACAGCGTGAGGATTGCAAACGCAGATGGACGCAAATGAACGCAGATTAGAGTTGAATCGGGTGACGGAAATTGTGATTGGGTGTGCGTTTAAGGTTTCTAATACGCTGGGAGTGGGCTTTTTGGAACGGGTGTATGAGAATGCCTTGGTGCATGAGTTGGGCAAGACGGGCTTAGGCGTGGAGCAGCAAAAGTCGCTTCAAGTGTTCTATGACGGTGTGATTGTGGGTCAATTTTATGCGGACTTGTTAGTGGAGGAAGCTGTCATTGTGGAGTTAAAATCAGTAACAGCCTTAGACACAAAGCACTTTGCCCAGTGTATGAACTACCTCAGAGCCACAAACCTCACCCTCGGCTTACTGATCAACTTTGGCAGTCCAAAAGTGGAGGTCAAACGTGTCGTCCGAAACTTCTAACCCTATCCGCGTTCATCCCCGTTCATCTGCGTTTGCATTTATCGAAACTCAGTTTCCGGTCTCCAAGCTGTCAAAGGAAAGCGACAAAGAGCAGAAAGCAGGCAACAATCTGGTTTTTTAATTATTCTGATCAATGCTTAGGAAGGAAAAATGCCACAAGCAACTTATGCCAAAGATATTAGTCTCTATACGCTAGAAGAAAAATTTGGTTTGCAGTCTGCTAATGAATCTTTTCTGGAAGAATGGTCAAACCATTTACTTGATTTAACCGATCTTGAAGAGTTGCTGCTAAAGCGGATCGTTAGCAATTACCTCAATCTAACGAAACGCCGTCCAATGTCGGAAGAGGCTGTGAAGATGGTCATATTATCGCCATTGCTTGATTTGGCAGGATTTTACCAACCACCCTTTGACATTGAAACCAAAAAACCGATCAAAATCTCTGCCAAAGACGACGGCACGATCGTCAAAGGCAAAATTGACGTATTGGTTGTGCAGAATCGACTTTGGATACTGGTAATTGAGTCTAAGCGAACTCGCTTTGATGTCATGGTAGCTCTGCCCCAAGCACTTGCCTGTATGTTAGCAAACCCCAACGCAACCCCCGAAACCTATGGACTCTTAGTCAGTGGTCGAGAGTTTGTTTTTGTTAAGCTGACGCACCAAAACCCACCAACATACAGTGTCTCCAAATCATTCTCAATCATGCCCCCCGCCCAAGATCTCGATACTGTTCTCCAGTTTCTTAAATATCTAGGACAACTCCTTACTTCCTAAAACTTCCCAATCCCCATCCGCGTTCATCTGCATCCATCTGTGTTTGCACTGTTTGCCATGATCAACCGCTTCTCCTCCCGCCGCACCAAGCTCGATCAAACCTTCCTGAACCAACGCCTTCAGGGAGCACAAACCGACGATCGCCTCTCTCATTGCTTGGCGGGTTGACGACATCGGTGGTGCTATCAAGCAGGTACTAGCAATTTATTGAAAATTGGGTAATCGCTCTTGATTGGTTGTATAACGTAAAGTAGCTGATACAGCAGGTGTTTTATGAGTCCACTACTGAGGAGTATTGTTGAAAAGCTACAAACAATGCCTGAACCAACGCTAGAAGAGGTTCTCGATTTTGTAGATTTTCTCAGGCAGCGAAGAGCAAACCAAGAGAAATCTTTGAAGACTGAGGAATCGACAGAACCTCTGCTGGCGATCGCTGGAATTTTGTCGAGTATTCCCCCTTCGACTCAAGCTATTGAAGCTGAACTATATGGGAGTGTTGAGCAGGAGTAATGGTCAGAGCAGGAATTTTCATTGATACTTGGGGTTGGCTTGCGCTTGGGCATCGTCGTGATCAAGCTCATCAGACGGTAAAACAACTTTTTCAAGAACTGCGTCTGAAAAAACTGCACAAAACCTGACCCTACATCGCCTAACTGCGATATCAAGCAGGATAAGTTTTGGATTCAACGCGATCGCACTGAAGTTGGAGTGGCCAATCTGTTAGTTGAGGCAGGTGTTCCTAAAACAGACATTGTGTTGGCGTTTCAAGCACCTTATAAGCGCCCCTATACGGAGTTTGCGGTCAACTGAACCGCTTTTGGGTTTTGTCCTGTATCGCCGTTCACATGAATCACAATTAGCCACTGCCCAGCTATTGCATAGCCCAAGGCAAGCTGTCACATTCTATAATCTTTTGATAACTATGCATCGGTGCTTTCATTTGAGAATTAAGTGCTAGTGGAACTTTACCTTTTTGAGGAACAGGTTTTATGCGATCGCCCCTCTCATTGCTGCGCGAGTTGACGACATCGGTGGAGGGCAATAGCTGTGCCACAGTATGATTTGTATCACGAGACAGTCAAACGTGCTCTTGTCAAAGATGGGTGGGTGATTACGGATGATCCCTTTACGATTGAGTTTAAGGGATTGCGTCTATATGCTGATCTGGGAGCAGAAAAGCTGTTTTCGGCTGAAAAGCGAGACTGTAAGATAGTAATTGAAGTCAAAGTATTTAATAGCCCATCTTTGGTGACGGAATTGGAGAAAGCAGTCGGGCAATATGGTATCTATCGCACCCTTTTAAAGCGAGTCAGTCCGGAACGTAGACTTTACCTGGCGATCGCTCAAGACATCCACCAAGATTTTTTTCGACGACCTGCGATTGAAGAGATTATCACTGACCAACAAATTCATTTGTTAGTATTTGAGCCAAAATTGGAGGAGATTGTCGAATGGATAAGCTAGAAACCTACTGTAATATCCTTCGAGAACTTGTAATACAACATAGTCAACATCAACCTAGTCACGGACAAATTGAGTCTGTTCCGATTTGCGATCCTGTTAATCATAACTATGCGGTTTTAGATATCGGCTGGGACAATACTGGGCGGGTTCATGCGATGGTTTTCCATTTGCGGATTCAACAGGGTAAGGTTTGGGTTGAGTGGGATGGAACTGAGCCAGGAATTACCCAAGAGTTGCTTGATGCAGGCATACCCAGAGAAGATATTGTGCTGGGCTTTTATCGTCCGGAGCGCCGCGCCCTAACTGGATTTGCCCAAGAACCGTTTATCCAAAATGCTCGAAAGTAGTTGTAGCAGGGGGATCACATCTCCCAGTGATGATTCATGATTTTGGTCTAGGATTAATTCGATCGCGCATAGGTGCTTTCATCCGAGATATAAGTGTTAGAGGAACTTCATCTTCTTGAGGAACAGGTTTTATGCGATCGCCTCTCTCATTGCTGCGCGGGTTGACGACATCGGTGGTGCTATCAATCGGATTTGCTGGATTGTCATTGCGTACTGAGGCTGCGATGGCTCAAGTTGTAGAGGCAAGCTATCCGGTTGATGAGACGGTTGAGGTGCTCTGGGAGGAACGCTGGTGGGCAGCACGGGTGGTGCGACTTGAGGGCGATCGCGATTGCATGACTGATGTGGGTTGGGATAGCTCTTGGGATGAATGTGTGGGGTCTGAGCGTATTCGTTTAGTGGCAGAAGTAGAAACAACAGATCCGACAGCAGCATCAGAACGCATGGCAGCAGCCAATCGCCTCAATCAACAAGGAATTCAGCAAGCGCAAACAAGTCAGTATCGAGAGGCATTGCGATCGTTTGAACAAGCACTAGCCATTTATCGAGAGACTAGCGTTCGCACAGCGTTCCCGCAGCAAAGTCGCAATGGGGAAGCAGCAGCACTGAACAATCTCGGACTTGCTTACCGCTCTTTGAGTGAGTATCAGCGAGCGATCGACTCCTACCAACAAGCACTGCCAATCTTGCAAGCGGTGGGCGATCGCAATGGGGAAGCACTTGCACTGATGAATCTCGGCAGTGCTTACCTCTCTTTGAGTGAGTACCAGCGAGCGATCGCCTACTACCAACAGGCACTGCCAATCTTGCAAGCGGTGGGCGATCGCAATGGGGAAGCACTTGCACTGATGAATCTCGGACTTGCTTACGACTCTTTGAGTGAGTATCAGCGAGCGATCGACTACCACCAACAAGCACTGCCAATCTTGCAAGCGGTGGGCGATCGCAATGGGGAAGCAAAAGCACTGAACAATCTCGGCAGTGCTTACCTCTCTTTGAGTGAGTATCAGCGAGCGATCGCCTACTACCAACAGGCACTGCCAATCTATCAAGCGGTGGGCGATCGCAATGGGGAAGCAGCAGCACTGACCAATCTCGGCAGTGCTTACCGCTCTTTGAGTGAGTATCAGCGAGCGATCGACTCCTACCAGCAAGCACTGCCAATCTATCAAGCGGTGGGCGATCGCGCAGGAACAGGAGGATTGCTAGCCAACATTGGTAAATTACTCGAAGCTCAGGATCAGCCGGAGTTGGCGATCGTCTTTCTGAAGCAGTCAGTCAATGTGCGAGAGTCGATTCGGGATAGCATTCGTGGACTCGACTCGGCATTGCAGGAGTCCTATACCAAGTCTGTTGAGGAGGATTATCGTCGTCTGGCGGATTTGTTGTTGCAACAAGGGCGAGTGATGGAAGCGCAGGAAGTATTGGATTTGCTTAAGTTGCAAGAATTGGATGACTATCTCCAGAACGTACCGGGGAATGAACAAACGGCGCGAGGGGTATATACCTGGGAGTTTGAAGACCAGATTTTGGCAGATTTCGAGGTGGCAGTGCAGCAAGGACAGGATGTTGAGGCGTTTTTCGATAGTGCGGCGGTCACAACTCAGGTGGCGGAATTGCAACGAATTGCGCGGGAGCAGCGGATTCCCCAGGAATTGCTTGCTAGTTTGCAAGATAATTTGCGGCAACTAGAGCGACCTGCGGTGCTGCTTTACCCATTGATTCTGGAAGATCGGTTGGAGTTGGTGTTGATTCCGCCCAATGGTTTACCTGTGCGGCGTACCGTAGCGGTGACTGAGGTAGAACTGAGGCAGGCGATCGCCGCTTTCCGTGCTGACATCACCGTTCGCACCAGCAATCCTCTGCCCAATGCCCAGCAGCTTTACCAATGGTTGATTGAACCGATCGCCGATGATTTGCAACAAGCCGGAGCCGAAACCATTCTCTATGCGGCAGATGGGGCATTGCGCTACATTCCGCTGGCGGCGTTGCACGATGGCGACCAATGGCTGACCCAGCGCTACACCATCAACCACATCACCGCCGCCTCCCTCACCGATTTCTCCCAGCAGGGTGCGGTCGATCTGAGCATTCTGGCGGGCGCGTTTCCTGAACAAGGCATGGAAGTCGATTTGGGGGAAGAGTGGAAATGGTTTGAGGGTTTGCCCGGTGCCCAAACTGAAGTTCGCAATCTGGAAGAAACCATCCCTGAGACACTGGCATTGTTCAGTGCTGCCTTTAATCGAGCGGCGATCGAACCCCAGTTGAACAATTACACCATCGTTCACTTTGCCACTCATGGCGAGTTTCGTTCTGGTAGTCCCTTAGATTCATTTATCTTGCTAGGCGATGGCAATCGCATTACGTTACTAGATCTGGGGGATTGGCAATTGTCGAATGTGGATTTAGTCGTGCTGAGTGCTTGCCAGACAGCGGTCAGCAGCGCAGCATTGGGCAATGGGGAAGAGATTTTGGGCTTTGGCTATCAAGTGCAGCAAACGGGGGCAGATGCGGCGATCGCCTCGCTCTGGCAAGTCAGTGATGGCGGAACCCAAGTCTTGATGAATGCCTTTTATGCCGGACTAGAGCAAGGCATGAGCAAAGCGGCGGCTCTACAGGAGGCGCAACGGGCGTTGATTAGTGGGGATTTTTCGGCTGTGCAGGGTGAGCGCAGCGGAGATGGAACAGTCGGGTTTCGTGATCTCCGCACAGGTCTCCCTCCTCAAGTCAGCAGTAATCTCAACCATCCCTACTACTGGGCACCGTTCATTTTGATTGGCAACGGACTCTGAAGACTTTATGGAAATGATTTGACTGGTGGGTGATGATGGTATAGAAATGAAAAGTGTTTTTCATGCCAGCCGTTTCTTGTAAGGGCAAGCAGTGTTTTGCCTTAACAATTCATCTTTTGCAAGGGTATTAAGAACGGTATTAGAAACAATTTAGTTTTATTGAACTAGAAGTTATGACCAGCAAAATTGCTCCTATGAAATTCCTTTCACTTCTGATCACTGGTTTTCTAGTGATTGTACTCCTAAGAGGTTTCGCTTCTGCCCTGTCTCAAGAGAGCACGGTTCAGCTAGCTCCGATCGCTCCAAATTTTGCAACCTTTGACTTGTCAACAAATCTTGAACCTTTCATCCCTCCGAATCTTGAACAATCGAATAACCCCAATGAAGGGGGGCGAGGTGTGATTGGACGAGACGATCGCGTTTCTGTTACGAGTCGTAGTTATCCCTGGTCGGCGATCGGACGCATTGAGTATCAAGATGCCAATGGAGAGAACTATATCTGTACTGGAACATTAGTGAAGTCTGATATTGTCCTGACCAATGCTCATTGTGTAGTTGATCCGGAGACTCAAACTGCTTACCAAAATCTTCAGTTTGCACCAAACCTGATCGATGGCAAACTGCAAGCTGAGAGTGATCGCACTACTGCAATCGAGGCATGGTTAGGTACAGATTTTAGCGATCGCAATGAACATCCCCATCCTGATGATTGGGCATTCCTTAAGTTAGAACAACCATTGGGAGAAACCTATGGAACAATTGGCTGGCGATCGCTGCCACTCTCTGTTCTGATTGAGAATCCAGAGCAGTTCATTATGGTCGGTTATTCCGGAGATTTTCCAACCGATAATCCAGGGGCAACGGCAGGTGTGCATGAGGGTTGCAGCATCTTGGGCAGTTTAGAGGATGATGTATTGCGTCATAACTGCGATACATTTGGTGGCTCATCGGGTGGACCCATTTTAGGAATACTGGATGACCAATACTGGATTATGGCAATCAATTCTTCAGAACGAATAGAGCAAACTTCCGGAAGGGGAATTGTTAACTTTGCCACCAAGATTTCTCGAATTATAGAACGGATTGAGGCGGTGGTTGAATCAAGTGAGTAAGCGTTATGAAAGATCAGATAGACACCGCAACTCCTTGCATAAGTGCTAGATCTCTGAAATAGATATGCCTAAAGCACGAATTGCCTAAACTAGACTCTATTAGCCCATTAAGAACTTCTCAGCTATGCCCCAGATCAAACGTCGCCAGTTTTTACAGTTTGCCAGTTCCACCTTGGCCGCGATCGGGTTAAGCCAGTTTGATTTCTTGCACCAAGCCCATCAATACGGACGAGTGTTAGCGCAATCGACATCGCGCAAATTGGCGTTGTTGATTGGAATTAACGGCTATCCGGCTGGGGTGGGGGAATTGAGGGGTTGTCTGACTGATGTGGAGTTGCAGCGTCAACTGCTAATCCATCGGTTTGGCTTTCAGCAGAACGACATTCTAGAAGTGTCGGACAATGTTGCCCTGAAACCAACCCGTGAGACGATTCTCAGCGCAGTTCGATCGCACATCATTGAACAGGCCAAACCGGGAGATGTGGTTGTCATTCACTACTCTGGGCACGGGAGCCGCATCAAAGATCCCACCCCACTCGATACCGATGAGTGCCGTCGAGTCGGAGACTGCGAGTTGAATGGCACGATGGTTCCAATCGATGGCTTGGCTCTGAGTCGCAGCGATACTGAAATCGTTGTACCTGACATTATGGGGCGACATTTGTTTTTGCTGATGAAGGCGATCGCCACCGATGCCATCACTGTGGTGTTAGACAGTTGCCACTCTGGAGCCGGAACACGGGGGAATGCCAATGTCCGATCGGCGCGGGCACGGGCACAGAGTGATCAGATTCTCGTTCCCATGCCAGAGGAGTTGGCAGCGCAAGAGCGGTGGATGGCTGAATTGGGCATGACTTCAGCGGCGTTTCAAACCGAGCGGGGACGGGGCATTGCCAGGGGCGTAGCGATCGGTTCGGCTCAGCGGGATGAATTGGCGATCGATGCGGTGTTTGATGGCTTTAGGGCGGGCGGGTTTACCTATTTGCTGACTCGTTATCTCTGGCAGCAAACGGCTCAACACTCGGCTGGAACCGTGTATATCAATCTCAGTCGGAGTACAGAACGGTTGGCCACTCAACAGAGCAATCGCAGTCAGGTTCCGGTGTTTGACTATGAGCCAAGTCGCAATCATCAGGAGCAACCGTTGTACTTCACTGGCTTGACTTCATCCCCCGCAGAGGCAGTAATCACAGCGATCGGACAACCGATCGAGTTTTGGTTGGGCGGGGTGTCGAGTCAGAACCTGAAGGGGAATGGAGCCGGAACGGTATTCAATATTCTGGATGAACGTGGACAGGTGGTGGGTGAGATCGAGCAAACCGATCGCAATGGATTGTATGGCTACGGCAACCTGATCAGCGGTCAACCAGAGGTGGCACAGGTCGATCGCCTGCTGCGGGAACGCATTGTCGGCATTCCTAACAATCCCACTTTGAAGCTGGGACTTGATCCATCCCTGGGCGCGGAATTAGCGCCAGCCCGCACAGAACTCGCCACGGTGAGCCGATTGCAGGTGGTGGAGGTGTCACCTGACACGCCAATGGACTATCTGTTGGGACGATTCACAGCCGTGGATCAGCAGCAATTCACAATGGAGGGGGTGACCGAGTTACCCCCAGTGGAGAGTGTAGGCTTGTTCTCCGCCGATCGCTCAGCCTTAGTCTCAAACAGCTTTGGGCGCATCGGTGAACCAATCACAGAGGCAGTGAATCGGCTGCGTCCTCGCTTGCGATCGCTCCTGGTAAACCAATTATTATCGCAAATTCTCACTACCGGACAGGGTTCTCCCTTGCGGGTAGCGGCATCGGTAACCCCGATCGACAATCAAGGAACCGCACTGGCGGGAGAACCATTACGGTTCGCCAGTCGGGGGGCATTAGAGGCCAGCGATCGCTCGTCCATTTCCCTCACCCCACCCCAGTTTCGTCAAGACACATTGTTGCGGGTGCAGGTAGAAAATCGTGAGGCAGACGATCTGTATGTGGCGGTGCTGATTGTTGGGGCAGATGGCACGTTGAATGTGTTGTATCCAAACGAGTGGGATGCACCAGAAGAGGCGGCTCAACTGACAGAGGAGGCCGTCGAGTTAACCATTCCAGGTCCCCGGGCTGAGTATGCGATGGCGGTGGAAGGCTCATCGGGTTTTCCAGAGTTTATGATTTTAGCCAGCAAAGAGCCGCTGCGAGATACGCTGAAGGTGTTGCAGACGATCGCTGGAAATCGCGGCCTCAGTCGAGGACAACCGATCGGTGGACTCCGGGGGGATGAATCTTTTGATGTAATCAACAGCCTGCTGAGCGATTTGACGAATTTAACGCGATCGCCCCAGCCAGATGGAACGGTACGGATAACACCATTTAGTGAGGCAGCGCCCTATGATACTTCGACAATGGCAGTGTTGTCAGGCGTGTTTGAGGTGATTCCTAAGGAGTGAGCACGCATCCAGTCGGGCAAGATTTGGGTGGAATGGGATGGCACTGAACCGGGAATTATACCAATTCTCAAAACCACGGCTACAGATGGGCGCAGACCACGCTGCGCGTGGTCTGCGCCCATCTGTAGTGGGTTTTTAAGGAATTGGTATTACTCAGGAACTGCTTGATGCAGGAATACCCAGAGAAGATGTTGTGTTGGGCTTTTATCGCCCAGAACGACGCGCCCTAACTGGATCTGATAGTTAACATTTCTTTGCCTGATTAGTTTTACTTGGCTAAGTTGATACTGTGCTTCAGCGATCGCCCAACTTCATCTTAGGAGATTTACCGATAGGAAAGCGATACTCCCATCTACAGCAATCGCCCCTCTCCCCTCATCCGCCGCCTCGTTGTTGTCTTCCTTCGCCTGACTAGCATTGGGAATGTCACCATGTCGGATGCGGGGAAACAAGAAACAGTCTGCGTACCACGATCGCACTCAGTCCGTAAACCTCCACCTTAAATCTTCTACCTTAAAAATAACGTTATGCTGACAGGGAGAACCCTCTTGTCTTCAGAGTTTCATGACCGATTTAATCCTTTTTTGGCATCGTCGCGACCTGCGGATTGTTGATAATGTGGGATTGGCAGCAGCACGGCAGCAGTCTGCTCACGTCGCAGGAGTCTTTTGCCTCGATCCCAATATTCTCAATCGCGATGACGTGGCTCCAGCCCGAATGGCTTATCTGATGGGTAGTTTGCGAGAACTTCAGGAGAGCTATGCTCAAGTCGGTAGTCAATTACTGATCTTGCATCAACCCCCCATTCAGGGAATTCCGGCCCTCGCCAAAGCATTGCCAGCCAAGGCCGTATTCTGGAATCGGGATGTAGAACCCTACAGCCGCGATCGCGATCGCTGCGTTGCTGAAGCCTTACGAGCAGCAGGCATGGAAGCCACTGCCTTTTGGGATCAATTACTGCACGCTCCCAAAGATATTGTCACTGGAACGGGTTCTGCTTACACAGTGTATACCCCGTTCTGGCGCAATTGGAGTAGCAAATCCAAGCCTGTCCCTATGGTGACATTGGAGCAGGCAAACGGCTTGACTGAAACAGAACAGGCAGCGGCTCAAACCGCAGGTGCGATCGCCCTGCCGACAGCTCAAGATTTGGGCTTTGTTTGGGATCACCCTTTGTTACTTGCTCCGGGTACGCAAGCGGCCTACCAGCGCTTAGAGGAGTTTTGTCAACGGGCGATCGCCGACTACCAGGAACAGCGCAACTATCCCTTTAATCCAGACAGCACCTCTCGCTTGAGTGCAGCCCTCAAATTCGGCACAATCGGCATTCGCACCGTATGGGAAGCAACGGACCGAGCCTTGCAAGACTGCCGCAGCGATGAAGCACGAGAGGGAATTCGCGTCTGGCGGCAAGAATTGGCCTGGCGTGAGTTCTACCAGCATGTCATGTTCTTCTTTCCCGAATTAGCAGACGGCCCATACCGCAAACCCTTCAAAGAATTTCCCTGGGAAGATAATTTAGACCATTTTCAAGTTTGGTGTGAGGGCAGAACAGGTTACCCGATAGTCGATGCCGCGATGCGCCAGATGAACCAAACGGGCTGGATGCATAACCGTTGCCGCATGATTGTCGCCAGTTTCCTGACTAAAGATCTCATGGTCAATACACGCTTGGGTGAAAAGTACTTTACCCAACGGCTGGTCGATTGGGATCTATCTGCTAATAATGGCGGCTGGCAATGGAGCGCATCCAGCGGCATGGACCCGAAGCCATTACGGATATTTAATCCCGCCTCCCAAGCCCAAAAGTTTGACCCGGATGCTGAATATATTCGCGAATGGTTGCCGGAATTGCGGAGCCTGGAAACAGCAGACTTGGTTACCGGTCAGATTTCTCAGAGCGATCGCGATCGGTGTGACTATCCTGCCCCCATCGTGGATCATAAGAAGCAGCAACAAATTTTTAAGCAGAAATACAGTCAACAAAAAGCCATAGAGAACGCATCTGCTGGTTAAAGTAAAATCTCTCGTTTTGAGGATAGAGTTTTAGAGCATCGAAATCACGCAGATACGCAGGTACACAGGCATCGGGAAGGATTCTAACAGTGTGAGGTGAAGGAATGCCAACATGGGTCAAAGAAACAGATACAGCGATTTATTTGATGGAAGGCGCATTCTATCTCGAAAAAATCGCTAAAACGCCTCGTCCTAACGGAGAGAAGGATGCGACGATTATGGCGATGAAACAATGGTTTAATCGTCCTGATCCCCCCGGACGGATGATTATCGCTGTTGGCACGAATAGCGATGAACCCTTACCCAAACCCCCAAGTAATGGCGGACATACTGGCGCAGGACCTGGAACCGATCTACCCAAACCCAGAGTGACTCTCATTCTGGCCCATCCCAATAACTTCAGAGCCAGACGCAGCACCTTCAAAATTGACACGATTGTCATCCACAACACGGTTAGCAGCACCGAAAGTACAATCAACACTTTCCAAAATCCGGCTTCGGAAGTGTCTGCCCATTATTTGATCGATCGCAGCGGCGAAATTATCCAATTGGTGAACGATCGCGATTGTGCCTATCATGCAGGCAACAAAGACATGAACGATCGCTCTTTTGGTATCGAACACGAAGCCACCCCACAACAGCGGGGACTGACAGCCGCGCAGGAAAAATCTAGCATTAGTCTGATCAAATTTTTGCTGGATGCCTACGATATTCCCGCGAATCGCATCATTTCTCATCGCGGTGTCGAAACTCCTCCCTTTACTGAATGCCCCAATTTAATCTTTCCAACCGAAGCTGCTTTTCGCCAATGGGTGAATCAGCATTTCAGGGTAGGCGCATCAAGTGATGAGCGGAGACGTTGAAGATTTTTTTACACCACAGCGGCGCAGAGAGCACAGAGAGGAGAAAACCAATCGCTACTCAAGGGTTGAAGCTAGTGTTCTAGCCGATTTCCTCCGAGTCCTCCGTGCCTCTGTGGTTTTCACTTGGCTCCCCTCCATACCCATTGACAACCCCTCCCTGACAGTCTAGGGTAGTGCATCGAAGCACTTGCAAACTTCTATGAATTCTGTCTGGCAACAACTCACCCTCACCCATCTGCCTCTGCATGAATGGAGCAAAGCCAGTTATCTGGGGCACTGGTTTGGCTTGCTGCGAAAACAACTCAGTCGCTGGCGGCAGAGTAGCGTCCTGATGCAGTATGCCGATTTGATTGGGACTTTGATCGCTGCGGCGGTTTACGGACTCGCTCCTTTTGTCGCTGACTCTCCGTTTGGCAATATCCTGCTGCTGCCGCCTTTAGTTGCCTGCGCTGCCTTCTGGTTGCTGCTCACCCTGACGGATGAGTCTGGCTATGGCTTTACCCCCATTCATGTTTTGGTGTTTTTGTATTGGGGGGTTTCGGTTGTCTCAACGGTACTTTCCCCTGTGCGATCGCAAGCAATGGAAGGGTTGCTAAAGCTTACTCTTTATATCATGATGTTTGCGCTATTGGCGCGAGTGTTGCGATCGCCCCGTCTCCGTTCTTTGCTCATCACCTCTTATTTACATATTGCTTTGATTGTTAGCGTTGTAGGGGTGCGGCAGTGGTTCTTTGGGGCAAAAGCGCTGGCAACCTGGGTGGATGCTGAATCACCGTTGGCGAAAACGACTCGCGTGTATAGCTTTCTGGGCAATCCCAATCTGCTGGCGGCTTATTTATTGCCTGCCTGTATTTTTAGTGCAGTGGCCATTTTTGCCTGGAAAGGCTGGATTCCAAAAGCTTTAGCGGTGGTCATGACATTGGTTAACTCGGCTTGTCTGGTACTGACCTTTAGCCGGGGAGGTTGGCTGGGATTTGTGGCCGCAGGGTTTGTTTTGATGATGTTGCTCGTGCATTGGTGGAGCATTCACTGGCCTCGATTCTGGCGGGTTTGGGCCCTGCCGCTGCTGCTGGGTCTATCTGCGACATTGCTTGTGGGCGCAGTGATGACCGTAGAACCGTTGCGCGAAAGAGTGGGGAGTATTTTTGCAGGACGAGAGGATAGTAGTAATAACTTTCGCCTGAATGTCTGGGCTGCTGTCCAGGAGATGATCCGCGATCGCCCCATCCTGGGGATTGGCCCTGGCAATGATGCCTTCAACGCTGTATATCCG
>Ga0224722_1001044_pt1 | contig 15676 bp, 15 predicted proteins | sample Balambano_FR1_Me_FD_161646 | JGI IMG/M metagenome (GOLD analysis project Ga0224722, IMG submission 161646) | Freshwater sediment microbial communities from Lake Towuti, South Sulawesi, Indonesia - Balambano_FR1_MetaG | ecosystem: Environmental > Aquatic > Freshwater > Lake > Sediment | place... | reverse complement strand
GAATAGAAGGTGGAATGGGGGGGGCCGGGGCTGAAACGGGGGCCAAGCCCATGCCCCGGCAGCGGTCGTCAATTTGCTACTAGTGCGTACCGCTCTGATCAGGCGACGCCGTCGAGGAGCCGCTTCGCGCGGGCCTCCAATTCGAGCCTTGCGTCCTGCTGGGTCTTGTCCCGCGCGAGGCGCGTGATGCCTTGCACGAAGTCGAAGACCGAGCTTGGCTTATGGCCCTCCTCGACAAGCACTCGGTCGATGATCCGCGCCGTCTCGGCCTTCGAGAAGCCGCGCTTGCGCAGGAATTCATCCCGATCCTCGTCGGTCCGCGCGACGATCTGCGCACGCGCCGCCGTGATGCCTTCGATGAAGGGCCGCGGGGAGGAGTTCGCGAAGCGCGTCAGCGCCGGCGTCGCTTCCTGCGCAAAGCGGGACGCGGCGTGTTTCGAATGCCGGATCGTGATCTCCTGGAAATCCTCGACGCCCCAGAGGTTGCGGTTCTAGCAGACGGCGCGCAGGTAGAAGCTGGCGATCCCGAGCGTTTTCGACCCGACCTCGGAGTTCCAGTCATAGAAGCCCCGGAAGAAGAGGTCCGGCGAGCCATCCGGCAGCTTGCCCGCCTCGATGGGACTGCGGTCGTCGACCAGGAACAGGAACACATCCCGGTCCGAAGCATAGAGGGTCGTCGTGTCGCGGCTGATCTCGACGTCCGGGTTGTAGACCCCAGTCGACCAATCGAGGACGCCGGGCACCTTCCAGCGTGTGTCACCCGTGCCGTTGCCTGCGATGCGCTGCACGGCCTCGACCAGTTCGTGGTCATGGATGCGGCCATAGTCGGGGCCGGTAACCGCCCGAAGCTCGACGCGCCCGTCTTCGGTCTCCAGCGTCTTGATTTGCTCGGCCCGGTGATGGGTCAGGCCATACTGCAGGTTGATCCCTGCGATCGGTGCCGGTAGCTGGCGCAGATAGGCGGCCGGTGCGCCGACCAGGCTCGCGAGCTGCCCGAAGGCCCAGTGCGTCGGTGCGACCGGCGCCTGCCCCTTCGGCAGATGCAGCCGCAGGCGCTCTGGATCGTCACGCTGCGCCTCGACCTCGATCGCTACCGTCTCGACGATCCGTGTCCGACTCCGGTCGGAGCGCGCCTTAACCCGCGCCCAGAGATCGTCGAGCGACAGGTAGCGCTCGTCGTCCGGCCGGTTGAACCACTCCGACGACACCCGCCCGATCCGCTCGCCACGGTTCACGTCCACCTTCCAGCCCACCCGCGAAGGCGGCGCGGGGTCCAGGATTTCCACTTCGGTCATGACAGTTGCTCCGCGACGGGCGCCGGGGGCCTCTCCCCCGAACTCGGAGCCCGTCACGGGTCAACCGACCCGGCTCTGACTCTTCGGCCGACCAAGACCGACACTGGGCCAGCACACAACTCACGCTAACCACCTGATAATATTGTATTCAACAAGGTCTTGCCGATTGGCAACTATCTGATCGGGTTTGCCTCGGCGTACTTCCGAAAGAAGGCGAGAAACGCTCTGTCCGGATCGTCTGCTGGGGCCTTTCCAGCCGCCCAGGCGCGCCATTCTCCTTCGACAAAATAGATGTCGTATCCTGGATGTCTGAGGCGAGCGGTCTCATAGGTTTCCGTACGGAGCGGCGTACCGCGCGACTGCAGCCAAGCAGGACGCGGCTTCAGTTCTGGTGCCTTCGGTCGATGGTCAACTGCAATTTCAGGCGAACCGGGTGTGACCAGCTTCTCCTTATTTCCCGCCGCCTTGACGCGTCGACCAACCTTTGAGAATTGCAGAGCCCGCTCCGCCGCGCCGGTCGCCTCTTCATCCTTGCGCCACCACTTAAGCTCCAGATGAGTGACGCTCCTGCCAGACTTTATTGGCTCGAATGCTACCATGAAGTCAGAGAGGTCGTTCACCTCTGACACCGCAGGATCGAGGGCTCGCAGCTTCAGATTTGACCACGATGTAAGCTTGCCCTTTGGCACCCCAAGAATGCCGCGCAGGGCATCTAGAGAGAACCGCTCTGATGATCGCCAGCGCAAGTTCCCTCTTTTTTGTACCATCTCGTAAAGCGTCAGCGAGTACTTGGACGAAAGTGCAAACATGACCTCTCGTTGCAGACGTGCGAAAACGGTCGAGTTCGCGATTATCTTTCGAAGTCGGGCGGGAATCTCGTACTCGATCAGCCCATCCGATCGCAGAGCCTCGACATTGCCTCCCAACAACTGAACGCGCTCGATCGCTGGCCCACCTTCCCAGTTCACCGACACCTTTACGACGGCGGACATCAACCGCTCCAGGCTTTCGCCCACCCTGTCGTTGGAGTTGTGCTTGCCACGCAAGGCCGCTTTCGAGATGATGTGACTGACCGGCTTGTCGATCGCATCCCAAGCATTCTCGAGGAGCTGGTTGTAGATCCTTCGGTCATTGAGGCTAAGCGGCGTGACCTCAATGAGATCTACCAACTCACCAGGCTTGATCAAGCTGTCGGCGCTTGGCCGAGCGTCAACGGTGCGATAGGGTTTCTCAGCCATCGATTCCATACATGTCAAGTCTTACTTTTGTAGCGAGACCTGCGTAAGCGGGCAAGGGCGTCATGAGTATGCGCCAGCTTCGTCGGCGACGACCACCCAATTTGTAAGTCAACGACCGCCGCCCGGCTCCAAGGTGATTCGCAGCCAATTGAATGCAAAGACAAATCCTGGGCCTTCGATCGCGTCTGCCGCGATCACCCAACAAGTAAGAGTTCTGCCTGGCGCAAAAAGTAAGCGGATCAGCCCCGATTCGTAAGCGGTGCTATCCCAAGATGTAAGGCAACTCGCCCAGGAAGTAAGCCGTAGTCGCGATTTACATTACCACTCAATAGGTTAGGTTGGCTGAACTACTGAAACAAAGAGAATCTGAACCTAGGCGGGTTTCTTTTTGTGGATAAATTTGTTGAAGGTAAGTGTGGCTCGCACGTGTCCCGGTGGCATGCCCTACTTTTTGGGATGCCCTAGCGCTACTTGGCGCCGGCACTATCGATATTCCGCGATCACATAGCCGAGAGTCCGGAAGTAGCTCACCCAGGCGCCGATTGCCGCACAACGCCGCTAGAGTCCAAGATTTCCGAACTTTACCTGGTCCGCCAGCTGCGGCATGATTGCCGTGAAGCCCAACGAGAGAGAAGTTGATGGACGAGGCAGTCCTTCCGCCAGTCACCCTAGCCGAGCTTACCCTCCTTACACGCCGTGCTGCGACTGTAATCGAGCGGTTGAGAGAGCGCGTTTTCGCACCTAACTCGGAGAAGCGACTGGATATCCGCTTCAACGTTCGAACGGCCGCCGAGATGGTAGGCCGGACTGAGAAGGCGATCAGGGACGCCGAGGCCGACGGTCGCCTGCCCGAGCCCGACAAGGATGTCGAAACTTCTCGACGCACTGGGTACACGCTGGCCCAAGTCAACAAGATGCGAGAGGTCTTCGGTACTTTACCCCACCGTGCCCCGGACGACCCGCCGCTCGTGCTTGCGGTCCAAAACTTCAAGGGCGGAGTCGGCAAATCGACCATCGTCAGCCACCTGGCTCAGTTCCTAGCGCTGAAGGGCTACCGTGTTTGCGTGATTGACTGCGATAGCCAGGCATCTTCGACCGCGATCTTTGGACTGAATCCGGACGTCGATGTGAACGAAGAAGATGACACGCTGTATCCCTTTCTTCGTCATGGGGGCCCAAGATCGCTGCACTACGCGCTCCGAGCAACCTACTGGCCAGGGATTGCTTTGGTCCCGGCCAACCTCGGCTTGTACGACGCCGAGTACGAGTTTGCCGCCCGGATGGCTCGCGATCCAACCTTCATCCTTGATAGGTTGCGCGACGGGATTGCGAGCATCTCTGACCAGTTCGATGTGGTACTGCTGGACCCGCCTCCTGCCCTTGGAATGATTTCACTGTCCGTGCTTCGAGCGGCCAACGCTCTCCTGATTCCTGCGCCGCCGAGCAATATCGACTTCGCATCCACGGCGCACTTTTTGAAGATGATGGAAGCGACGCTAACCGAACTCGCGAAGTTCGGCGGAGATCGCTCATACAGCTTCGTGAAGATACTTGCGTCGAAAATGAACGACCAGAAATCTGCTCACATTGCCATCAAGCGCATGATGGACGCGGTTTTTCCACAGGACATGCTTCAATCGGTTCTGAAGGACAGCGCTGAGATCGACAACGCTACTGCCAACCTATCTACGGTTTATGAGCTGACTGGGCCAGCCACACGGACGGAGACCCATAAGCGGTGTCGCGTGTACCTCGATGCCGTAGGGCGAGAGATCGAGACTCTGGCGCGGAAGACCTGGCCTAGCCACTATCGAGCGCTTCGAAAGGAGGGCGTACTGTGAGCAAACGTCACGATGCGATCTTCGAGGATGTTCTCAAGGACTTGAACACGGAGCCCCCCCAGGTCGAGGACGATCGGGGGGGCACAAGGTTTCTTCGTAGGTCAAATGCTTTGTCAGACGTGGGAGAGCGTGAGGAAAAGGTGTTGCGGTGGGTGGACCCCGCATTATGCGTCATGTGGGAGCGCCACAACCGGGCCTACGAGCTCTTAAACGAAGACAACTGCCGTGACCTGATCGACTCAATCAAGTCGCAGGGCCAACAGGAGTTTCCTGCAATCGTCCGCAAACTGCGGAAGGGCGCTGGTGCAGAGTACGAAGTCATCTGCGGCGCACGTCGCCATTTTGCAGTTTCGTGGCTCCGCGCGAACAATTACCCCCAGTTCCGTTACCTTGTTGAAGTTCGCGATCTCTCCGATGAGGAGGCGTTCCGCCTCGGAGACGTGGAGAATCGCGACCGGGAGGACATCTCGGACTTCGAGCGGGCTAGGGATTATGCGGCGGCTCTTGATCAGTATTATGGAGGCCGACAGAAGGCGATGGCCGAGCGCCTGGAAGTTTCGGAGGGGTGGCTTTCGCGCTACCTAAACCTGGCACGTCTGCCTGATCAGGTTGTCGCCGCATACCCTTCAGTTCGCGACATCAAAGAGCTTCATGCGCGTGCCCTGAAGCCGCTACTGACGGACCCGAAGATTGCGCCGATCCTTCTGGAAGCGGCACGTGGCATGGCTGAAAAGCAGGCTGCCGCACGGGCAGGGCAGGGGGCTCCTATTGAGGCTTCCGCAGTGCTTGCGTCGCTCAAATCCGCAGCTTCAAACAAGAAACGCGCGCGACCTCCGGAGCAGATTTTTCGGGGCGATGCCGAAAGCGCCGGCATGACGCTCAGGAAGCGTGGGTCGAAAGTTGTCCTTGAGTTCAGCGATAGGCTTTCCGACGCGTCACTTCGGGCCGCCTTCGAAAGCTATCTGGCAGGCAGGAGCACGGGGCGGAGGTAAGTTGCCAGTTGGCAAGACATCAGTTTTCCCTAAGTTTGACAGATGGATAGGCGGATTTCTAGCCCAGAAGCCCCAACCGTTCTGCCCGCTCCAGCAGCATCTTCACGGACGACGGCCGCCAGCTCGTCCGGCCACGTGGCGTCCGCTCGCGCATCGCCTCAAGGCGCTCGCAAATGGTCTGCAGGGAGATGCCGGGATCCGCGCCCCTGATCGCGGCGACGATGGCAGGCAGGCGGTCGTCGGTCTCGCGCCGCCGAGCGCGATCGAGGACAGTCGAGGGCAGAAACCCGTTCCGGACATAGGCAGTGACGGCGCGCAGGAGACGGCTTTGGCTCCATTGCCGTTCGTGGGGCAGAGGTGCGTTCACCACCCGTAGCACGTCTTCCCAGGCCATGTCAGGCCGCAGGCGGCGCACATGTGGTACCCAGTCCTGCGCCGTCTCGTTCAAGCGATCCAAGTAGCCGTCCTGCCGCGCCATCCGCACCTTACGCAGGGCTGCGGGGTCACTGGCGCGCAGTCCAGGGTTGCCGCCGATCCGGCCTTTGGTTCGAGCGCTGGCCAATCCGGCCTTGGTGCGCTCCCGGATCAGCGCGCGTTCGAACTCGGCCGCTGCGCCCAGGACCTGAAGTGTGAACTTTCCTTGAGGCGAAGACGTGTCGATCGGGTCTTCGATGGAACGGAAGAAGGCACCCTTGGCCTCCAGCTGCTCGATGACCTCCAGAAGATGCGAGAGCGACCGCGCCAGGCGGTCGATGCGCACGACGATCAGGGTGTCGCCCTTGCCCATCCGTTCCAGCACCCGCGCCAGCACCGGCCTGGCACGATTGCCGCCGGAGGCCTGCTCCTCATGGATCTCGGCACAGCCCACGGATTTTAGGGCCAGCGACTGGGGCAGGGAGGTCTGCTCGTCGGTCGAAACGCGGGCGTAGCCGATCAGTGACATGGGGCAGGGCGGTTTCCAATTTTGGATGTCGTCACTAAACGACCGGATGGCGGGGCAGTCAGAGCCCTGCCGCCTTGGTCAGATTGACGCGGAACCTGTCCCTGCGGCGCTGGTAGCGCCGAGTCATTTCGGCGCTGGCGTGACCGAGCTGCTTCTGGATGTAGCGTTCGTCGACCTCTGCCGAGGATGCGAGACCGGCGCGCAGGGAATGGCCGGAGAAGAGCGCCATGCGCTCGGCCTTCGACAATTCGGGGCGCAGGCCGGCGGCCCCAACGCAAGTCTTGATCAGCCGCGCCACGTGCTTGTCCGAAAGCCGCTTGGCGGTGGCCTTGAGCCCGTTGCGGGAGACAGCCACGAAGAGCGGGCCGAAGTCAATCTTCCCGTAGTGCAGCCATTGCGTCAGCGCATGCACCGGACAGGTCTGGTCAGATGAGCCCCGCGCGATTTCCACCTCACGCCAGCCGGTCTTGCCGCGCAGAGTGACCAAAAGCCCGCCGTCCAGCATCTCGGCCCAGCCGCCACTGTCTGGCGTGTCGTCCTTACCGTGATCAAGGCTGACGATCTCCGACCGCCTGAGCCCGCCCGCAAAACCGATGAGCAGCATCGCTCGGTCGCGCAGTCCCCGCAGGCCATGGGGCAGGGTGGCCAGCATGTCGCGCACGTCCTCGGGCAGGATCGCCTCCTTCTGGACGGGCGGCCGAGCGTGCTTGCGGCGGATGCCGGCCAGGACGCTGCCGATGTGGCGGTCCTTGCGGTCGAGGTGATCCCCGCGCTGCGTGTAGCCCCAGGCAAGACCAGAGAGGCGGCGTTCGATGGACGACACCGAAAGGGCAGGGGCCTTGCCGCCCGGTGCTGCCAGATCGGCGATGTAGAGCCCGATCAGCTGGGGCGAAGCGGGCAGGGGCTCGGCCCCGCGCATCCGGCACCAGCGGGCGAAATGGGCCCAGTCCTTGGCATAGGCCTTCAGCGTGTTCTCCGACGCTGCCTGACGCGCATAGTCTCGCGCGGTTTCGACCAGACGGTCGAGCGTGCCCGAGCCAGCGACGTGGGAGGGCAGGGCGATCGTATCGCGCTCCAGATCGGCGCTGTCGCCCTGTTCATGGCGATCGGGACGTTCTGGCGGCTCTGAGGGCGATTTCCCGGGCTTTTTTTCCATGCCTTGCAGCATATCCCTTGTGCGTCCGATAATGCAAATTTATTGGACACACAAGGGGGCGTCCACCCCATCGCTTACGAAGAATCTGCATCACCATTCGATACACAAGGTGTCACCTAGGTCGTGCGGGGTGTTGTAGTATTTCGCGAATCGCACAGGAGTTAAAGAGCTGTGAGTCATCAGAGGTCTTCAATCGCAGAGCAGATGGCCAAACGCGGTCAGCCAAGTTGGCGAAAAGTATGGCCGTTGAACTCGTGCGCCGCGCGCGTGGAACTTGCGGTCGTGTGGAAAGCTATGTGATGGGAGCAGCGACGCCAACGTTGAGCAGTCGACAGATGGACTTTATCAGATCGCAAGATCTGTTTTTCGTGGCGACCGCACCGCTAGCAGCTTCCGAGAGGGTGAATGTGTCGCCCAAAGGCTATGGCAGCGCGACCGTAATCGATAGTCAAACGGTAGGCTACCTTGATCTTACTGGGAGCGGTGCGGAAACGGCTGCTCATATTCGTCAGAATGGACGAATAACGCTGCTGTTCTTCGCCTTCGTAGGCGACCCGTTGATCCTGCGCGTCTACGGACGCGGACAGCTCGTCCGTCCCGAAGACGGAGGGTGGCAGAAGCACATCGGGCATTTTGCGCAACAGCCTGGCCAAAGACAAATTATCCTCGTTCACATCGAGGAGGTCAGGGAGGCCTGTGGCTACATGGGTAACGGCCGAAAGCAGTTGACCGAATGGTCGGAGGAACTCGGTGCGGACGGACTGGCCCGATTCCGCGAACGTAACAATGCTGCAAGTATCGACGGCCTTCCAACTGGCCTTGTAGCCCCCGAGAAAGAGCTCTTCCGTTGATCTCAGCCCGGGTGCTTTATGCTGACGCCAGCGCTCGCTCGTTCGCAGCGGCTGAAGGGGATACAGTGTTGGATGCAATGCTAGCGGCTGATGTGCCTGTTGCATGGTCATGCCGTGCCGGGATCTGCGGCACCTGCAGGGCGCGCCGGTCGAGCGATGGTGCAGAGGTCTTACTCTGCAGGCAGGCACTCCAGGTCTCAGGAGAGGAGTATGCGCTCGACTATCTCCCACACAGCGCTGGCGAGCCGCCGATCTGTCGGCGCATGGCACTTGTCGAGGCAAAGCGGACGATCGCGGGAGTTTGGCGCATTGACCTTGAACTCGAGCTGCCTTTTCCGTTCAGGGCAGGCCAGTACGCAGCGCTGCAATTGCCGACGGATGTCTTGGATCAAAAAAGAATAGAAAGATACTTCTCGATGGCGAGCGCTCCAGGGGACCACATCATGCGGTTCTACCTGCGCGACTATCCTGATGGGACTTTTGGTCGGTATCTGTCGCAGAACGCCCGACCTGGAGACATGTTCAAAATCACCGGACCCTTTGGTACTCTGACTGTCACTTCTAACGAAGACCCATTGCTATTGATTGGTTGGGGTACAGGCGTGGCGCCGCTGCTTTCTGTTGTTCGCGACATCGCTGTTCGAGAGTCGAGGCGGGCTGTTGCGCTAGTATCGGGGGCCAGACTGAGTAGTCGCTTGGTTGGACAAGAGGAGGCCGTCTGGATATCTCAGCTCATGCCGCGTTTTTCCGCCTTGTTTGCGGTACACGACGGAAGCTCTCCGGCGGCCAGATCCGGTGGATTGCGTTGCGCCGTCTCCGAATCCTTTGCGGCATTGGGTGCGGCTCCCGCCGAGGCGCTTATTTGCGGTTCGGCTTCCTTTTGCGCCGAGGCCGCAAAGTTGGTTACTGACGCGAGTGGCGGTACGGCGGTCCGCACCGAAGCGTTTACTGTCTCTGGCTCGACGGAATGGAATGCGCGGACCGCATCGGATGGCTCGAAGCTGCGGACTCGCGCTTATCCGACGATAACTGATCCGCCCCTGGAGACAGCATGACAAGACTTGATCGGATCAATCTCAACGGACGTGTTGTTGCTGTGACAGGCGCGGCTCGCGGCTTGGGTCTGGCATATGCGCACAACCTTGCGGCTCGCGGTGCGACCGTGCTTGTAAACGACCTTGATGCAGCTAATTGCGAGTTGGCCGCTGAAGAGGTTCGCGCAAGAGGCGGACGAGCGGTCGGGATGCCCGGGAGTGTGACAAACGGTCAGGACGTTGATCGGATTATCGCTGCGGCCATCGCCGATTTCGGGCGGCTCGACGGGCTGGTTTGCAATGCTGGGAACGTCGTCGACAAGCCGTTTCTGGAACATTCGGTCGAGGACTGGCAAAGTCTTGTCGACGTTCACCTGATCGGAACATTTCGTCTCGTAAAGGCTGCTTGGCCTATCATGACGGCGCAAGGTTATGGTCGAATTGTACTGATCGCATCTGCTGCGGGTTACTACGGGACGATGAACGAGGTGGCATACTCTGCTGTCAAGGCCGGCATTCCGGGCTTCCTTGCCGCTCTGGTTCGCGAATGTCCTGATGGAGTACGTGTGAATGCCGTTGCTCCAGTAGCGGCCACGGCTACTACGACGGGTTTCTGGGATGAAGCGACGACGGCAATGTGCTCGCCCGAGCGTGTGGCACCGGCAGTCACGTACTTGTGCTCTGAGAACGCGCCGCAAGGAGTGGTGCTCGCGGCGCTCGGCGGTACTTTCTCGACTTTCTCGGCATGCGAGAGCGACGGCCTAGCTATTTCTGGGCCAGAGATTGAGCCTGAAGACATACGCGATCGATTTGCGGAGATCGACGCCGGCGGCACGCGGTACCGCTACTACCGGTCAGGCCAGCATGTTGAGCGGATGCTGGCGATTACGCCATATTCTCAGAAAGCCGACGCTCAGTCATGACAGAAACAGACGCAGAGATTGCGGCTAGGGCGCGATTAATGGGCGTGGACTACGTCTTTGGCTTCGTTCCCGATCTTCACGGGCGACCAAGAGCAAAGTTAACGCGGGTTGAACCTCGCCACCGTCTGTCCGGTCCAACTGTAACTTATGGGCCTGACGCCATCGTCGGGCTGGGCGCAGCGGGCCCAGCTGAGGCGGACTGTCTGGCGACGATCGAATGGGACAAGCTCCGCGCGGTCCCATGGTTGCCTGGCATCGGGATTGCTCCGGCAACGCTTTCACGACACGGCGGTGACTATTGTTACGACATGCGTCTGGCATTGCGTCGTCAGGCCCAGCGATTGACGGATAGGGGTTGGACAGCGCTTCTTGGCGTTGAGCCGGAGTTTTATGTTTTCGGGCCGGAACGCGGCTCGGTGCGCCCGCTCTTCGGTGACAGCCCCGAAGACACGGCCGAGGTTACCCATGATGTAGGTGCAACGCTACGTGCGAGTGCATTCCTGCGCGAACTGGCCGATGCCCTGGACGCGTTCGGTCTAGAGGTCGCGATGATCGATCATGAGTTCGGCTGGGGACAGTACGAGGTTACATTTGCGCATGCCGAAGTGCTCGAGTCCGCCGATCGGATGGCTCTCTTTCGGTTTGCCGCTACGGAAATTGCTCGGCGGCACGGCGGTCGGGCAAGCTTCATGGCGAAGCCCTCGGCAACCCAGGCCGGGTCAGGCTTGCACCTTAACTTTAGTTTGGTCGACGCCACGTCCGGCGAGAACATCGTTGCTCAGCGCGATCCGACCAAGGGTGTTTGGCGAGCAACGCCTACGGGGCGATGGTTCGCCGGCGGCATCTTGCGCAGACTACACGACTTCACGGCAATATGTTGTCCAACGGTAAATTCGTACCGTAGGTTTGTAGCACCATCTTTCCAAAGGGAAGCTCGAGACCAAACTTGGGCTCCTATCCGCGTCGCGCTCGGAGAGACGACACGAACCGCAGCTCTGCGCTACCCGCCCTCACGCCCGTGTCTCGAACTGCGACACCCAGACCCGAATGCGAATGTCTACCTCACAGCGGCGCTGACGCTTGCGGCCGGGTTGGAGGGCATCGATGATGAACGTGAGCCCTCAGCGGAGTTGAACGTCAACACTTTTGATCTCAGCGAGCACGACCTGTGCGAGATGGGTGTCGGTCGTATCGCACGGAGCCTTGGTGAAGCGCTCGACTGTCTGGCGGAAAGTGCCTTTGCCCGTGATGCCATAGGAAGCCCGCTAATTGAGGAGTTCGTTAAAGTAAAGCGTCGCGAACTGGCTGACTTCGAGGCGCATGTTAGTGATTGGGAGCGGATGGCAGATGGCTGAGCATACGAACGAGCTTGCAAGGAGTGTTTTGACCCGGTGCGTAGTATGATTTGGCGTGTGGTTTGGAAGAGGTTGATCGCCCTTCCATTCCTGCTCTTGGGCCTCGCAACCATGGCATTCGCATTAACGCGCGCTGTGTCAGGTGATCCGATTCACGGTATTGTTCACGGGCGGCAGGCGCAGAATCCCGAGTATGTGGCAATGATGCGGGAGCGGTTCGGTCTGGATGAACCGCTATCTGTGCAGTTCTTGACCTATCTCTGGCGCTTGGTCCAAGGCGACTTCGGAGTTTCTTTTCGAACTCGACAGCCTGTTCTCGAAGATCTTGCATCGCGGCTACCGGCGACAATCGAGTTGGTGATCGCGGCCCTTTGCATTTCTGCGGTCGCAGGGATTGTTCTAGGAGTGATCGCGGCCCGATATGCCGGGGGGTGGGTGGACATCGCTATTCGCGTGACGGCGGTGACTGGCACGGCCCTGCCGAGTTTCTGGCTGTCAATTCTTGCGCTGTTCATCGGATCCGTGGCGCTTGGGTGGTTCCCTGGGCCTGGCCGTGTCGATCCCCGCCTTGCTTTGCCTGCGCAACACACCGGTTTTCTTCTGATAGATACGGCACTGGCCTTGGACTGGCCGGCCTTTCGATCGGCTCTGCACGCTATTTTGCTGCCTTCATTGGTGCTGGCAGCTTCTGTGACGGGCACAATCACTCGACTCGTGCGCAACGCCATGATCGAAGCGCTTGAAAGCGACTACGTTCTGTTGGCGCGAGCAAAGGGCGCATCATCGGTGCGTGTTTTGTGGCGACATGCATTGCGCATGTCGCTTCTCGCGCCAGTTACCATCGTTGCTTACGCGTTTGGCTATTTGCTCACAGGTGCAGTCTTAGTGGAAACCATTTTTGCCTGGCCGGGACTTGGTGACTACGCCATCGCGTCAGCGCGGGCGCTCGACTACCCTGCAATCATTGGGGTGACGATAATCAGTGGAACGGCCTTCATCGTCGTCAATCTAGCTGCGGATCTGGCATATGCGGCAATCGATCCGAGGATCAGATGACGGTTATACATAGTGGCGGTGTTCGGGCGTCGCGAAGGCGGATGGCGCTCGACTTCTTTGGGCGGGTGGTGTCTGATCGCGCAGCAGCCGTCGGCCTTTTTGTGATAGCGCTATGGATTGCTGTCGGTATGACCGTGCCGCTTTGGGCCTGGTACGACCCACTTTCGCTCGTTGGACGACGCCTGCAGCCGCCGGGCAGCGCACATTGGCTTGGCACGGATGCCCTTGGGAGAGATGTTTTCTTTCGGACGCTCTATGGTGTTCGATATTCGTTACCGGTAAGTGTTGCAGTCATCGCGGTTTCGGTCGTGATCGGCGGACTGGCAGGACTTGTCGCTGGTTACTTCGGCGGTTGGATAAATGAAGTCGTGATGCGCCTTGTCGATCTTCTGGCTGCGTTTCCTCCTCTGATTCTCGCGATGTGCGTAGTCACCGTATTCGGTGGAGGGATCCTTTACTCGGCCTTTGCGCTCATCATTGTCTGGTGGCCTATTTACGCCCGACTAGTTCGGGCCGAGGTCCTGGCAGTAAAGGAGCTGGACCATGTAATGGCGGCGCGCCTGAGCACGAGAACCGACGCTGCTATCATACGCCGCCATGTTGCGCCCCTATGCATTGGGCCGCTGGTTACCGCGGGCACGGTTGACCTCGGCGCGGTGGTCATGATGGTCGCGGGCCTGAGTTTCATCGGCCTGGGTGCGAAGCCGCCGACGCCGGAATGGGGATTAATGATTTTTGAGGGCGCATCGATGTATCAGTCTTGGTGGATTACGCTTGGACCGGGCCTTGGAATCGTTTCGCTGGCACTTGCTTTCAACTTTGTGGGCGACGCAGTGCAAGCTGCTCTTGATCCGCGTCGTGGTCGGCAGCAAGGCGCGGCATGACGCTCCAGGTCAAAGAACTTTCGATCTGGATCGGGCAAGACGAAGGCTCCAGAAGGCTAGTAGACAATGTGTCATTTGAAGTCCGAGAGGGCGGGCGTTTCGCGTTGGTCGGAGAATCGGGCTCTGGAAAGAGCTTGTGCACTCGCGCTGTCCTTGGGCTTCTTCCCCGAGACATGCACGCGTCCGGGTCGGTGCGATTTCAGGGGTGCGAGCTCTTGAACCGGTCCGACGTAAATTTGCGGGCGCTGCGCGGAGGCGCAGTTGGGTTGGTATTCCAAGACCCGATGACGACCCTGCACCCACTGTTCAGGGTTGGAGCCCAGATCGCTGAGGCCGTACGGATCCATGAGCCTTCCCTCAGTCGAGATGCCGTGCGTCGGCGAACGTTAGAGTTGTTAGACCTTGCGGCTGTTCCCGACGCAGGTCGACGTGTCATGCAGTTCCCTCATGAGCTGTCCGGTGGTATACGGCAGCGCATCTGCATCGCCATCGCCATAGCCAATCGACCGCGTCTGCTGATCGCAGATGAACCAACGACAGCCCTCGACTCAACAGTGCAAGCCAGCATCCTGCGAACTGTCGACGAACTGGTTGCAGCCGGAGGCATGGCACTTTGGCTCATTTCGCATGATCTTGGAGTCGTAAACCAGATGACCCGTCAAGTCGCGGTGATGCGTGCGGGACAACTGATCGAGGCGGGAGAAACTGCAGAGGTGCTTGCGCGGCCGCGTGAAGACTATACCCGCACCCTTGTCGCGGCGGTTCCTCGTCTCATTGCTAGACACGGACCTGGTCAGGAAGTTACGATCGGGTCTGATCCTTTGGTTCAAATGCATGATGTCGTGAAAATCTATGGACCTGTGTCCTCTCGACAAGTCCTACTGGACCATCCGGGTTGCGTCCTTCGCGGTGTATCGCTTGCAGTTGAGAAAGGAAGCTGTCTCGGCATCGTCGGCGAGTCCGGTAGCGGGAAATCCACCCTGATCAAGTGCATGCTTGGGTTGGTCCGGCTCACCCGAGGGAAAGTTACGGTGATGGGCAATCAACTCACCTCACGTGGCTTCAGAGATGCAAGACACCTGCGGGGACATGTTCAGATGGTGTTCCAGGACCCCTTCTCCTCTCTGAATCCGCGAATGCGTATTGGCGACATCGTGTCGGAGCCGCTGATTGCCCTCGGCGTGCCGCGAAACGAAGCGTTTGCGCGAGCGATGCGATGCCTCCAAGATGTCTGCCTTTCGCCGTCCGATGCAGAACGCTGGCCACACCAACTTTCAGGTGGGCAGCGTCAGCGTGTAGGTATCGCCCGTGCAATCGTGACAGAACCAAAACTGATTGTTCTTGATGAGCCGGTCTCTGCCTTGGACCTTACGGTTCAATCGAGCATTCTCGACCTCTTGGAGATTCTAAAGGAGAGGCTAGGGCTGACCTATGTCCTTGTTTCTCACGATCTTGGCGTAATCGCACGGCTGGCGACCGATGTAGCCGTAATGGCTCGCGGCGTTATCGTCGAGAAAGGCAACCCGGTCGAGATACTTTCGAATCCTAAGCATCACATTACGCGAACTTTGATCGAGTGTTCTCTTGCTCACGATTTCGGCTAAAGCATTTTGCATTTAACCTGCAACGTATCCTGCATGAGCGAGGTAGTTGAGGCATTCGTCTGGGGCGAAGTTGACCTGCCACGGGATTTTTCCTCCATCTGCGACGAGAGTCCGCCCCCGGGAAGGGACGGACGATGAAGCGAACGATACGTAGCGAAGAGCAGATTATCGGCATTCTGCAGGAGCATGAGGGCGGCGCGAAGTGCGCCGATCTTTGCCGCAAGCATGGGATGTCTGAAGGCACGTTCTATGCGTGGAAAGCGAAGTACTCCGGGATGACGGTGTCCGAGGCCAAACGGCTGAAGGCGCTTGAGGATGAGAACGCCAAGCTGAAGCGTCTGCTTGCCGAGCAGATGCTCGACATGGCGGCGATGAAGTGTCCACTTAACCTTCTTGGCTAACGAATGACATGACGGTTTCGACCGGCCGTCGGCCCATGTTTCGGTATCCGAGGTGCGGGCGTTCGGTGTTGTAGTGGGCGAGCCAGGCATCGAGGTCGGCTTG
>Ga0224722_1001043_pt1 | contig 15685 bp, 16 predicted proteins | sample Balambano_FR1_Me_FD_161646 | JGI IMG/M metagenome (GOLD analysis project Ga0224722, IMG submission 161646) | Freshwater sediment microbial communities from Lake Towuti, South Sulawesi, Indonesia - Balambano_FR1_MetaG | ecosystem: Environmental > Aquatic > Freshwater > Lake > Sediment | place... | reverse complement strand
CTCCATGATGGCGGTGCTGGCCGTAACGCCGCCGTGCACCAGGTTCACGACGCCGGGGGGCAGGTCCAGTTCATCCAGTATTTCAAAGATAAGTTCGCTGCTGATGGGTGTCTGTGGCGATGGTTTAAGGATGAAGGTGTTGCCGCAGGTGATGGCCGTGGGCAGGAACCACAGCGGCACCATGCTGGGAAAATTAAAGGGGGTGATGGCGGCGAATACCCCCGCTGGCTGGCGCAGGGTAGTTTCGTCAATCCCGCTGCTGATGTCTTCCAGGCCGTCGCTGCGCATGAGGAACGGCACACCTGTCGCAAAATCAATGCTTTCAATGCCGCGCCGCACTTCGCCGCGCGCTTCGTCCAGTGTCTTGCCGTTTTCCAGCACAACCATTTTGGCAAGTTCTTCAAAACGTTCCTCAAACAGCGTCTTAAAGCGGTACATATACTGGGCGCGAAAGAGGATGGGGGTGCTGCGCCATTCCTCGAAGCCTTTTCGAGCCGCTTTTACTGCGTCGTCCACATCCTGGTAGGTGCTTTCTGGCGCATTTGCCAGCACATCGCACGTAGCCGGGTTGTATACCGGAACGCTTTCCTGGCTCTGGCTCTCTACCCATCGGCCACCGATGTAGTTCTTAAGGACTCTGGTCATCTTTCCTCCTCATACCATCACTATGACACAGCCTTGTGTGGCTCATTAGATATATTTTTCACAAAAGAGGGTTTCGGCGTCTGGGGCATTTTTTACAATGCCTTACCTTCTGTTTCATTGTATTCTGATTTTATCATGAGCGCGTGCCGCCGACGAATTTTAGTTTGTTGGTACTATACACCAGTAAAATTTGAGAGAACTATGGAAAGTTGATAATATTTAGCCTCACACAAGAGACCACAGCACAGTTGTGAGAACAGGTAACTTATGACAGTCGCAACACATGAATCGATACTGGAACGTTACAAGCGCGTGATGTTTCCCGCTGCTGCCCCCTATCATGGCGATAATCCAATTATTGTCAGCCATGCGAAGGATCAGTATGTATACGATGTGGATGGCCGGCGTTACCTTGATTTCTTCGGCGGTGTTCTGACGGTGTCTGTTGGCCACTGCAACGATGAAGTGACCAAAGCAACCCACGAACAGCTTGACAAGGTACAGCATACCACCACCATCTACATCAACGAAATTATGGTGCGGCTGGCAGAAAAAGTGGCTGAACTGACGCCAGGGCGCCTGCAGAAGGTGTACTTTACCAGCAGTGGCACAGAAGCGAACGAAACAGCCGTGCTGGCCGCGCGGATGTACACGGGCAGCCCAACCATCATCACCCTGCGCCACGCGTACAGCGGGCGCAGCATGACGGCTATGTCGCTCACAGCGCACGGCACCTGGCGCTTAGGCGGCGTGGTGGATCCTTATATTCGTCACGTGCGCAACCCTTATACATTCCGCGCGCCAGCGGGCATGAGCGCTGACCAGCTGGTTGACCTGTGTATTCAGGATCTGGAAGAAACGCTGGCCACTGTGACAGACGGCAGAATTGCGGCGTTCATGGCTGAACCAATCCAGGGCGTGGGCGGCTTTATCGTCCCCCCAATGGACTATTTCAAGCGTGTCTATCCTATTGTAAAGGCGGCTGGGGGTGTGTTCATCGCCGACGAAGTGCAGACAGGCTGGGGGCGCACCGGCGACAAGTGGTTCGGCATTGAACAATGGGGCGTTGAACCTGACATTATGACCTTTGCCAAAGGCATGGGCAACGGCACGCCCATTGGATGCACCATTACCACGCCAGAAATTGCAGAGGCGGTGAAAGGGGCTACATTCAGCACGTTTGGCGGCAATCCTGTCACCATGGCAACGGCACTGGCGACGATTGAGTACATTGAAAAGCACGACCTGAAGCGCAACGCGGCGGTACAGGGGGCAGCCCTGCGCGCCAGACTTGAAGAACTGAAGCAGGAGTTCAACTGGATTGGCGAAGTGCGGGGTATGGGCCTGATGCAGGCGCTAGAAATCGTAAAGCCTGGCACCACAGAGCCTGATCCTGGGCGCACGATGGCGCTGATGAACGCGGCCAAAGACCACGGCCTGTTGATTGGTAAGGGAGGGCTGTATGGCAATGTCATCCGCATCTCGCCGCACCTCAATGTCAGCAGCACTGATATGACCGCAGGCTGCGATCTCATCGCAAAGGCCTGTGTTGCTGTTTCTTAAGGACATATGGCTGACACGCTGGAACGTTCGCCCTCAACTGTGATCAGCCTGCCGCGCCTTTCCCCGCGCCACATCACGCTTGTGTTTGTGGCGCTGGCTGCTGCGTTGATAGGGCAGCTGCTGGCGGTGCATGTTGTAAGCCTGGGAGCAGACGCGCCAGCGTTGGTTGATAGCACGCCCTATAAACTTGCCATCTGGATCGCTGATCAGAATCAGAAAGAGGTGCCAGTAAGTGTGCTGGCCAGCGCTGCCCGTGTCTGGGCGCAGATGCGCGGTCAACCAGCAGCATCTGCCGAGGAACTGGTGCTGCTGGCCCAGCAGTCAGTGGCCATATGGTGTGCCCTTGCTGGTGTTGTGACACTGGCCGGCGCGGGCGGCCTCATCGCGCGTGCGTTGTGGGCGCGCAGACCTCTGCTCGCTGGCCTGGCCATGTATGCCAGCCTGCTCTTTGTGTTTCCGTCAGTGCCAGAAAGCGGCCTCGGCCCGGCGCTGCTGGCGGTTGTGCTGTTAGTAATCGTTCTTGTGTTTGGGCAGTTGGATGTGCGGCGCGCTGGCAGCTTTGCCGTGGTGATCTGCACAGTGCTGGCCGGGTGGGAGCTGGCGAAGGCAGCCGCAGATTCGATTGACTACGGGATTCGTGTGGCACAGCCCTCCTGGTCGTATACCACATTTGCCGATCTTGATGCAGGTCTTGCTGCGTTGCAGCAGGGCGAAATTGCGGCTTTCTTCGCCGATCGCAAGGCGCTTGAAAGCCTGATGCCAGGCATTGGAGATCGGTATGCGCTGCCTGACGCGGCTTACCCCGATCTGCGCTGGGTGGGACTCAGCTCTGATGAGCAGGTGTTTATCTTCCCGGTTCAGCCAACGCTGCCGGGACGCGTGGCAGCAGCCGTTCCAGCGGCACGCGCCGCCTCACTGGGCAGTCCTTCCCAGCTCATTGGCAGCACCGTCGGCGCAGTTGAGGCCGACTTCGCGGTGGAACGGTACCTGGCGCTGCCCCGCACGCTGACGCTGCTTGACCTGAAAATCTTGAATGATCTCAATCTGCCGCATCTACAGGCCATCGCAGAAGCTTTCCTTCAGCCTGCGCGCCGCAATGGTGAAATGCTGTTGGTGCGCATTCTGGGGCAGGCAGGGCTTTATACCTGGGGCGAGGCGGTGTTTGGCTTCGTGTTTGGGGCGCTGCTGGGGCTGGTTCTGGGGACGGTCTTCGCCCACTCTCGGCTGATGGAACGGGCTTTCCTGCCATATGTGGTTGCCAGCCAGACAGTGCCTATTCTGGCCATCGCTCCGATGGTGGTCATCTGGCTGGGTGCCAGCCCCACGAGCGTGGCTGTGATTGCGGTGTACATCACGTTCTTCCCCGTCACAATCAACACCCTGCGTGGTTTACAATCGCCCGATCCGCTGGCACTGGAACTGATGGAAAGCTATGCCGCCAGCCGCTGGAAGACGCTGTGGAAACTGCGCTTCCCGGCAGCGCTGCCCTACATTTTTGCCGCGCTGAAGGTTTCCGCAACGTCCAGTGTGGTGGGGGCTATCATCGGCGAACTGCCGTCTGGCATCGGGGCAGGCCTTGGCCGCGCGATCCTGGATTTCAGCAGCGATTACAGCCTTGTATCCACGCCAAAGCTCTGGGCAGCCATTATCACCGCTGCCGCCGTGGGGATGACCTTCTTTCTGCTGGTAAGCCTGGCAGAGAGATTTGTGCTGCGCAAATATGTGCGAGCCGCAGGAGGATGAACATGATTGAACAGAACAACGCGGCAGTGCGAGTGCCCGACTTCGGCGGCAGGCCTGTGGTTATTTCTGCGCGCAATCTCAACAAGACCTTCAAGGTCAGCAATGCAGAACCGGTGATTGCGCTGCAGAACGTGAACGTTGATATTCACGAGGGCGAATTCATATCGCTGATCGGGCCTTCTGGCTGCGGCAAAAGCACACTGCTGCGTCTCATCGCTGACCTGACGACAGCATCGTCTGGCGAGCTGAAGGTCAATGGCAAACACCCGCATCAGGCGCGCCTGAACCGCGAGTATGGCATGGCCTTCCAGAGTGCGACGCTGTATGAGTGGCGCACGGTGCTTCAGAATGTGGAACTGCCGCTGGAGATTATGGGCTACAGTCGCCAGGTGCGGCAGGAACGCGCCATGCGCATGTTAGACCTGGTGGAGCTTAGCAAATTCGCGCGGCATTATCCCTGGCAGCTTTCGGGCGGTATGCAGCAGCGGGTGGCGATTGCGCGCGCTTTGTCGTTTGAGCCTTCCCTGCTGCTGATGGACGAACCTTTCGGCGCGCTGGACGAATTCACCCGCGAACGCATGAACATGGAACTACTGCGCATCTGGGAAACGACGGGCATTACCGTCATCTTCGTCACCCACAGTATTCCAGAAGCCGTTTTCCTAAGCAGCCGCATTGTCGTAATGTCGCCCCGGCCAGGGCGCATTACTCAGATCGTTGAAAATGATGTGCCGTATCCCCGCAATTTTGACACGCGTGAGACCGACCACTTCTTCAATAAGGTGACAGAAGTGCGAGAACTGCTGCGCGACGCACACCTGGCAGAGTAACGATGACCACACAGACGCCAACCGCACGCACACAACCCTCGTGGTGGCATCGTTATGGCCTGACGATCGGCTTTGCTATTTCTGTGCTGCTTCTGTGGGAACTGCTGGTGACAGTGCTGGGCATTCAGCAGTTTCTGCTGCCCAAGCCGTCCGTTATCCTGGGAGAACTGGCGGGGGAACTGCGCGCATGGCTGACACCCGGCCAATCCAGCCTGCTGATGCAGGCGGCTGGTGCCACCCTGTGGGAAGCTGTAGGCGGGATGTTCATCGGCTGCGGCCTGGGTTTTCTGACGGCCCTGGTAACGGCGCGCTGGACAAGCGTGAGCGAAGCGCTGATGCCCTTCGCCATCGCTGCCAACAGCGTGCCCATTATCGCCTTTGCCCCCATTATGAACAACTGGTTTGGGCTTACAAACCCAGCCAGCAAGATGGCTATCGTGGCTATCATCACCTTCTTCCCAATGATGATAAACACGGTGCGTGGTCTGACGCTGGTTGACCCGCGCCAACTGGAACTGATGCAAAGTTACAACGCATCGCCATTCAAGATTCTGGTTGCGCTGCGTATTCCAAACGCCTTGCCCTACGTGTTCAGCGCGCTGCGGGTAGCCAGTTCGCTGAGCGTTATTGGGGCAATTGTTGCTGAGTTTTTTGGTGGGCCACGCGCTACAATGGGCGTGTTCATTACCCAGGAAGCCAGCAGTTTTAACTTTGCGCGGGCCTGGGCGGCCATCATCGTCGCTTCGTTTATCGGGATTTCGCTTTATGTGCTGGTGCTGTTTGCAGAACGGCGTCTGATGCCGTGGCACAGTTCCCTGCGGGAGAACCGCTGAGTTGTGAAATGTGCTGTGTGAGAGCGGGATGTTTTCGGTGTGCTTTGCACATGATGAAAACGTTTGCACAGGTAGAATGAAGGAGGAGCAGAGGGGCAAATGATCGTTGAAAGCTGATGAGGGCATCACCCGGTTTGCAGAAATTCAATTAGTTTAAGGAGTATCTGGTATGAAAAAGCATGCGCGTTTGTTGGTGCTTTCAGTTGTCGTGATGGGAATCTTCACCAGCGTGCTGGTGCGTGGCCAGGAACTGGTGCCGGTGCGTTTACAGTTGCAGTGGGTCGCGCAGTCACAGTTTGCAGGGTACTTTGCCGCGAAGGACCTGGGATACTACGAAGAAGAAGGCCTTGATCTGACCATTCTGGAAGGCGCGGTTGAAATTGTGCCCCAGCAGGTGGTTGCCAGTGGTGGGGCGGAATTTGGTATTGCCTGGGTGCCCAAGGTGCTGGAAAGCAACTCTCAGGGTGTTAACCTGGTCAATATCGCACAGGTCTTCCAGCGTTCTGGCACACTTCAGGTGTCGTTCGTGGACGCCGGTATTGAATCAGTGGAAGATTTCGCAGGCCGCAAAATAGGCACGTGGGGCTTTGGCAATGAACACGAACTGTTTGCTGCAATGCGCGCCGTAGGCATTGACCCCGAAAACCCGGAAGACGTGGAAATTGTGCAGCAGCCCTTCGACATGTCCCTGCTGCTGAATGGTGAAGTTGATGCCGCCCAGGCGATGATCTACAACGAGTATGCTCAGGTCCTGGAGGCGATTGATCCTGCGACGGGTGAGCTGTATTCGCCCGATGTTCTGAACGTGATCGATTTCAACGAAGTGGGCACGGCCATGCTTCAGGATCATGTGTTTGCCAACGCTGAATGGCTGGCTGAAGAAGGCAACGAAGAAATTGCCGTCAAATTCCTGAAGGCCACGTTCCGTGGCTGGGCGTTCTGCCGTGATAATTTTGAGGAATGCGTTGAGATCGTGCTTAACAACGGCACTACCCTGGGCGCCAGCCATCAGGCATGGCAGTTGAACGAAATCAACAAGTTGATCTGGCCGTCGCCTGCCGGCATTGGCATTATGGATGAGGCGCTGTGGGAACAGACCGTGGCCGTCGCGCTGGAAGCAGGTATCATCCCTGAAGCCCCAGGTGAGAGCGCATGGCGCAGCGACTTGGCCCAGGCCGCGCTGGATGCGCTTGCCGCAGATATGATGGAGCTGGATCTGACGGGCGAGGATTATGAGCCGGTGGTTGTGGAACTGCGTGAGGGCGGTGAATAGCGGCCAGGCTTTTCTGTAAGGTCGTATGGGCCTGGGCAGCATTCTGCTCAGGCTTTTTTGTGCCAGGCAACAAAACACTCATCTGTGCTTTATCCCATCCCCTTCTGATATTCATAAATCCTAGTAATATCACAGTAACGGAAAAATCAATAACAATTCGTTTCAGGAGAGGGTTTATGGCTGCGTGGATAAGAAAGCTTTTGCTGCCACTATGCATCGGATTATGTGTTGGAGGTTTTGTACAGGCGCAGGAGCCAGCGCCAGAAACAGGGGTAGACATTATCTGGCCGCCACCGGTCACAGAAGTCTTCTTTGAAGGCAGTGTCATCGGCACCGCCAACGTGCCAAATATGGCCTACTACTACCTGGAGTACATGCCGCTCAATACCGATCTTTCTATACCCGATACCGTGCCCTGGATTCCGGCGACGGTTGCGCTGACGCAGCCAGTATCTAACGGCCCGCTGGCCGCGCTGAATACGCGCACGGTGGAGGATGGTTTGTATGCGCTGCGCCTCACGGTGGTTACGAACGACGGCTTTGTTTATAACGACGTGGTAACGCCTCTGCGCGTGAGCAACAGCCGCTTTGATGCATTTCTCGAACGAATTCAGAACGAAACGGGGCCTGAACCGACGCCGGCGCCCGCCGAACCGACGCCTGTGCCCACTGAAGCCCCCGTGGACAACACCCCACGCGTTGCCCCGGATACCGGGCTGGCAGCGGTCAACATCCGCAACTGCGATGTGATTGACAATTACGCCTGCCTGGTTATCAATGCGCTGCGCTCTGGCGAGGTCGGACGGGTGACCGCTGTCAGCGCGCGTAACCCAGGCTGGTACCAGGTTGTGCTGCCGGGTGGCGCTGTGGGCTGGGTGAGCGACACAGTGGTGCTTAAGGCTGGTGATTTCAGCACACTGCCCGCTATCTTTCCGCCGGAACCACTGCCACCACCGCCGCCGCCTGGCAACGTTGTGCCGACTGGTATGGAAATCGTGGGCGGCGTTGCCACGTGCAATGTGCCTTACAGCGTTAACGTCAACATGGGCAACGTGGGCATTACCACCAGCGAAGCAGGTCAGGTTTCGCTGCAGGCGGTCAACCTACGTACTGGCGACGTGACCTTTACTGGCATCTCGGCGTACCCAGCCCTGAACCCAGGGGCGAACTATGTGGTGGTATTCAACGTGACAGAGACAACCTTCTATAACGAAGGCCATGAACTGCGGGCGCGTGCTGGCGGCCAGGAGTTCCGGTTGGGTTACACCCTTCAGCAGGGCAGTTGTGGCGCGGTTGTCATCCCAACGGCAGAGCCGCCACCTGTTGTGACGAATCCTGGGCGTGACTTGCTGCCTAACCAATGCTTTGTTGTCCTGACGAATGTGAGGGTTATTTTCGACACGCCGTATGGGAATCCCCAGGGTCGTCTTGATCCTGCGCCGTATGAGGCCGCGCGGGTTGAGATCTCTAACAATGCGACGTGGTACCGTCTGGACAGGACGTCAGTCGGACGACCCGTTTGGATCTCTGCATCTGGGACAGAAACACAAGGCAACTGCGGCCTTTAACCAAACACCCGCCGCACAGCATCACACCACAAGCAGCACGATCAAACAGTCGTGCTGCTTGCTTAATGCAGTTTAAAATTTAAATACGGTGTTTGTTTATCGTAGGAATTTGTGTGCCAGATCCATTTTTTAGAGGGCATGGCACGCCATGCTCCTGCGTCGGATAATCTGTATCTATTTGTAAAGCTGCATAAAGAGGCCAGAAAAACGCCCTACGCCGTGCAGGCCACCCGACCCCGTTCACGGGGTCAGTTTAGCCAGGTCGTTCACGGCCTGGCGATTTGCTGCCGGTCGTGCAGGCGGTGTTCTATCCAGTGGATAACGTCGTCCAGGCCCTTGCCGCTCTTCAGATCGGTAAAGATATAGGGTTGGCTGCCACGTGCTGCCTCCGTGTCGCGCTGCATCACTTCCAGGCTGGCCCCCACATATGGCGCCAGGTCGGTTTTGTTAATTAGCAGCAGATCACTGCGGGTAATGCCTGGCCCCCCCTTGCGCGGAATTTTGTCGCCACCTGCTACATCAATGATGTAAAACTCCACCTCAACCAGTTCTGGGCTGAAGCTGGCGGCCAGGTTGTCGCCGCCGCTCTCCAGAAAGATCAGGTCGAGATCATCGCTGAAGCGCTTCATGATGTCGTCGATGGCGTCCTGGTTGGCGCTGATGTCGTCACGCACGGCGGTGTGGGGGCAGCCACCTGTTTCCACCCCATAAATGCGCTCTGGTTCCAGGGCGCTGAGGCGGGTCAGGATGGCAGCATCCTCCTTGGTGTAAATGTCATTGGTGATTACGGCAATTTTGTGCGTGGCAGACATAGCCTTGCACAGTTTTTCGACCAGTGTTGTTTTGCCGGCCCCCACTGGGCCCCCAATACCGATAATGAGCGGGCGGGTGTTCAGCACACGCCTGTCGAAGGCTTGCTCATTGTAATTGACATTGCACATAGGCTCTCCTTCAGGAAATAAACAATCGGCGGAACAGAGTTTCGTGCTGCATGCTGCGTATTTCCAGCGCAGGGGCAAAGCTGGCAAAATCTGCCAGCGACAGCGACAGGGTATGTTCGACAGCCCGCTGAATGTCTGGATGACTTTCAGCGATGAGCCGCTGTACCTGGGCAGGGCCGATATGCATCAGCTTAAGCGCGGCGGATGCCTGGTTGGCTACCACAGCGTAGCCGAACGCGTGCAAGGTCTCGCTTAGGCCAATACCAACAGCCTGCGCGCAAAGACCATGCACCACGCAGTGGTGCCCGCTGACCTGCTGGGCTTCCAACGCGCGGCGGAAGGCTGCGATAATGGGCTGCGGGTGGTGCGTCCACACGTTCTCCAGCATACGGCGGCCCACTTTCTCGCTGGCCTCGCGGGTCTCACGGGCTGTCTTGCTGGCAGCGCACATCCGATCCAGCCGCACGAGCTGTGGCAGGTCGCTGTGCTGTGCCTGATGCCAGGCTTCTTTTACCAACAGAAGATCATTTGTCGCCACCAGAGCCAACCGCTGCGCAACAGCAGATCGCAGGGCGTCGGGCGTGCGTATGATGCCGGCCTGAACGAACGTTTCCAGCGCATGGCTGTGCGCGAATGCGCCAGTTGGAAAAGCCGAATCCATCCATTGGAGCAGGATAAGCAGCGTGCTGCCGTCCATCTTTAGCCTTAAAACAGGAAGTAGCGCTGCGTCATCGGCAGGCTGGTGGCGGGCTCACAGGTGATCAGTGCGCCGTTCACACGCACTTCATAAGTCTCGGCGTCTACGGTGATACTGGGAAGGAAGTCGTTGCGGATCATATCGCGCTTGGTAAGCCCCCGGCAGTTGCGCGCCGGGGCGACCAGCTTCTGCAGTTGCAGCTTACTGTGTACACCGCCAGCATATGCCGCCTGAGAGATAAAGGTGTAGGCGGTGCTGTACAAAACGCGGCCATAACTGCCGAACATCGGGCGGCTGTGCACAGGCTGCGGCGTGGGGATGCTGGCATTGGCGTCGCCCATCTGCGCATAGGCAATAAGCCCACCCTTGATGATCATTTCCGGTTTGATGCCGTAAAATGCCGGCCGCCACAGCACCAGATCTGCCATTTTGCCAGTTTCAACAGAGCCGACATAATCGCTGATGCCGTGCGAGATGGCCGGATTGATGGTGTACTTGGCGATGTAGCGTTTGACGCGTTCATTGTCATTTTTTTCGCTATCGCCCTCCAGGGGGCCGCGCTGCACCTTCATCTTATGGGCGGTCTGCCAGGTACGCAGAATAACCTCGCCCACACGCCCCATCGCCTGGCTGTCAGACGACATCATGCTCAGCGCCCCCATGTCGTGCAGCACATCTTCCGCTGCGATTGTTTCTGGGCGGATGCGCGATTCTGCAAACGCCAGATCCTCTGGGATCGATGGGCTGAGGTGGTGGCACACCATCAGCATGTCCAGGTGTTCATCGATTGTGTTGACAGTGAACGGGCGGGTAGGATTGGTGGACGACGGCAGCACATTGGCTTCACCGCATACCTTGATGATGTCAGGGGCGTGGCCGCCGCCCGCGCCTTCGGTATGGAACGTGTGGATTGTCCTGCCTTTAAAAGCGGCAATCGAGTCGTCCACAAACCCGGACTCGTTGAGGGTATCGGTATGGATGGCTACCTGAATATCCATCTCCTCAGCGATGCTCAGGCAGTTGTCGATAGCAGCCGGCGTCGTGCCCCAGTCTTCGTGCAGCTTGAGCCCAATGACACCCGCTTCCACCTGCTCTCGCAGGGGTTGCGGGCGCGAGGCGTTGCCCTTGCCGAAGAAACCCAGGTTCATCGCGAAACCCTCTGCTGCTTCCAGCATTCGGTGGATGTTCCAAGCCCCTGGGGTGCAGGTGGTGGCGTTGGTGCCAGTGGCTGGCCCTGTGCCACCCCCCATCATCGTGGTGATGCCAGATGCCAGTGCTTCCTCTATCTGCTGAGGGCAGATGAAGTGAATGTGGCTGTCTATACCACCGGCGGTTACAATCAGGCCCTCCCCGGCGACAACTTCGGTAGAGGCGCCCACAACCAGATTGGGCGTAACCCCTGCCATAACGCCGGGGTTGCCTGCTTTGCCGATCCCGACGATACGCCCATCCCGCACCCCAATATCTGCTTTTACAATGCCCCAGTGATCAATAATGAGCGCGTTGGTGATAACCAGATCGAGCGTTCCCTGCGCCCGCGTGGCATCGGGGGACTGCCCCATACCGTCACGCAGGGTTTTGCCGCCCCCAAACTTGGCTTCATCCCCATAATGGGTGTAATCATGTTCTACTTCGATGATGAGATCGGTATCTGCCAGGCGTACACGATCGCCAGTGGTAGGGCCGTAGAGGTCGGCGTAGACACGCCGGGGTATACGCAGTGGCATCTTGCTTACTCCTTGTCGAGGGGGCCGTTGACGCGGTTGTTGAGGCCGTATATCAACCGCGTTCCAGCGATGGGGGTTAGCTCTACTGTTTTTTCATCGCCGGGCTCAAAGCGCACTGTCAGCCCGCTGCCGATGTTCAGGCGCATGCCATAAGCGGCGCTGCGGTCAAAGATCAGTGCTGCGTTCACCTCATAAAAATGAAAATGCGAGCCTACCTGTACCGGACGGTCGCCGCTGTTAGCTACCCGAAGCTGTATAACAGGCCGGCCCTCGTTGGCCACAATATCGTCGTCCTGCAGGAAGTACTGGCCGGGAATCATGGTTGCCTCCGTAAATATGGTCAGACGAATCACATCACAGGCCCGGTCAGGGAATCGGCTGATGAATCGTGACGAGTTTGGTGCCATCAGGGAAGGTACCCTCAACCTGAATCTCACCAATCATTTCTGCCACCCCCTCCATCACCTCGTCTCGGCTGAGAATGGTACGCCCATACTGCATCAGTTCGGCGACGCTTCGGCCATCCCGTATACCCTCCAGCACTTCGGCGGTGATGAGGGCGACAGCCTCCGGATAATTCAGTTTCAACCCGCGCGCGCGGCGTTCCCGCGCCAGCAGCGCTGCGACATAGATCAGCAGTTTATCTTTTTCTCTGGGCGAGAGGTTCATGATGCTGCCTTTAGGGTGTTCACGGCGATTTTCTCAGTTTGTCTGCGTTGAGGCCCAGGGCGTGGCGCGTTTGCTGGCGCAGGGCCTCGAACAGCGTGGTGATGGTTTCCAGGCGATGGGCCAGTACCCTGGCGCACACGCCGCTGCGCCACAGCGCACTGATGCCGCCGATGGCATCTGGGGTATCAGCGAACAGGGGCTGGGCCTGCGCAATGAAGCGCTGCGAATCCACGCCTCGCCTGTCCAGATCGCCCAGCAGGAAGAAACTCCCCCAGCAGGGGTACCCTTCCAGCAAAAGGGCATCCTCCAGCGCTGCCTGCCTAGGGTTCAGGCGGTTGGCTTCATAGAGGATGGTGCCCTGTGCATCGGCTGCGGTTAGACGCGTCTTGTATTCACGGAATGCCAGGCGTTCCTGGTGTGCCAGCCTGCCAGGCATAACGACATCCTGCACGATCAGCATGGCACCTTCATTCAGCATAACGTCTGTGGTGTGGCCGAATGCTGCGTCAGCGTAGAGGATTGTGGCGTCGGGAACATACTCCAGGAATGCCTGGGCGCCCACGGTGATGTGAACCGTCTGCTGGGCGCAGCCATCTGGCATGCGGTACACGCGGTTCGCTGAAGGCGTGGTGATGAGCGCGTGGGCGCCTGGGTGCAGGCAGATATGAATGCGGTAGCGATCGCCCTGTACAATGCCGGCTGAAGGGCTGAGGAGGTACACCGTCATGCAACCGGCAGCATCCGGTATGCCGCGCATGACCTGCAGCGGTGGGCGCGAATACTGGTCGAGGAGTTGTGTTTGCTGACCGTTCGAACGAAACGTCAGCGAGAGTTCACCGTAACGTCCGGCTGAGTGAGACACCATGGCAAGCGCTGCTGGGGCAAATGGCCTTACGCATGCCAGTATGGCGCACCCTGGCGCACGCCGCATTGTCACTATCTGCCAATGAAATGCGCCAGGCTTTGGCTGTTTCTTACCAACTTCTCAGCCGTTTACCCAATCCCCCTGGGGGATTTTTTCTCCAGCCGGGATGGCAATTTTTAGGCGATTTTCTGCTGGCGTAAGGGGGCAGCTCCATTGGTCTGCGTAGGCACAGTAAGGATTGTAGGCCTGGTTAAAATCCACGCGAAACTTGCCGTCGGGCTGTTCCACTGGCTCCAGATATCGTCCAGCAGGGTAGGTTTCAGTGCCAGCGCCAGCGTCTACAAAGGGCAGAAAATAGCCATGCGGCGTCTGATAGACGGTCAGGCGCGCTTCTTCGCCGTTGACCTGGAAGCGAAACTCGCCATAGCGGCGGTACCAGCGAGTTTCGCCCGTGGTCGTCTGCACCTGCACATCCTCCTGCTTGTCAAATGGTGTTACGGTTACCAGCAGATCAAGCGCCGGTGCGGGCGGATAGTAGGCCAGGCCAGTAAACTTTGTTTTCTGGCTGGCACTCAGGGGAGACTGAGGATGATTCTTGAAAAAGCTGTCCTTACGATGACGCAGTTCAATCAGGCGTTGACCGTTCATTGTTACTCATGACTCCATGTTCTGATAAAACGAACAACATCGTCTGGTGTGCTGGCAAAGTTGACCAGAGGGACGCTGGTCGGCGGCACATAGGGCGAATGCAGCAGCGTTTCTACTACTGGACGCCAGAAATTGCCGAAACATACCAGCGGTCGCAGGGGAATGGTCTTCAGGCGCAGGAGCTGCCATACCTCTATCAGTTCCTGAGCAGTGCCCACGCCCCCTGGCATAACCACATAACCGTTGGCGTTCTTCGTCAGGTATTCCAGACGGTCGTGGTACGTCGCCTGCGGGATCTCTTCCTTCACCCATCGGTTGACGACCCGTTCGAAGACAAGATCGACGTTGGGGATAGTGACGCCAATCACATGGCCGCCTGCTTCATAGGCGCCGTAGCTGGCCCTGGCCATGACGCCGTTGTAGCCGCCAGTCATCACCGTATAGCCTGCTTTTGCCAGAGCATACCCCACATCGTAGGAGTGCTGATTGGCCGGGTCGTCAAACGCGAGCTGGGCGCTGCCAAAAACTGCAATTACCTGGGTCATAGGCTGCCTTTGCAACTGGGTGTAAGCAAAAACCCACGTGCGGACGTGGGTTCATCAGGCGGAGAAGGCGGGATTCGAACCCGCGATAGCCTTGCGACTATACCTGTTTTCGAGACAGGCCTATTCAACCACTCTAGCACCTCTCCATACGTGCGAGTATATAGGAAAAACGGGTGATTCAAAAGGGTCTTTATAGCTGATGACAACACCTGTGATATGCGTTAAATTCAGGCCATCGTACAAGACAGGGAGGAAGCAATGGACTTCATCACAGATACGATCGCGTGGGTGGTTTCTGCTCCGTTTATCTGCCTGGGCTGGCTGATTGTCGGTTTTCTGGCGGGGGCGCTGGCGCGCCGCATCATGGGCAGCCCTGATCGCAACTTTATCAGCGATATTGTGCTGGGCATCATTGGTGCCGTTGTGGGCGGTTTCCTGGCATCCATGTTCCTGGACATGCCAACGGGGGGGCTGCCGCTGGTTATCGCTAATCTGGTCATCGCTGTGATTGGTGCCTGTGTGGTGATTGCAGTTCGCAACGCCATCATTGGCCGCCCCAGGCGTGCCTGATACGCCCAGCCTCTTGTCTCGCATCAGCCGCGTCCGCTGCCGGATGCGGTGTTCGCTCACTTTTGGCCCTGCTGGCGCAGTTCGTGGAAGAACTGGCGCAGCAGGGCGCTGGCTTCATAGTCCAGCACAGCGCTGGTTACCATGACGACATGGTTCAGGGGTGGGTAATCCAGCAGGTTAATGACGCTGCCAGCCATGCCGGCCTTTGGGTCTGTCGCCGCATATACCAGGCGCGGCAGCCGCGCCAGCACCATGGCTCCGGCGCACATCACACAGGGTTCCAGCGTGCAGTAAAGGGTAACATGCTCCAGCCGCCAGTGGCCTAGGTGGGCTGCTGCCTGGCGCAGCGCAAGAATTTCAGCATGCGCTGTCGGATCATGATCTGCTTCCCGGCGGTTGCGCCCACGCCCGATAATCTCACCCTGAAACACCGCCACGGCGCCAATGGGCACATCGCCGGTCGTCAGCGCCTGCCGCGCTTCTGCCAGCGCCAGGCGCATGAAATGCTCGTCACGTTCGCGTGGGTTCAATCGTTGCGTGCGTCCTCAGTGTCAATCCGTATGCGGAC
>Ga0224722_1001039_pt1 | contig 15748 bp, 15 predicted proteins | sample Balambano_FR1_Me_FD_161646 | JGI IMG/M metagenome (GOLD analysis project Ga0224722, IMG submission 161646) | Freshwater sediment microbial communities from Lake Towuti, South Sulawesi, Indonesia - Balambano_FR1_MetaG | ecosystem: Environmental > Aquatic > Freshwater > Lake > Sediment | place... | reverse complement strand
GATTCGACATCATGCCTTAGAGTCGGGGTGCTTTGTGGTTAATTCCACAGGGTGGTTATCGCCAGAGCAAGTTGCTCAAATTACACCTGATGAAACCCTACAACGGGTGCTGTGTGGAGGCTGCAATACTGCCATTATTGGCCCAGAAGGTACCCATCTGTGTCCACCGATCGTTGAAGGTGAAGGTATTATTGTTGCTGATCTAGATTTTTCATTGATTACCAAGCGGAAGCGCATGATGGATGCTGTTGGTCACTATGCTCGTCCTGAGTTGTTGCAATTACATCTCAATCCCGAGTCAGCCGTGATGATGAAGTCAGCCTATACCGACACTCCATCTAGTCTAGATCTATATAATGCAAAGCTTCCTACTGAGATGCCGTTGGCGATCGATAGTTGATAGATTCTTTATTTACTATCCTACTCCCAAGCTGAATCGCAGTTATTGATTTTGGAGGATACATCAGTTGATGTAGTCCTTTATCTAGAGGTATCTATTGAGTAGTTTCTATGAACAAGCAGGCGCTAATCACTGAGCTTCAGTCTAATGGGTTGCTGCTGATTGATCCAACAATTGGCGCAGCGGGTCGGCGTGGTGGAGCAGGGCCATCTGACCATAAAGCTATTACCATTGATGGCACGACAGTAATGGTGCCGATTTTCAATCATTCAGCGACGCAATCTCCCTACCGTATTAGCGTTAGCAAAACCAGTGGTGAATTGGAATTGGACTATTTGGGAGAGCCGATCGCCCCAATCGAGTTTCCTCAACAACCCAAGTTCTACAGCCTTACCACAGCAGACGGTATTCCTTACTGGAAAATTGCCCTGCTCCATAGCCGCGACGTGCTGGCAACCACTGTGTTGCAAACCTGCATGCGCTATAACGACACTGCTACAGCTTGCCAATTTTGTGCAATTGGCCAATCACTCGATGCAGGCAAAACTATTGCTCGCAAAACCCCAACCCAATTGGCTGAAGTTGCCGAAGCTGCTGTGCGCCTGGATAGCGTAAGCCAGTTAGTCATGACCACGGGAACTCCAAATACCCGCGATCGCGGAGCCGCTTACCTGGCCGAGTGTGCCAGTGCCGTCAAAGCCCGCGTCAATTTGCCCATCCAAGCCCAATGCGAACCTCCTGATGACTTTGCCTGGTTCGATCGGATGTACATGGCAGGCATCGAGACTCTAGGTATGCACTTGGAGACTGTAGAACCCGAAGTGCGGGCAAGAGTCATGCCTGGGAAAGCCTCTTTACCTGTAACTTACTACTTTGAAGCCTTTGAAGCTGCCGTCAACGTGTTTGGACGAGGGCAGGTTAGCACTTATTTGTTAGCTGGGTTAGGCGATCGCCTGGAATCCATTGTAGAAATGTGCGATCGCTTGATTCAAATTGGAGTTTATCCGTTTGTTGTGCCGTTTGTACCTATCAGTGGTACCCCCTTAGCCAACTATCCGGCTCCCAAGAGTGAATTCATGTGGATACTGTACGAGCGCGTAGGCAGCTTATTGAAACAGGCAGGACTGAAATCAACGGAAGTGAAAGCAGGCTGTGCCAAATGTGGTGCTTGCTCAGCCCTATCTACCTTTGAATAAAGCGTGAGAATTTAAGGTCACCAAGCGAGCCAATCTATGGATAGCTATCGATTTAAACTGGCCACAACGCCCAATGAAATCGCATCTTACTTTACATTGCGTCATGCCATTTTTGTTGAAGAACAGCAGATTTTTCAAGGAAGCGATACTGACGAAATTGATGATATTGCTTACCCCATTATTGCTGTTGATGCAGCCAATCAAATCATTGGTGTAGTCCGCATTTACGAACTCACTCCCGGCATTTGGTATGGTGGGCGATTAGGTACTCACCGAGACTATCGCCGGGGTTGGCAAATTGGCAAAGGGCTGATTTACAAAGCGGTTACCACCGCCAGTACCTGGGAATGTCATCAATTTCTTGCCACCGTGCAACTACAAAATGTCCGCTTCTTTCAACGGTTACATTGGCATTCTTTAGAAGAATTATCCATTTGCGATCGCCCCCACCACTTGATGCAAGCTGACCTTACTTATTATCCTGCTACGACAGAGCCTCGTCCTGTATATCCACTGTGCAAAAGGGAAGCATCTTGACCCTCTCCACTCTGGTTGATCAGTTACAGCAAGCGCTGGGTATTTTGCACAAGCAGGACATTCAAATTGCTGCTAGGGCTTTGGTGCGTGAGCGCTACGGTAGTGCAACTACTATAGCCTTAGGCGATGACTGCGCAGCCATTCCCGACGGCACTGGTTATTTGCTCATGGCCAGCGAAGGGATGCTACCAGAATTTGTCGAACACGATCCCTGGTTTGCTGGTTGGTCAGCCGTAATGGTTAATGTCAGTGACATTTATGCCATGGGTGGTCGTCCGATCGCCATTGTCGATACGTTGTGGAGCCAGTCTGCTTCCCAAGCCCAGCAGTTATGGGCAGGTATGACTGCTGCCGCCAACGCTTACCAAGTACCCATAGTCGGTGGGCACACTAATTGCCATAGCCCCTACAACGCCCTATCCGTCTCAATTCTGGGGCGAGCCAATCGGTTAATTACCAGCTTTGATGCCCAGCCAGGGCAGCACTTGCTTATGGGGATTGACCTAAACGGCCAAATGCATCCTCGTTTTACCTTTTGGAACACGGCTACTCAGACTGACCCTATGCAATTGCAGAAAAATCTAGCTATCCTGCCCTATCTTGCGGAAGCAGGTTACTGCAATGCAGGCAAAGATATTAGTATGGGCGGTGTTATTGGCACCACGTTGATGTTGCTAGAAACTTCTGGCTGCGGTGCGATCGTCAATTTAGATGCTATTCCCTGCCCTGCTGATGTGCCTCTGGAAACCTGGCTCACAGTCTTTCCCAGTTATGGCTTTCTGCTCAGCGTCGATCGCAATCACGTTACCACCGTGCAAGCCACATTCCAGGATAATCACCTCACCTGTACAGTCATTGGCGAAATCACAGCCACCTCAGAACTGGTCGTGCGATCGCAGCAAGAATCAATCAGTTTTTGGAACTTGAAAACCCAGTCCCTAACTGGTTTTTCAGGTATTTCAGCGAGGTAGGTTGCCACCATGCAAATTGCCCTCCTGACATACTCCACCAAACCCAGGGGCAGCGTCGTTCATACCCTAGAATTAGCTACTGCCTTACATCACGCAGGCCATAGCGTCAGCGTCTTTGCCCTAGATAAAGATAATAAAGGCTTTGGTCGATCGCTTCCCTGCACTTATCATCCTATTCCTGCCAACCCTGCCCCCTCCGACATCGATCGCCTGATTCAGCAACGTATCCAAGAATTTATCAAAGGTCTCAGCACCCATCTACAAACACAAACCTACGACATTTTCCACGCTCAAGATTGCATCAGTGCCAACGCCCTTGCTGAATTGCGGCAACAGGGATTTTTACAATCCTTTGTGCGCACGGTTCATCACATTGAAGCCTACAATAGCCCTTACCTACGGAGTTGCCAAGATCGCTCCATCTATGAACCCGATCTATGCCTTTGCGTTAGTGACTACTGGCAACAACAATTATTTATGTCCTATCAAATTGCTGCACCTAAAGTAACTAATGGGGTCAATCGCGATCGCTTTACCTCAGTCAAATCTCCCCGTGACACCGTGATCAAACAACAGCTTGGCATCACTGGAGCACCTATTTTTCTTACTGTTGGCGGCATTGAACCCCGCAAAAATACCCTGCAACTAGCAAAAGCCTTTGCCCAAGCTCGAACCAGCTTACCCAATACTCAGCTAGTTATTGCTGGGGGCGCAACCTTATTTGATTACCAAGCCTACCGCGATGAGTTTTTTGTTCTGCTTAAACACCTGAAATTAACCGTTGGTGAGTCAATTTTACTTCCAGGTGTCCTTGCCGACGATGACCTATCCAGCCTCTACCGCAGTGCTGATACCTTCATTTTTCCATCCGTCAAAGAAGGTTGGGGTCTGGTCGTTTTAGAAGCGATCGCCAGCGGGCTTCCCACCATCGTCTCCCACCAAGCCCCATTTACCGAATTTCTCACCCCGGAACAAACCCTATTTGTCCAACCAGATGATCCCACCGCGATCGCCCAAGCCATGCTAGCCAGTCTTCAACCGGGTGTTGCAAAATCATTACAGCAGCACAGCCAATCACTCTTAGAAACCTACTCATGGTCAGCTTCTGCCGCATTACATTTGCAGCACTATCAAACCCTGCTTCGCCCTTAATAGAGAACCCCATGCCAGAAATTCGCTTTCAAATTCAGTGGCCCGACGGCACCCAAGAGGTTTGTTACTCCCCCTCCCTCGTTGTCAAAGATTACTTCACCCCAACGCAGTTCTATTCCCTAGAAGACTTTGTACAACGATCGCGCACCGCCCTCACCATCGCCAGCGATCGCGTCCAGGCAAAATACGGGACTCCCTGCGGTTTAGCCTTAGGACAACTGCAAAAAATTGAACAACAAGCCAATCGCTATCAACAAACCGGAACCCCCAATCTCCAAGTTCAAGTCATCCGCTTCATCGAATAGGAAAGTACGATCAAGGCTGCAAAAATGATCCCGACCAGCAAGGCTAACTCACTGCTCAAGCCAGGTGCTCGGTCAAAATCTTGAGGCCAATGCCAATCAGAATTAGGCCACCAACAATCTCCAGTTTACTGCCCAGCATAGCTCCGAAGCGATGGCCAATATAAACAGCAGCCAGCGACATCAGGAAAGTGGTGACGCCAATAATGCCACAGGCTCTGAGAATGGCGGGTTCCAGGGTAACAAGGCTAATCCCCACGGCTAGGGCATCAATGCTGGTTGCGATCGCTAGGGTTGTCAAAGTGCGGTTACACATAGGGTCAATTTTTTCGCGATCGCAGGTGTCTGCTTGCAACGCTTCGTAAATCATTTTGCTGCCAATGCCCCCCAGCAAGCCAAAAGCAATCCAGTGGCCGATCACCGCAATCCAGGCTTTGACACTACTGCCCAGCAACCAACCCAACAACGTCATAAAAAACTGGAAGACGCCAAAAAACAGAGCAATTTTAGTGGCATTGTTGAATTTAACGTGGGGCATCACCAAGCCACTGCAAAGAGCAACGGCAGTAGCATCAGCAGACAAGCCGATCGCAATTAATTCAGTTGTTAGGAGATCCATACATCTCAGAAGGAACAGTGCAGTAGTTTCATTATCCTGTCTAATCTGGTTCAGATTGTGTCAAAGGTTAGCAATAGCGATCGGCTCAATGTCGTCTGCTATGGCAAAGCCAAACACCTTAGCGTAGAAGTAAAACTCCCCGTCCAGCGTGCGCTTGATATTCTCAGCTTTGCGGAAGCCATGTTGCTCTCCTTCGTACAATACATAGGCCACTGGCAATCCTTTCTGTTTCAGCACGTTGACCATCATTTCGGCTTGGTTAGGCGGCACAACTTTGTCTTCTGCACCCTGGAAAAAGATAACCGGACAGTTGAGCCGATCGCTAGCGTGAATGGGCGATCGGGCTACGTATAACTCCTTTTGCTCTGGATAAGCGCCAATCATACTATCCAGGTAGCGGGCTTCAAACTTGTGGGTGTCTCTGGCCAGGGCTTCTAAATCGCTGACACCATAGTAGCTGGCTCCCGCTTTGAACACGTCCCTAAAGGTAAGCGCGCAAAGGGTAGTGTAGCCGCCTGCACTGCCGCCATCAATCACGAGACGATCGCCATCTACCAACTCTTGCTCTACCAAGTAGCGCGCCCCATTACAGCAGTCATCTACATCCAAAATGCCCCACTGTCCTTTCAGTTGCTCTCTGTAGGCGCGTCCGTAGCCTGTGCTACCTCGATAGTTCACATCCAACACAGCAAATCCACGACTTGTCCAGTATTGAATCTTGAGGTTAAAGGTAGTGGAGGTAGCTGCCGTGGGGCCCCCGTGGGATTTCACCAGCAGCGGTGGTCGTTCGCTAGCAGGGGCAGTGTAATCCCGATTGGTAGGTGGGTAAAAGAATCCGTAAGCGATTTGGTCATTACTAGTGGGAAAGGCGATCGCCTGGGGTACCGACAGATAGCCCGGATCAATAGTTAACTCACTGGCGCATTTGAGTATGGTATGACTGCCTGCGGTCAAATCGACCTGGACGATCGCCCCAGGTTGGGTGGCCGAGCCAGCCCCTAGTACAACATTATCTACCGTGACATGAACGCTGCCCAAGTCAGTGTAAGGCGTTTCCAGTACATCCAGACAGCGATTGGAAATGTCTAGTTTAGCCAGGTAGGACACACCTTCACGGTTAAAAGTACAAATCAGCCGATCGGCAGAGGAAAAGCCATAGTTGATATAACCAAACACCCAATGCGGCATGCCAAACTCAGCCTGCATAGGAAATAGCGGCTCGATCGCTCCGTCCTTGCTGCGATACAGATTCCACCAGCCAGAGCGATCGCTAACAAAATACAGCAGACCATCGGGTGACCACATTGGCTGCACAACTGACTCTTCAGAACCACCCGCCACCTTCTGGGCATTGGCTATAGCCCCATCCTCAGCCAAGTTTGCGACCCACAGTTCTGTTCCATCCCAAGGCATGTGAGGATGATTCCAGGTAATCCAGGCAAGCTGCGTGCCATCGGGGCTGAGTCGTGGCGAGGAATAGAAGTCGTTGCCAGATACCAAAATCTGTTGCAGCGCATCCCCTAGAGGAATGGCGACGATCGTATTAATCGGTTCACCTTCACCAGAATGGTCTTCGCGCACGCATATCAGGCGATCGCGCCCTTTATCCACAAGACCATCAGCATAACGCCACGGAACCTCTGGGGTAATGGGTACAGGGGTTTCTCCCACCGTTTGCCGATACAGACGCTGATCCGCAAAATTCGCAAAATACACCACTCCTTCATACACCCAGTAGGAACCACCGCCGTACTCATGCACTCGCGTCCGCACATTGAACGGAACCGGGGTGACATCACGGGTTTGACCATCGGCAGTACGCTGCACCAGCACTATGCGTCCCGCTTCCGTTGGTCGCAGTTCTGTCCAGTAAATGGTGTCACCATCCAGGCAGATGCCGCCCAGCCCGATCGTGCCTGCCACGATTAAGTCCGAAGTGATGGGAGAAGCCCAGGTGCCGTAGGGTGCCACTGTCATGAGAATCTGAGGGTAAAGGACAAAAGTTCCTAAAATTAGAGAATATCTCTCTTTGCCACCTACGGTTATGACATTACTAACGGTTTGTCTTGATTCGGTTCTATCGCTAACTGATGACCAGTTTTTTCACCTGTGCCAGCAAAATCGGGACTTGAAATTTGAGCGCAACGCCAAAGGAGATTTGGTGATTATGACTCCAACAGGTGGTGAAAGTGGTGTGCAGAATGCTGAACTAACAACAGAAGTTGTGATGTGGAATCGCCAAGAAAAGCTAGGTGTAGTGTTTGATTCATCTACAGGGTTCAAGCTGCCCGATGGGGCTACACGATCGCCCAATACTGCCTGGGTTCAGCGCGATCGCTGGCTAGCCGTGTCACCTGAGCAACGCAAGCGCTTTCCGCCATTGGCACCTGATTCTTTGGTTGAGTTGCGATCGGAAAGCGATGATCTAAACCCCTTGCAAGAAAAACTGCAAGAATACATTGATAATGGCGTTCGGTTAGGCTGGCTGATTGATCCGATCCAGCAGCAAGTGGAAATTTATCGCCCCGATCGCCCGGTAGAAGTAGTGCCATTGCCAGCGACGCTTTCTGGCGAAGCCGTTCTACCAGGATTTGTATTGGCATTAGATTAAATGAACTGATATGCGCGCTTGGATTGACGATCATCAGATCTTATTCATTGAGGCAGAAGATTTACCTCAATACAAGAAAGGCGGGTCGATCGTCCGTAACAGCTACTTTTGGGCATTGCGGGCAATTGCTGCTCATGCTCCGCGCCAACAGCATTGGGAATACGATGCAGAAGTGTGGCTTGCATTGCAACGCTTGCTGCTATCCTTTACCGAATCAGGCTACCTGGGGTTGAGCGAGACACTGTTGGAATTTCCACCGGATCAATCAGAAATTCCCGCTGTGCTACGCCCGATCGCTACTTGGCAGTAGCCTAAATGCTTAGCTAGCTAAATACTCGCCGATCGCCGCCTTCCGTTTGCGCAGTTTGCTCAACGCCTCTCGTTCAATTTGACGAACCCGTTCCCGACTGATATTCAACAAGTCACCAATTCTAGCCAAGGTCATGGCCTGCCCATCTTCTAGGCCAAACCGTAGTTCCAACACTTGACGCTGCTGCGGAGTCAAGTCCACCATTAGCTTCTCCAAATCTGCCCGCAGAGATGACTGAGATGCAAACTCTTCAGGCGAAAGACCTGGATCTTCCAACAATTCCCCTAGTTCCGTGTCCTGGTTATCACCCACCTTCAGATCCAGAGACAGAGGCTGACGAGCACGCTCTAGATAATCCCGTACTTGGCGAGGAGTCAAGTCAAGTTCCACAGCTAGCTCTGAAGCCGTAGCTGCTCGACCCAAGCGCTGGCTAAGCTGCCGTTGAGCCTTTTTAATCTTGTTCAGTTTCTCAGTGATATGAATAGGAAGACGAATAGTACGACCCTTCTCAGCGATCGCACGGGTAATGGCCTGCCGAATCCACCAATAGGCGTAAGTTGAAAAACGATAGCCTTTAGTGGGGTCAAACTTTTCAACACCACGCTGCATACCGATTGTCCCCTCCTGAATCAAGTCCAGAAGATCAACATTACGCTTGGTATATTTCTTAGCCACCGACACAACCAACCGCAGATTTGCTTCAATCATACGACGCTTGGCATGTTCACCCTCTGTCACAGCCTGCTGCAACTCTTCCACAGAGAGATTAACCCTTTGTGCCCACTCTGCATCACTAGGAGAGCAGCCTAACGACTCAATCATGGATTCCTTAACCGCATAGAAAGATGTCAAGCGCTGCACTTGCTTGCCATACACAACCTCTTGCTCGTGAGTCAACAAAGGAACACGACCAATTTCCCTCAGATAGGTACGGACTAGATCAGTAGAGGTTTGAGTGGTCTTCATAGAAGTACCTGTAAATAATATCAGCAGCGAGAAAAACAAGGATCTGGCAAATCAGTCGAAGTAGGTTCGTAAAGAGGTCTCAGCCACGCTATGGCTCATCTGCCTTGACAACAACTGGAGAAGGAGCAGCTTGGCGCGTCTGACCACCAAGCATCACAACCGCAGCCACGACCACTACCAAAGTCACAGTCCAATCAATAACAAGTTCCATATGTGCATCACTCAATTCACATTATGTAAATCAGTGTAACATTTATGAGAAATATGAGAAGGGCAAATGCTTATTTTTTTAACAAAACCCTCGTTTCTGTTAAGTCTCTTCCCAACAAGTATAATCCTTAGATTACCTGCAATCCCAGTCGATAAATGCATCCTGGGCAACAAAATGTGGTCAGTTTGTGTCGAGGAAGCTTACCTCGCCAGCTATCACTGAGGACTATATTTTGCAACAAAAGTTAATTATTTCTCAGGTAACCTTAGCATCTGGGCTAAGGCGATGCTCAATCTACTTAAGGTAGCTTGCAGGCTTACATTGGTTGCGATCGACAGCATTACGGCTGGCTTACAGCTTCTAGTACAGCCTCCTCACCAAGCGGCTCTGCCACTGAAGCATCAATTTGACCCTGTTTGGCAGCGTTGACCAGAGCTGTATAGTCTTGCTCAGTTTGGTCAGCATAGAGACGAGCGAAGGTTTGTATGGCCCGATCGAAGGTGTCGCTTTTGCCAAGATAACCACTGAGCATAGCCGCATCGCCTGATTTGGCGTGAGCACGAGCTAAGCTCCAAGCACACAGTTCAGCATACTGTTTCAACTTAGAGGCAGACATTTTATCGATCGCCAGAGCATACTTCATGTCTCGCAGGCGACGCACGTAGAAATCATGACCACTAGAACTACGCATCCAACCCAAGAATAGGTCACTGGTAGCTTGCATCAGCCGTTGCCCTGCTACAATCCGCTGGCCTTGATTAGCGTAGACACTTTTGCTGGTATAGGGTTCCAACACGGATTGACGGGCTTCTTTAAACTGAAGAAACAAAGGCTGACAATCTTCAGAAAGCAGTAGAGCAATGTAGCAGCGAGTACCTACGCTACCGATACCAACCACTTTGACAGCAAAGTCTTCTAAATAGTAGCGATCCAGCAGGTGGCGATGATCATCCCGTAAAGAGTCACAGTAGTTGTGCAGGATTGTTTGTACCTGATCTACTAACGCAGCTTTATGGGTGTGAACAAAGGCTAACGGTTCCTCTTCAATTTTGTAACGGCCATCCACAAACTCTGTCAGCTTGGGAAATAGGGTTTCATCATTTCGCTTAAGAGCTTTCTTAAGAATTTGTTTGCGGGTTTGGTAGCTACCTTCATCTAGTTGCTCCATCAAATCTTTGGCATCAAGGCGGTAGTACCAAATTTCTAGCGGGCTCATCTGGGCAAACTCTTGCAGACGTTCTCGATAGGTTTGCACACAGGCCATCACTGCTGCAAAGGCTTCGCGATCGCTTAAGCCATTGGTACGACCAGCCACTACAACGCTGGTGGCTAGCCGTTTAATGTCCCATTCCCAGGGAGCCGGAAGCGTTTCATCAAAATCGTTTAAATCGAAAACAAGATTACGTTCTGGCGAAGCATACAACCCAAAGTTAGACAAATGAGCGTCCCCACAAGCTTGCAGAGTAATGCCAGTAGTAGGAGTCGTGGCTAGATCGGCAGCCATAATGGCGGCAGAACCCCGCAAAAACGTGAAGGGATTGGCCAGCATGCGACTGTAGCGCAGGGGAATCAGGTCTGGAATGCGTCCTTGGTTAGAGGCTTCCAGAATAGCGATCGGATCGCGATCGGGTGCAGCTTGCCACTCTTGATGGGCAGACCGGGAGACGCGATCGCGGAGTGTTTTACCACTAGCTTGCCGTTGAACGGCATCGAGGGGGCGAGAAGTCATGGGGTAATGAATAGGGAGATATTACCAGAGCTAGGACTATAGCAGGTTTACCCTTGTTCGCCTATGCCGTTTGTAACAATGCCCCAACAGGTTGATTCCAGCGTTAGGTCAGCGGTTTTGAATCAGGGGGAATACCCATCAAGATGTACAGGTAATGGTTAGAAATAATCCTGCAAAGCTTTGACAGTAAGAGTTTGAGATTGCAGTATACGAATTGCCGCGACTGTAGCTTTGGCTCCGGCGATCGTTGTCACGATCGGGATCTTATACATTAGGGCACTGCGACGAATCATGCGGCCATCGGCGCGAGCTTCTTCCCCAGACGGCGTGTTAATAATCAGTTGGATTTGTCCATTTTTGATCGAGTCCAAAACGTTAGGGCGACCTTCGTGTAGTTTCAGAACAAGGTCAACTGGCAAATCATGGTCAAGTAGGGCTTTGCGCGTACCGGTTGTGGCCACCACCCTGAAGCCAAGATCAATGAAGTCTTTGACCACAGGGACAACGGCAGTTTTGTCGCGATCGCTCATGGACACAAAGACAGTGCCTGCGTGGGGCAGCCGCTGGCTAGCCGCAATTTCAGCTTTGGCATAGGAGGTACCAAAGTTGGCGTCAATGCCCATCACCTCACCAGTAGAGCGCATTTCTGGCCCCAAAATAGGATCGGTTCCAGAAAACTTCTCAAAAGGAAGTACCGCTTCTTTAACGGCAATGTGCTTAGGGATAACTTCTTGGATGTAGCCCAGTTCGGCCAGAGTTTTACCTGACATGATCCGAGCCGCCATTTTCGCCAAGGGTATACCGATCGCCTTTGCCACAAAGGGAACAGTCCGAGAGGCGCGGGGGTTAGCTTCCAAGATGTAGACCGTTTCGCCCTGCACCGCGTACTGAATATTCATCAGCCCGACAACGTGCAGTTCCTTCGCCAACTGCATCGTCCACGTCCGAATCTGCTCTAGCACCGTAGAACTAAGCGATACCGTAGGCAAGGAGCAGGCCGAGTCACCAGAGTGGATGCCTGCTTGTTCAATATGTTCCATAATGCCGCCAATCACGACATTACCCGTGGCATCAGCGATCGCATCTACGTCAACTTCCACAGCATTTTCCAGGTATTGATCCACCAGAATGGGATGATCGGGCTCAACCTGCACGGCATAGGTCATGTAGTGGCGCAGTTCGTCGTCAGAGTAGACAATTTCCATCGCGCGTCCACCCAGCACATAGCTAGGACGCACTACCACGGGATACCCAATCCGCTGGGCAATGGACAAGGCTTCTTCCGTACTGCGAGCAATACCATTGGAAGGCTGACGGATGTTGAGCTGGCGCAGGACTTTCTCAAATTTCTCCCGGTCTTCGGCCATGTCGATTGACTCCGGCGACGTGCCCCAAATTTTGGTTGGCAGTTCGTTATGGGCTTGCAGGTAAGTTTGCAACGGCAAGGCCAGTTTCAATGGTGTTTGCCCGCCAAATTGAACAATGATGCCTTCAGGTTGCTCTGCTTCGATGATGTTAAGCACATCTTCTCTAGTCAGTGGTTCAAAGTAGAGGCGATCGCTAGTGTCGTAGTCAGTAGAAACCGTCTCCGGATTGGAGTTCACCATAATTGTCTCAAAGCCATCGGCACGGAGGGCAAAGGACGTGTGGCAACAGCAATAGTCAAACTCAATGCCTTGGCCAATACGGTTGGGACCACCGCCTAAGATCATGACCTTGCGCTTGGTAGATGGCAAAATCTCTGTTTCTTGCTCGTAGGTGGAGTAATAGTAGGGGGTGAATGCCTCAAATTCGGCAGCGCAGGTGTCTACGGTTTTGTAGGCGGGGACAATGCCTAGAGATTTGCGGTAGGTGCGCACCTCATCCTCAGTAGTTTTAGTGGCGTAGGCAATTTGGCGATCGCTAAAGCCCTGTTGCTTAATTGCCAGCATTTGCTCCTGAGCCATGCCTGTTAAGGTAACGCGCTTGAGAAACTTTTCTGTTTCCAGCAGCTCGTAGAGCTTGTCCAAAAACCAGGGGTCAATACCAGTCAGTTCATAAATTTCATCGTTGCTCATGCCCATTTGCATGGCATGGCGCAGGGTAAAAACGCGATCGGGATTGGGCGTGCGTAATCCGTAGCGAATTTGCTCCAGACTTGGGAGCTTTTCTGCTCGATCGCAGCCCCAGCCTGCTCGCCCAGTTTCTAGCGAACGCAATGCCTTTTGGAAGGATTCCTGAAAGGTTCGTCCGATCGCCATTGCTTCCCCGACTGATTTCATCTGGGTAGTCAAAGTAGGCTGGGCACCAGGGAATTTTTCAAAGGCGAAGCGGGGAATTTTAGTGACCACGTAGTCGATCGTGGGTTCAAAGCTGGCGGGTGTCTTTTTAGTAATGTCGTTGGGGATTTCGTCCAGGGTATAGCCTACGGCTAGTTTGGCCGCCATTTTGGCGATCGGAAAGCCCGTTGCCTTAGAAGCCAGTGCAGAACTACGAGATACCCGTGGGTTCATTTCAATCACAACCACATCGCCCGTGTCAGGATTCACCGCAAACTGGATGTTGGAACCGCCCGTTTCCACACCAATTTCCCGAATAATTTTGATTGAGGCATCCCGTAGCCGTTGATATTCCTTGTCAGTAAGGGTTTGCGCCGGAGCCACGGTAATTGAGTCGCCCGTGTGGATCCCCATGGGATCAAAGTTTTCGATCGAGCAAATGATCACCACGTTATCGGCAAGGTCGCGCATTACCTCTAGTTCATATTCCTTCCAGCCCAGCAGCGACTTTTCAATCAAAATCTGGGACACAGGGCTGGCATCGATTCCCGATTGGGCAATTTGCTCAAATTCTTCCTGGTTGTAGGCAATGCCGCCGCCCGTACCGCCCATAGTAAAAGCCGGACGAATAATCAGCGGGTAGGAACCAATTTGCTGGCCAATAGTGCGGGCTTCTTCTAGGGTCGTGGCTAACCCGGAGGGACAGACACCTACGCCAATTTTTTCCATTGCTTCCTTAAACAGCTTGCGGTCTTCAGCCTTTTCGATCGCAGGCAGCTTGGCGCCAATCAGTTCCACGCCATACTGTTCTAGAGTGCCATTTTTGGCCAGAGCTACTGCCAAGTTTAGTGCTGTTTGACCGCCCATTGTCGGCAACAGGGCATCGGGGCGCTCTTTCTCAATGATTTTGGCAACAATCTCTGGGGTAAGCGGCTCCACATAGGTGCGATCGGCCGTGTCAGGATCAGTCATGATCGTGGCAGGATTAGAATTGACCAGAATCACTTCATATCCTTCGTCTCGTAGAGCTTTGCACGCCTGAGTGCCAGAATAGTCAAACTCACAAGCTTGTCCAATCACGATCGGCCCGGAGCCGATGAGCAAAATCTTTTGAATATCGGTACGGCGTGGCATAGGTGCAAAGCAATAAGATGGGCACAAAAATCCAAACAATTTTAAGGGGTATTGGCCAATAGGTTGGTAGTCCTTTAGCCAAATCCTAAAATCCTTTATGCCTGACGAGACAAGACTTGCTTGCCGTAGCCGAACTCACTCATGTAGACAAATATTTACAGTGAAAGGACTGGACAAAGTAGAAAGAAGCTGTCCTCAGGGTGTCTATTGTCTTCCACTCTCAACTTGAAAACAGGTGAAAAGACACGGGTGGACGCTGGGGGCGGTACGGCGAAGATAGCAGCACGATCGCATCTCTGGCGTGCAGATAACACGGGTCTGGATAGAGAGTAATAGCGCGATCGTAAGCATGTAAGGCATTGCCAAAAGCGCTCATTTCGGCATAAAGCAAGCCCTGATTAAACCATGCTTGGTGATAATCCGGCTTGAGGGCAATGGCATGCTGGTAAGAGGCCAGAGCCTCGGCATAGCGTTTAAGACCAGAAAGAGCATTGCCACGGTTGTTCCAGGCTTGACTGTAGCTGGAATCCAGGGCGATCGCTTGGTCAAAGGCTTTAACCGCTTCAGAAAATTGGCTAGTTTGGCAAAGCTGGCAACCCCACTGATCCCACTCGGCAGGCTGTTGACTATCAAAAAAAGTCATGGTCAACGGTTCTCATGAAGTAAATCGCTTCTCCATTTTGGAGCAGAAAATGCTAGACACCTTGACATCGGTAGGGTGGATTGCTCACCAATATTGTTCGGTCAGGGATCGCTCAAAATTAATAAGAAGTTCGACAATTAGCAATAAAAATGGCTTGATTCAGCCAGTATTGAAGTAATTTGAGGGACATGTGCGAACCTCTGAAACCTTTTATCTTGGTTAGAAACCGTTATGAACTACGCTGACATTTTTCCCCGAGCGATCGCTGCAATCATTGATAGTTTGATTTTGAGTGCAGTGAACTTTGCGATTGCATCAGTGTTTGGCACGACCACAGCCGCAGGTGGGCAAGCTGCTTACGCTCTTCAAGGCCCCGCAGCAGGACTCACTAGCCTAATTGGTATCGGCTACTACGTGCTGCTGGAAGGTTTGCGAGGAGCAACGGTAGGCAAAATGGCTATGGGACTAACCGTGCTGAAAGAAGATGGAGCACCTTGTGATTTGGTCTCTGCCCTAATTCGTACTCTTCTGAAAATTGTTGACTTTTTACCCTGCTTTTACATTGTAGGTATGGTACTCATTAGCAATTCTGAGAAGAAACAACGCTTTGGCGATCGCGTAGCTCAAACAGTCGTAGTGAAAAAATAGCTGCTAGCTTATTCACAAGCTGAGGACAGTTTGAATAGGCTCCCTTACCTGCTACGCTGAC
>Ga0224722_1001038_pt1 | contig 15752 bp, 11 predicted proteins | sample Balambano_FR1_Me_FD_161646 | JGI IMG/M metagenome (GOLD analysis project Ga0224722, IMG submission 161646) | Freshwater sediment microbial communities from Lake Towuti, South Sulawesi, Indonesia - Balambano_FR1_MetaG | ecosystem: Environmental > Aquatic > Freshwater > Lake > Sediment | place... | reverse complement strand
GCACCGGCGCGGCCTCGGCGATCACGGGAGCCGCGCCGGTGCCGGTGCCGCCGCCCATCCCGGCCGCGATGAAGCACATGTTGACGCCTTCAAGCGCGCGTTCGATCTCGGCAACGGTTTCCTCGGCTGCGGCCTTGCCCACCTCGGGCCGTGCGCCTGCACCAAGCCCGCCGGTAATGGCCGGGCCCAGCTGGATGCGCTTTTCAGCGGGGGACGTGCTGAGCGCCTGTGCATCGGTGTTGGCGACGATGAACTCGACACCTTCGATCTCGGCCTCGATCATGTTGGCGATTGCGTTGCCGCCTGCGCCGCCGATGCCGATCACGGTGATACGCGGACGCAAATCATCGCTCGCCGCAGGTCCGATATTGATGCTCATCAGCTAGTCCTCCAGATGCCGCACGTCACCTTCTGCATCCCGTTTCCGCAGCTCTAACACTTCTGTGACATAATCATGGTGCACATTTGATAGCGTGGATGCCCTTATCCACAGTGCACGGTTAAGAAAAACACCGGCGGACGCAAGGTCAGACGGTCAGAAATAGGCTCTCATCGCACGCAGCAGCCGGGTGACGAGAGCGGTCGCCCCGCCTTCACGCGCGATCCCGCGATAGACGCCGCCGCGTGCCGAACCGATCGCGCGGATGTCGATCGGATCCTCGGCGGCATAAAGGCACAGTCCGGCCAGCGTTGCAAACCCGGGTGCGTGGTGCGCCTCGGGCATCCCGGCAAGCTGCGGGGGGCGTCCCAACCGCACCGGCTGACCCAGTGCTCCCTGCATGAATTCGGCCATTCCGGCAAGCTCTGCGCCGCCGCCGGTCAGCACCACCTGTCCTGCACGCACACCGGAAAAGCCGACTTCCTTCAGCGCCTTGCCGATTTCGTTCGTCAAGACCGCAAGCTGGTTGGTGACCACCGCAACCAGTTCGGCGCGGACGATCCGGTTCTTGTCGTCGGCGCCGCGCGCAAGCGGCCCGGATGCGGCCGCCTCGCCTGCATCATTGGGTCCGTTGACTGGGATCAGTTCGCGGTGATCGGAGGGGCTCGCCACAGCCGAACCGGCCACGCATTTGAGCCGCTCGGCCTGCGAGCGGCGGATGCCGAACCCGCTGGCGATTGCATCGGTTATGTCGGCCGAACCGATCGGCACCGCCTTAAGACCAAGCAGCATTCCGCCGGCGAACACCGCGACATTGGTGACCTGCGCGCCGATTTCGACCAGCGCCACGCCCAGTTCGCGTTCCTCGATCGTCAGGCAGGCGTGGCCCGCCGCGAGCGGTGCGGCAACCACGCCTTCGACGTCGAGATGCGCGTTTTGCACAGCCTCTGTCAGGTTGCGGACCGGCGCGCCATCGGCAAGCAGGACGTGGATATCGACCCCAAGGCGTTCGGCATGAAGCCCGCGCGGGTTGGCGACGCCGTGCGCGCCGTCGAGCGTGTAATGCGCGGGCTGGGCGTGGAGCACAGTGCGTCCGTCGGGCCGGATCATCTCGCGCGCGTGGATCAGCAGGTGTTCAACATCCTCGTCCTCGATCCGGCGTCCGCCGATCTCGATGTCGACCGATGCCACATGGCTTGCCAGCCCCGCCCCGGCGCAGGCGATCCACACACTGCGCACCGAGGTGCCCGCGCTCTTTTCCGCGCGTTCCACCGCATCGCGGATGGCGAAGGTCGCTGCGGCCATGTCGGTGACATAGCCGCGCTTGATCCCGGTGCTGGCGCGGTGGCCCGATCCCAGCACCTGCAATTCGCCGGTTTCGGTCTCGCCCATGATCATCGCGGAAATGCGGAAACTGCCGATGTTGACCGCGCCGAAGGTGCGCGCGAGCCGCTGCCGCGCGGACGCAGGCGCCCGCGACGCCGAACCACGCGCGGCCATTACAGCGCCCCCCCGGTGCTCGGCGCCGTGGCAGCGGGCGCGCGCACATTTTCGGGAAGGCGCATGTAAAGGCGCGGCGGGGTGCGCATGTCGAAGGCCAGCACCTTGCCGCCCAGCAGCCGGTTCTGCCCGTCCAGCCGGGCAAACTTGACCAGCGCAGAGGCTGCCTCGACCTCGCCCTCGGGCAGTGCGAGCAGTTGGCCGGTCTTGAAGGTCAGGTTCCAGCGGCGGTTGCCGACCCATTCGGCGGCCTCGACCTGCGGGGCGAGGGCGGGAGCGGCGGCGAGCAGACGGTCAAGCCCCTGCGCCTGCCTGCCCGCACCGGGGCCGGAGAGCCGCAACATGCCCTTGGCTCTGACCGCGCTGACCGGCGCAAGCTCGGTCCCGCCGGCATCGATCAGCATCAGCCGGTCGGGCTTTTCGAGCACGGCGTGAGGGGTGCGCTCGACGATATCGATGGCAAGCGTATGCGGCAGCTGGATCGAGACGCGCGCATCATCGACCCACGGCAAGGTTCGCAGATCGGCGCGCAGCCGGGCGATATCGACCTCGGGCATCGCGCGGTCGCGCTGGGCGAGCGCGCGGGCATAGACCAGCTGTTCGTCCATTTGCCTGGTGCCGGTGACGCGCACATGGCGCACCTCGAACCCGGCATCGGCGGCAATCCGCGCAACCTCGGCCTGCGCCAGCGCGGGAACCCCGGCGAGGCTGGCAATCACGAAGGCGATGCCGACCCCGCCGCCGATAATCACCGCCAGCCAGATGCGGCTCCACTGCTCCTCGGTGAACGGCAGCAGACCCATCAGCCAGTCGGCAAAACCGCTCGCCCGCCCGCGCGCGCGGCGGGCGGCGTGGGCGCGGCTTTGCGACTGTGCCGCGCGGCGCACGCCGGTGGTGGTGTTACGCCGGATCTGCTGGGCCATGCCGCGCTCCTGTGTGTTTCAGCCCGTGCACTCGCAACGCCTCGGCGACCAGCAGTTCGACCAGATCGGCATAGGAAATGCCGCAACCCGCCGCCTGTTCGGGCACGAGGCTCAAAGGCGTCATCCCCGGCTGGGTGTTGGTTTCGAGCACGAACAAGCCCTCCTCGCCCGCCTCCTCGTCCCAGCGGAAATCGGTGCGGCTGGTGCCGTGGCAGCCGAGCACCTGATGGGCGCGCACGGCATATTCTTGGCAAAGCGACGTAATCGCGGGCGGCAGCTTGGCGGGGAAGACGTGGAGCGTTTGCCCGGCGGTGTATTTGTGCTCGTAGTCGTAGAAGCCGTTCTCGATGACGAGTTCGGTAACGCCGAGCGCGCGCGGGCCATCGGGGCCGTCGAGCACGGCAGCGGTGAGTTCGCGGCCCTTGATGAAGGGTTCGGCGAGCAGTTCGGCGAATTCCTGCCACGGGCCCTTCGCCTCGGGGCTGATCGGGTTGCCGACATTGCTGTCGGCGGTGACGATGGCGACGCCCACGGACGAACCCTCGTTGACGGGCTTGAGCACATAGGGACGCGGCAGCGGGTCGCGGGCGTAGAGGTCTGCCGAGCGCACGATCCGCCCGCCGGGCATGGGGATGCCGTGCGGCACCAGCGCCTGCTTGGTGAGCTGCTTGTCGATCGCGATCACCGAAGTGGCGAGGCCCGAGTGGGTATAGGGCAGCCCCATCAGGTCGAGCATCCCCTGGACCGAGCCATCCTCGCCCGGCACGCCGTGAAGCGCGTTGAACACCACGTGGGGCTTGGCTTCGGCGAGCCGCTGCGCGACATCGCGGCCCATGTCGATCCGGGTGACACGATGCCCCTTGCTCTCGAGCGCGTCGGCCACACCCGCACCGCTGGTCAGCGAGACCTCGCGCTCGTTGGCCCAGCCGCCCATCAGAACCGCGACGTGAAGTCTGGCGAGGGTCATGGCCGCCCCACCCGCTGGATTTCCCATTGGAGGCTTACGCCGGTCGCAGCATAAACCTTGTCGCGCACCATTTCGCCCAGCCCTTCGATGTCCGCGCTGGTGGCGGTGCCGGTGTTGATGAGGAAATTGGTGTGCTTCTCTGAGACCTGTGCGCCACCCAGCATGAGGCCCCGGCAGCCGGCACGGTCGACCAGTTCCCAGGCCTTGTGGCCTTCAGGATTCTTGAAGGTCGATCCGCCGGTCTTGGTGCGCAAGGGCTGCGAGGCTTCGCGCGCGGCGGCGATGCGGTCCATTTCCGCGCCGATGGCGGCAGGCTTGCCAGAGTGGCCGCGGAACCGCGCCGCCACCACAATCGCACCGTCGGGCAAGGCCGAGTGGCGGTAGCCATAATCAAGCTCGGCCGCGCTCAGCGTGACTAAGGCACCATCGGGCAGGATCACTGCGCAATCGCCCAGCACATCGGCGACTTCGCGCCCGTAGGCCCCGCCGTTCATGCGCACGAAGCCGCCGACCGTGCCGGGGATGCCGCGCAGGAACTCCAATCCGGCGATCCCAAGGTCGCGCGCGGTCGAGGCGACGAGAATGCCGCTTGCCCCGCCGCCGCAGGTCAGCTCGAGATCGCCCGAGTGCCGCACCTCGGCAAAGGCCTTGCCAAGCCGCACCACCACGCCGGGCACCCCGCCATCGCGCACGATCATGTTCGATCCCAGCCCCAGCGCCATCACCGGGATTTCGCCGCCGAGCCGTTCGAGGAAGGTCTTGAGATCATCGAGATCAGCGGGCTCGAACAGCCAGTCGGCAGGCCCGCCGGTCTTGAACCAGGTGTAGGGCGCGAGCGGGGCTTTGCAGGTGAGCTTGCCGCGGATCCCGTCGAGCGGCACCGGTGCTGCGACCGCGCCTTCGACCGCGCAGGTCGGGGCCGACCCGTCATCATGATGGTGATGATCTCCGGGCTGCACCATTACGCCGCCTCTGCCCCTCGCCTTGCCGTGATCGCGGCGGCCAGCCCTGCCGCCCAGCGGGTGATGTCGCCTGCGCCGAGGCAGACCACCATATCGCCGGGCGCGACCTCCTGCGTCAGCGCCTCGGCCAGCGCCTCGGCCCCGGCAACCTCGCGCGCGGCGCGATGCCCGCGGGCCTTGATCCCGGCGACCAGCGCGGTGTGATCGACCCCCGGGATCGGCTCCTCACCTGCCGGGTAGACCGGGGCGACATAGGCCACATCGGCATCGTCGAAACACGACTGGAAGGCGTCCATCAGATCGCTGAGGCGCGAATAGCGGTGCGGTTGGGCGACCGCGAACACCCGCCCTTGCGTCCCCGCCACCGCTTCGCGCGCCGCAGCAAGCACCGCACGGATTTCGACCGGGTGGTGAGCGTAATCGTCGATCACGGTCACCGTCCCTCCTTCAAGCGCGACCGCGCCGACCTTGGTAAAGCGCCGCCGCACCCCGCCAAAACTGCCGAAACCGCCGCGGATCACCGCGTCCGAACAGCCCATCTCGATCGCCACCGCAATCGCCGCAAGCGCGTTCTGGACATTGTGCCGCCCCGGCATCGGCAGGTGCACGCCTTCGATGCGGCGGTCTTCCGCACCGCGCTGGCGCACGATCACATCGAAGCGGTTGCCGCCGTCGTGCGGGCGGACATTGACCCCGCAGATGTCGGACTGGAGAGAGAAGCCGTAGGTCACCACCTTGCGATCGCGCACCTGCCCGATCACCGCCTGCACCTCGGGATGATCGATGCACAAGACCGCCGCGCCGTAGAAGGGGACGTTGTGAATGAACTCCACGAAGGCCCTCTTCACCCCGTTGAAATCGCCGTAGTGATCGAGGTGTTCGGGATCGATATTGGTGACCACCGCGATAGTGCCGTCGAGCCGCAGGAAGCTCCCATCGCTCTCGTCGGCTTCGACCACCATCCAGTCGCTGTCGCCGAGCCGCGCGTTCGAACCGTATTGTTCGATGATCCCGCCATTGATGACAGTCGGGTCGATACCGCCGGCATCGAGCAGGGTCGCGATCATGCTGGTCGTCGTGGTCTTGCCGTGGGTGCCCGCCACCGCGACAGTGGATTTGAGGCGCATCAATTCGGCCAGCATTTCCGCGCGGCGCACCACCGGGATGCGCGCTTCCAATGCGGCGACGACTTCGGGATTGGTGCGGCGCACCGCAGATGAGGTGACCACCACCGCGGCGGGGGCGACATTTTCCTTGGCGTGGCCGATATGCACTGCGATCCCGCGCGCGCGCAGACGCTCGACGCTCGCCCCGTCGGCAATGTCGCTGCCCTGCACCTGGTAACCCAGATTGTGCATCACCTCGGCGATGCCCGACATCCCGATCCCGCCGATGCCGACGAAGTGAATGATGCCGATATCGGTGCCGACGCCCTTCATGCGTCTGCCCGCTCCTTGGCGGCCTTGCGGGTTGCGGCCTGCGGGCGGGCGCTGGTCTGCACGCTGCGCGGTGCCGCCTCGCCGACGCGGATCACGTCCATCAGGTCGATCCCGCTCATGCTCTCGACCAGATCGGCCAGATCGCGCGCCGCATCGGGCCGCCCGCAGTTGAAGGCACAATGCGCGGCATTGGCAAGCGTGTGCGGGTTCATCGCCATCGCCTGAATCTGCTTGGCCAGTTCCTTGGCGGTGAAGGCGTCCTGCCGGATCATCCGCGCACCCCCGGCCTTGACCATCTCGCGGGTGTTGACCGCCTGGTGATCGTCGGTCGCAATCGGCAGCGGTATCAGGATCGCCGGACGGCCCACCGAAGTGAGTTCGGCGATGGTCGAAGCGCCCGCGCGCCCGATGAACAGGTGCGCATCGGCCAGCCGCTCGTGCATGTACTCGAAATAGGTGCCGAGTTCGGCGGGGATGTCATGGCTGGCATAGCGCGCCCGGACCGCCTCCAAATCCTCGGCGCGGCACTGCTGGATCACCTGCAAGCGCTGGCGCAGCGCGGGCGGGAGCATGGCAAGGCCATCGGGCACAACGTCGGACAGCACCCTCGCCCCTTGCGAGCCGCCGGTCACCAGCACCCGCAGCAGGCCTTCGTCGGTAAAGGCAGGGAAATCCGAGGCCCGCAGCGCCAGCACCTCGGCGCGCACCGGGTTGCCCGTGAGATGCACCTTGGCCTCGTGTTTGGGTCTGAGCCGCTCGACTTCGGCATAGGAGGTGGCAATCGCATCGACCCGGCCCGCGAGCAGCCGGTTGACCCGGCCCAGCACAGCGTTCTGTTCGTGCACGATGCTCGGCAGCCTGGCCGCGCTTGCCGCCAGCAGCGCGGGCAATGCGGGATAGCCGCCGAACCCGACGATCGCAGAGGGCGCAAAGGCGTCGAAGAGGCGCAGCGCCATGCTGCGCCCCTCGATTACCGCGCGCACGCCCGCAGGCCAGCCCAGCGGGTTCTTGCCGAACCGCCCGGCGGGCAAGCTGTGGGCGGTGAGGTAATCGGGCTTGCCCGGGATCGCCGCACCGCGATCATCGGTGATCAGCGCCACGTGATGCCCGCGCGCGTGGAGTTCGGCCGCCAGCGCGAAGGCGGGGATCAGGTGACCGCCGGTGCCGCCTGCGGCCAGAACGAAGTGGCGCGACGCGCCGCTGCGGGGTTCGCCGGTCATGCGCTTTGCTCCTTGCGCTCGATCAAGCCGCGCAGCCCTACGCTCTCGCGCGCGAGGAAGGGATTGCGGCGCGTGATCGCCAGCAATAGCCCAAGCGTGAAGCACACCGCCAGTGTCGATGACCCGCCATAGGAAATCAGCGGCAAGGTCATCCCCTTCGACGGGAACAGCTTGAGGTTGACGAGAATGTTGATGAACGCCTGACCGCCGAACTGGGTGATGAGGCCGGCGCCAGCCAGCAACGCGAACAGGTTGTCCTCGTCCACCATTCGGGTCAGCGCACGCAGCACCATCGCGCAATAGAGCACCACGATCAGCGCGCACACGACCAGGCCGAATTCCTCGCCGATCACCGACAGGATGTAGTCGGTGTGTGCTTCAGGCAGGTTCATCTTGCGGACGCCGAGCCACAGGCCGGTCCCGGTCCAGCCGCCCGCGGTGATGGTGCGCTGGGCCAGATCGACCTGATCGAAGGCGGTGCCGCCTCCCAGAAACCCGTCGATCCGGTGGCGGGCGTTCTCATAGAAGAAATAGGCCAGCGTCAGCGCGCCGATTCCGAGCCCGATCAGCGCCCCGACGCGCTGCAACGCCGCCCCCGAAAGCAGCACCATCACCAGCCAGATACCCGCAAACAGGATTGCATCGCCGAGATTGGGCTGGAGCATCAGCAGCGCCGCGATCAGCGCCATCAGCGCGCTGACATAGGCGAGAACCGGCAGGCCCGGATCGCGCAGCCTCCAACTGAGGATCCACGCGCAGATGATCGCAAATCCCGGCTTCAGGAACTCGGACGGCTGGAGCGAGATGCCGAAATCGATCCAGCGCCGGGCGCCGTTCTTTTCTGCACCGATAATCGGCACCACGAACAGCAGCGCGAGCATGACGGCGCCGACTACGATTCCGATCCGCCGCGCCTGATCGCGGCTCGCGAAGGACAGCGCGATCATCAGGCCAAGGCCTGCAAGCTGGAACACGATATGGCGCTTGAAGAACATGAACTCATCAAGCGTGACCCGCGCGGTCGAAAGCTGGTCGGCGCTTGCGGGCGAGGCCGCCGCCACCGCGAGCAGCCCGATCCCCATCAACAGCACGATCAGCGCCAGCAGCACCTTGTCGATTTCGCGCCACCACACGCGCACCTGATCGCGCCAGCGCCGCTGCACCATCGCCGGGGGGAGATAGCCCCCCCCACCACGCGCCGCCGGATACACCGGAGAGGTCATGGCAGGATGCTCCTTTCGCTCTGATCAGGGGCGCAGGTCGCACAGCCGGTGACCGCTCCCACCATCTGGCGGAAATGGTGCCCGCGCTTTTCATAGTCGCGGAACTGGTCATAGCTGGCGCAGGCGGGCGACAGCAGCACCACCTCCCCCGGACGCGCGGTGTCGGCGGCACGGCGCACCGCCTCGCTGATCAGCTCGCAGCGTTCGACCCGCAGCCTTGCGTCAAGCAGATCGGCGAACATCGGTCCGGCCTCGCCGACAGTATAGGCAGCAGCGACGTTGCCGAGGTGGTCAGCACAAGCGCCGAGCCCGTCTTCCTTGGGCAGGCCACCGACGATCCAGTGGATGCGGGGGCTGCCGCCATTGATCGCGGGATCGGGGGGGAAGGCAGCGAGCGCCGGGGCGGCGGAGGCGGCGTTGGTGGCCTTGCTGTCGTTGACATAAACGACCCCGCCCGCCTCGCACACCTGTTCCATCCGGTGCGGCAGGCCGCGATAGGTGGCAAGGCCGTGGGCGATCGCGGCATCGTCCAGCCCCAATTGGCGGCAGATCGCGGTTGCCACCGCCGCATTCTGGGCATTGTGCGGTCCGGCGAGCGATGCGGAACGGCCCTCGGCCAACCCCTGCGCCGCCAGATCGGCAGTCCGCACCCGCTCGGGGGGCCTGCCTGCTGCGGCGAGCCGATCGGCGATCGCGCGGGAAGGCGCGTCCTCGTCGCAGATCACTGCGGTGCCCTGCGCCTGCATCGCGAACAGGCGCTGCTTGGAAGCTGCATAGGCATCGAACCCGGCATAGCGATCGAGGTGATCGGGCGTGATGTTGGTGAGCGCGGCGACATCGCAATCGAGCGTGAAGGTAAGGTCGATCTGGAAACTCGACAATTCGAGCACATAGACGCCGCCCGTCGGCAGCGGTTGCTGCGCCAGTATCGGGTCGCCGATATTGCCGCCCATCACCGTCGGCACCCCGGCTTCACGCAGGATGTGATGGACCAGCGCGGTGGTGGTCGATTTGCCGTTGGTGCCGGTGATGCCGACCACCCGGTGCGGCGGCAGCTGGGCGCGGGCCATCGCGAACAGTTCGATATCGCCGATTACCGGCAGGCCGTATTGCCATGCATGTGGCCCGATCGGGTGACTGTTGAGCGGCACGCCGGGGGATACCAACACGCCCGCAAAGCCGGTGAGGTCGAGCTCCAGCGGATCGATCAACCGGCACCGCCCCGCGAATGGCGCGCGCGCGACATCCTGCCGGTCCCAAGCAATCACTTCGGCACCGGCGGCGATCAAGGCCTCGGCCGCCGCCGCGCCCGAGCGGGCTAGCCCGAGCACCGCGAACCGCTGACCGGTGAAGGCGGGGCCGAGCAAGCTGGCGGGGGCAGGCGAAGTGGTCACACGCGCGCGCCCCTTATCGCAGCTTGAGGGTCGCAAGGCCGATCAGCGCAAGCACGATGGCAATGATCCAGAACCGGATCACGACCTTGCTCTCGCTCCAGCCCAATTGCTCGAAATGGTGGTGGATCGGGGCCATCCGGAACACCCGCCTGCCGGTGCGCTTGAACCAGAACACCTGCACGATCACGGACACCGCTTCCAGCACGAACAGCCCGCCGACGATTGCCAGCACCACCTCGTGATGCGAGGCGACCGCGATCGCGCCGAGCGCGCCGCCAAGTGCAAGGCTGCCTGTATCGCCCATGAACACAGCGGCGGGCGGCGCGTTGAACCACAGGAACGCCAACCCCGCCCCCATGATCGCACCGCAGAAAATCGCCAGCTCGCCCGCGCCCGGAACATGCGGAATGCCCAGATACTCGCTGAAATCGCTGCGCCCAACCAGATAGGCGATGATCGCGAAGGTGCCGCTTGCGATGATCACCGGCATGATCGCTAGCCCGTCGAGCCCGTCGGTGAGGTTCACCGCATTGCCCGCCCCCACGATCACAAAGGCGGCGAACACGTAATAGGCCGGCCCCAGCGGGATGCTGACATTGGAAAGGAACGGGAGGTAGAGATTGGTGTTGATCTGGCTGACGATCAGATAGCTTGCGATCCCCGCGACCACGAATTCGGCTACCAGCCGCACCCGCCCCGGCACGCCTGCGTGGCTGTTCTTGGCGACCTTGTCGTAATCGTCGAGAAAGCCGATCAGGCCGAACCCGATGGTGACCGCAAGGCACGCCCACACGAACGGGCTGGTAAGGTCCATCCACAAGAGCAACGAGCAGGTCAGCGCGGTCAATATCATCAGCCCGCCCATCGTCGGCGTCCCGCGCTTGGCCAGATGGGTCTGGGGCCCGTCTTCGCGGATCGGCTGGCCCTTGCCCTGCCGCACCCGCAGCAGGTTGATGAAACGCGGGCCGATCACCAGTCCGATTAGCAGCGCGGTCATCAAGGTCGCCCCGGCGCGAAAGGTCTGGTAGCGGATCAGGTTGAAGATGCCTTCAAAGCCGAGCCATTCGGCGAGCAGGTAGAGCATGCAATTGTCCTTCGCCCTGGCGTCAGCCTCCCACCGCGGAACCGGCCATGGCGCTTTCGGTGAAATGTGACACAAGCTTGCCAAGTCCCACGGAATTGGACCCCTTCACCAGCACCGCATCCCCATCGGCAAGGCCCCATTGCGCGAGCGCCGCGATGGCTTCGGCAGGCCCCTCGCAATGGGCGAAGGTGATCGGCTTGCCAAGCTGTGTTTGGGGGTTATTCCCCAGCTCGGCGGCAAGAAACCGCATCTCTTCGCCGACCAGGATCGCATGGGCGACCCCGGCATCGGCGAGCGGGGCGGCAAGCTGGCGGTGGAAGCCTTCGGAAAAGTCGCCAAGTTCCTTCATCGCGCCGAGCACCGCGATCCGGCGGCGCGCGGGCGCGGCCTTGAGCGCCAGCAGGGTTGCGCGCATCGAGGCGGGGTTGGCGTTGTAGCTTTCATCGATCAGCAGCGCCGTGCCGCCTGCCACCGCGATGCGGTGGCGCGCGCCGCGACCCTTGAGCCCGCCCGCCTCGGCCAATGCCAGCCCGGCGCTGGCCAGATCGCCGCCGGCCGCGCGCACCGCGGCCATCACGCCCAGCGAATTGGCGATCCAGTGCTCGCCCGGTTCGGCGATGGTGTAACACAGCCGGATATCGCCAAGATCGGCGGTGACCAGCGCGCCGCCGCCCGGACCCGGGATCGCATCGAGCAGCCGCACGTCGGCACTCGCCGCGCGCCCGAAGGTCACGATCTGCGCCCCCGCCGCACGCGCCCGGGCGATCAGCAGGTCGGCATGATCGGCATCGGCGGGGATGATCGCGGTGCCGCCGGGGACGAGGCCGGTGAAAACCTGCGCCTTTTCCTCGGCAATCGCCTCGAGACTGCCGAGGTTCTCGATATGCGCAGGCGCGATCGTGGTGATGAGTGCGACATGCGGGCGCACATGCGCGGAGAGCGGGGCGATTTCGCCTGCATGGTTCATCCCCATCTCGAACACGCCGAAGCGGCTGCGGGCAGGCATCCGCGCAAGACTGAGCGGCACGCCGACATGGTTGTTGTAGCTCCTCACCGACCGGTGCGCAGCGCCCCGGCTGGCGCGGTCGAGGCAGGCGAAGACCGCCTCCTTCATGCCGGTCTTGCCGACCGACCCGGTGACTGCGATGCGCACGGCTACGGCGGCCCGCTCGCGCGCGGCGTGGGCGAGCGCGTGGAGCGCCAGCGTGGTATCGGCGACCAGCACGTGCGGGACATCGACCGGGCGATCGACAATCGCGGCGACCGCGCCGCGTGCGAAAGCGGCGGCGATGAAGCGGTGGCCGTCCATCGCCTCGCCCTTGAGCGCCACGAACACGTCTCCCGGCTTCACGTCGCGCGAATCCATCTCGATCCCGGCTGCCTCGAACGCGTGGCTGGCACGCCCGCCGGTCGCCTCAGCGATTTCGGCGGCATGCCACAGCGCCATCGGGATGCGATCCTCGGGCAGCACCGGCCAGGCGTGCAGCAGCGGATGGGCCACGTTCATTGCCCCCTCACCCCGGCCGCAGCGCATTCGCGCGCCACCTCGACATCATCGAACGCCTCGATCCGCATGGTTTCTCCTGACCCGAAAATCTGTCCCTGCTCGTGACCCTTGCCCGCGATCAGGACAATGTCGTGCGCACCCGCCTCCGCCATCGCGGCGGCGATTGCGGCGCGCCGGTCGCCGATGTCGCGCGCGCCCGCGCCCGCGCCTGCCAAGATGGCTGCGCGAATGGCGGCCGGATCTTCGCTGCGCGGGTTGTCGTCGGTAACGATCACCAGCTCCGCCGCGCACGCCGCGACCGCACCCATCTCGGCGCGCTTGCCGGTATCGCGGTCCCCGCCAGCGCCGAACACCGCGATCAGCCGGCCGCCTTCAGCGACATGCGGGCGCAGCGCGGCGATTGCGGCTTCGAGCGCGTCGGGGGTGTGGGCATAATCGACATAGGCAGGTGCGCCCGCCGGGTTAAGGCAGGCCCGCTCAAGTCGGCCGCGCACCGGCTGGAGCCGGGTGAGGGCGTCGAACACGCTTGCCGCCGGGATGCCCGTTGCCAGAGCGAGGCCTGCCGCAACCAGCGCATTGGCCGCCTGATAGGCACCGATCAGCGGCAGCTTGACCTTGCGCATCGCGCCTTCGTGCTCGACGCTCAGCACCTGGCCAAGCTGCCCGGGGTCGCGCGCGGCGAGCCGCAGGAAGGTGCCGCCCTCACCCACGCTCAGCACCTTGAGACCGCGCGCCTGCGCCGCCGCAATCGCCCGCGCCGTCCATTGCGACCCGTCACCCGCATCGTGGATCACTGCCGGAGTGCCGGGCGCGGCCACTTCGGAAAACAGCCGCAGCTTGGCGGCGAGGTAGGCCTCCATCGTGCCGTGGTAATCGAGATGGTCGCGGCTGAAATTGGTGAAGGCGCAGGCCGCAAGCGCCAGCCCCTCGTTGCGGTATTGCGACAGGCCGTGGCTCGATGCCTCGTAGGCGACATGGGTGACGCCCTCGCGCGCGAGGCCCGCCATGTTGGCGAGGAAGGTGACAATGTCGGGGGTGGTGAGCCCGGTCGAAACCGAGCCGTCGGGGGTCGTCACGCCCAATGTTCCGATGCTCGCCGCGCGCTCGCCGGCCATGCGCCAGAGCTGGCGGGTCATCTCCGCGCACGAGGTTTTGCCGTTGGTGCCGGTCACCGCCACGATGGTCGCAGGCACGGGCGCAAAGAACCCCGCGGCGAGCTGCGCAAAGGCGCGGCGCGGTTCGGGATCGGCGATGTGAAGCGCGCCTTCAACCCGCGCCCCGGGCCGTGCGACCACCGCGATGGCGCCCGCCTCGATTGCCGCGGGAATGAAGTCCTCCCCGTTAAAGCGTGCTCCGGCAAACGCCCCGAACACCGTGCCGGGCGCAACCTTGCGGTGATCGATCGCAAAGCCGGTGACCGTGTCTGGGCTCGCGCCCAGCAGGCCTGCGCGTTCAAGCAGGTCGGCAAGCCGCATCAGTGCCGGTCCACCAGATAGCGCAGGTCCGAGATATCGACATCGCGGCGTTCGTCGGGCTGCACCCCCAGCATCGGGCCGATGCGGGGCACCAGCCTGCCTACTACCGGCGCGGCGGTGAAGGCGGCGGTGCGCTGGAAGCTCGACGCCGCGGTGCCCTTGGGCTCGTCCACCACCACCACCACCACATAGCGCGGGCTATCCATCGGGAATGCCGCCGCAAACGAGGAGACGATGACGTTGGTCTTATACACCCCGCCCGCGTTCTTGTCGGCCGAACCGGTCTTGCCGCCGATCCGGTAACCCGGGGCATCGGCGCTCCGACCGGTGCCGTAGAGCGAGATCATCCGCAGCATCTGGCGCATGCGTAACGAGGTCGATTCCTTGAACACCCGGCGCCCGCGCGGCGCCTGTCCCGGTTCAAGCCTCGTCACAGTCGCCGGACGCCATATCCCGCCGTTGACCATCGCCGCATAGGCGCTGGCAAGGTGCAGAGGGGTGACCGCAAGCCCGTGGCCATAGCCGACGGTCATGTTGGTCACCCGGCTCCAGTTTCCCTCAGGCCACAAGGGCCGCCCGCGCGCGGGCAGTTCGATGAACGGACGGCGATCCATGCCCAGATCAATCATGGTGCGGCGCAGGCGTTCCGGCCCGAGTTCATCGGCCACCCGCGCGGTCACGGTGTTGGAGGAATAGACCAGCGCCTGCGGCACGTTGAGACTGCCGCCCTTGGGCTTCATGTCCTTGATCGATTTGCGGCCGATCACAACCGGGGCCGCGTTCCAGGGCCGTCCGAGATCACGCACCACCCCGGCATCGAGCGCAGCGGCCACGGTGATCGGCTTGAATGTCGATCCGAGTTCGTAAACTCCGTTGGTGACGCGGTTGAAGACATTGCGTGCCCCGCTTGCCCCGGCGGTGTTGGGATCGAACTCAGGCAGGCTCGCCAGCGCCATGACTTCGCCGCTGTCGACATCGAGAACGATCCCGGCGGCACCGATCGCCTGGGTCGCCAGCATCCCCTTGCGCAGTTCATCCTCGAGCGCGCCCTGGACCCGCACGTCGATCGACAAGGCCACCGGCTCGGCACGCTGGCGGGGATCGGTGAGGCGTTCGTCGAGCACCTGCTCCATCCCGAGCTTGCCGCCTTCGTCCTCGACCACATAGCCCAGCACGTGCGCGCCAAGCGAGCCTTGCGGATAGTGGCGGTCGGTCTCGCGCGGGATTTCCAGCGCCACTTCGCCCAAAGCAAAGACCCGGTTGGCCTCTTCGGGCAGGATCCGGCGGCGCAGATAGCCGGCGCGGCCCGAGGCAAGGCGGCTCGCCATGCGGGCTTCGTCGATGTCGGGGAAGATCGCCTTCAGCGCGGCTGCGACCGCCGCGGGCGAACGCACCAGCGGGGCACCGTCATCGCCCATCGCGGTCGGGTTGAACCACAGCGCATAGGCGGGAAAGGCGCGCGCCAGCGGCACGCCGTTGCGATCGGTGATTTCGCCGCGCGGCGGCAGCAGCGCCTCTTCGAGGCTGGTGCGTTCGGGCGCCTGACCGACCAGCCCCAGCGACGCGATCCGCAGCAACGCCAGCAGCGCCACCAGCGCGAACCCGGCCGCGATAATCAGCAGCCGGAACTGCGCGGTCCACACCAGCCGGGTGCGCAGGTGGACAAGCCCGGTCAGGCC
>Ga0224722_1001037_pt1 | contig 15764 bp, 10 predicted proteins | sample Balambano_FR1_Me_FD_161646 | JGI IMG/M metagenome (GOLD analysis project Ga0224722, IMG submission 161646) | Freshwater sediment microbial communities from Lake Towuti, South Sulawesi, Indonesia - Balambano_FR1_MetaG | ecosystem: Environmental > Aquatic > Freshwater > Lake > Sediment | place... | reverse complement strand
GCGTAGCACCGGAAGCTCTCGTATGGACGCACGCGCAGGGGGGCAAGCGCACGGCACACGTGGACATTGCCCGCCGGGGCGCCTGGGTATCACTGGATGGTATGGGCTGGATTGATCCGGCGGATAGCAAAGGCGACAGCACGGGCCTGAAAGATTATGTGGGAATGTTGAAAAATTTGAAAGATCATAATATGTTGCATCGTACCCTCATCGCGCACGATGCGGGCTGGTACACGCATGGCGCAGCGGATGGCAGCGTGGCGCGCAAACCCTACACAGCGATTTTTAAGCTGGTGATTCCGGAGTTGAAAAAAGTGGGTTTTACGGAGGCGGATATTCGACAATTGCTGATGGAAAATCCGAAGCAAGCCTACGCGATTCGGGTACGAAAACGAAAATGATTTTCCATACACCCAACCTTTTTCGCAACAGTTTCCGTCTGGCATTCTACAAAAATCACCAAACAAGTTTGGCAACCACTCCAACCGATTCATTATGAAAACAATCTTTGTGGCAATTGTCACTTTTAGTTTGCTGTGTGTTTTAGCAAGTTGTGAAGAAAACGACCAGCCCAATCCAGACCGCGAACAACTGGTGGGTATTTGGAAGCTCGACCGCATCACCGGCGGCATTACCGGCAGTGGCTACCCACCCGACTTTACCGAGGTAGAATTTAAAAACAGCGGTATTTACCGGGTTTACAATCAAGACACCACGAAGGCAGCGGGTACGTATGACCTTACTACCGAAGCTGCCAAACGCATCTTGCGCCTCACCCCGAATGATAGCACCCGGATCACATTTGAATTTGAAGAAAAAGAAGTAACGTTTCAGAAAAGTGATACCCTACTGTTAAGTGATCCGTGTTGTGATTTGTTTCAATACGAATTTAGCAGAAAAACAAATAGATAATGTAGCGACCAAGTGACTTGGGGAGGAAATGCGCCGTCACCCAGAACCTGGTCACTCGGTCTCTAAGTCTCTTTTTCTCTTGGTCGCTCCGGCTCTAAGTCTTACCTTTGCGCAAAGTGCCTTCATCTTGCATATTGAGCAATTACAACTCACGAATTTTAAGAACTACGAACAGCAAACAATCACCTGCTCGCCGCACGTCAACTGTTTTGTGGGTTTGAACGGCATGGGCAAAACCAACTTATTGGATGCTGTTTACTACCTGTGTATGACCCGCAGTCACACCGGGCTGACGGATGCAAATGTGGTGCGGCACGGCGCAGACTTCTTTCGCTTGGAAGCGATGATTCAAAAAAACGAAAAACGGGATAAAGTGGTAGCGAAAGTGGTTCCCCGTAAAAAGAAGGAGTTTGAAAAAAACGAGGTGCTTTACCCTCGCCTGGCAGATCACATCGGGGCGTATCCGGTGGTGATTATTGCGCCCAACGATACCAATATCATTCTGGAAAGCAGCGAGGTACGTCGCCGTTTTTTGGATAATACCCTGTCACAACTCGACCCGATTTACCTGTATTCTTTGCTGAGTTATAATAAAATTTTGGAACAACGCAACGCCCTCCTGAAGCAGTTTGCCGAACGCCGCTCGTTTAATCAGCAACTATTAGCAACATACGATGCGCAGCTCCTCGACCCCGCCCAATACCTTTGCGACAAGCGCCAGGATTTTGTCCAATCTTTTTGCAAAATATTGCAGAAAATGTATGAATTGATCTCCCTACACAGGGAAAGCGTGGATTGCCGGTACGAATCCAGATTGTTAGAAACAAATTATGAGCAGTTATTAAAAGAAAATGTAGAAAAAGACCGCGCCCTGCAACGCACCACTACGGGCATTCATAAAGATGATTTGCAATTGAAAATCAACGGCTACCCTGCCCGGCAGTTTGCCTCGCAGGGGCAACTGAAATCGCTGGTACTATCCCTCAAGCTGGCACAATACGACATTTTGCGGCGCGAAAAAAAAATGCAACCTTTGTTGCTACTCGACGATATTTTTGATAAATTGGACAAAACCCGCGTGTCACAATTATTGGCACTTTTGTTAGAACAATCCTTTGGGCAAATTTTTATCACCGACACCGACGAACACCGCGTGACCGAAATTATAACCCACTTGAACAGCCCGTTTCTACAGTTTTATATTGAAAATGGAAAAGTAGGGAAGGGTGAGTTGTGAAGGGTAATTAACACATCAGCATATTAGCAAATCAGCATATTGACATGAGAAAGACCAACGAACAAAACATCAAGGAGGTCTTGAAAGACCTGGTACAAACCTACCGCCTGCAAACCAAACTCACGCAGGCAAAAGTGGAAACCCTGTGGGCAAAACTGCTGGGCAAAACCGTGCAGGAACACACTACCGAGTTGCGCATTCGCAACCACAAACTCTACGTCACCGTAGATTCTGCGCCGCTACGCCAGGAATTGAGCTACGGGCGGGGAGAGATTCTGGAAAAACTGAACCGGGAATTGGGAGAAGACCCTTTGAAAGAGGTGCTGATAAAGTAGGGTCATGGGGTGATAGGGGAATCTCGTAGATCCTATTCCCCTATCACCCTATCACCCCATCCTCCTATCCTCCTCCTACGGTACTGCCGCTGGCTCTTTACCATTTTTCTTATTTTTCGCCCACTCAAACGTGCGCTTGCCTTTGGTACGCCCTGCCAGTTCTATTGCTTTATACAAATTGACATAGCCGCCTGACACCGCCAGTTGGCTAAACGGCACCAGGTCATCCGTGCCGGGTTTGGTCACCTTGTCCTGCACCGGGGTGACGGATTGCATGATGATGTCTTTCACCTGCCGCGCCGACAGGTCGGGGTAATACGAACGCAGCACTGCAGCCACGCCCGCCACCACCGGTGCTGCCATACTGGTACCTTGCAGGTCTTCGTACTTGCTGCCCGGCACGGTGGAGTAAATCTCGGTGCCCGGTGCGAACACATCCACTAGATCTTTGCTGTAATTGGAAAAAGAAGCAGCCGCGCTCTCCCCGCCTTCCCAGTGGCTGGCACCTACTTCCAGCCAGTTCTCGGCATATTTGGGTGAGAATAAACCTTTCTTTTGAAATTTATCGTTGGGGAAGTTGTTGGTAAAATCGTTTTCTTTGCCGTCGTTGCCCGCCGCGTGTACGATGAGTACGTCGTGCTTCAGGGCGTATTTCACAGCTTTATCCACTGCTTCTTTCTCTGGCGAGGCACCCTTACCAAAGCTCATATTGATGACCGCCGCGCCGTTGTCCACCGCGTAGTAAATGGCATTTGCCACGTCTTTGTCGCGTTCGTCGCCATCGGGTACGGTGCGTACAGACATGATGCGCACGTTATCCGCCACGCCATTCATACCCACGCCGTTGTTGCGTTTGGCACCAATGATGCCCGCCACGTGAGTGCCGTGGCGCGCGTCGGGTCCGCGCACGTCGGGGTTGCCGTAGTAGCGTTCGTTCACATCAGCGTAGTTGTCGCCCACGATTTTTCGGGAATCGTATTCCAGATTATAACTATAGGCTACCTGGTTGTTGTAATACTCATACAATTCCTCAATCTGGTCTTTGATGTACTGGAAAGAAGTGCCGTCTTCCATGTTGCCCAGCATAAACTCTTTGGCAGCCGTGAGCAGGCGGTCTTTGCTGTTGAAACGCTTCAAATCCGCCGGTGTGATGGAATCTTTGCCGATAGCTTTTTCGAGTGCCTTGATCGCATCCAGCGTGGCACCGAAGTTCTCCGCTTTCGGTTTGGCATCTTTCAGCTTTTCGTCAATCACTTTTTTGTACTCCTGGTATTTTTCGTATTCTTTTTTTTCGTCGCCCGACAGGGAAGCCGGGTTTTTGCCTTCGTACTTGGCTTTCAGGCTTTTGTACAAACGCGTGACTTCATACGTATCATGGTGTACGTTTTGCCCGTTTTTATTACCAATAAAATTCCAGCCGTGAATGTCATCCACGTAGCCGTTTTTATCATCGTCCACGCCGTTGCCGGGTATTTCGTCGGCATTCACCCACATTACCTCGCGCAGGTCTTCGTGTTCGTAATCCACGCCGGAGTCGAGCACCGCCACGATCACCGTGCGCCCTTTTTTGCCCTTCAACAGGTTTTGGTACGTGCGCTCCGTACTCACCCCGCCGATGCTGTCGGTTTGCGGGTCGAGGTTAAACCAGTTTTTCGGCGGTGCTTCTTGGGCGTGCAGGCTAGTCAAACTGCTCCACAGCAGCACAAAACACAACAACATTCTATAATTCATAATCCGTTTTCTACTATTTTTAAATAAAGGAAATTTTGCCTGCAAATATGGGCGGGTTTTTGGTGAAGATGGGTATTCAACGGTAAAAATATCTGACAAATTGCGGTCATTTTTGGGATTTGGAGCGGAAGTCTCCTCAAGACTTGTATCTCCCGCAGATCGCGCAGATTTTTATTTCGTAAGACATAGACAACTAGAATTACGGTTTAGTTGCCAAAACATGATTGGATTTTAGTGAAAATCAGGTTAAAAGTTTTAAAATTGTCAGTAAAACGAGTTTTAATTTGCAGTTTCGAAAATGTTGGCTAATTTCCCCCAAATGACGCATCTGCTTTCCGTTCAACTTCAATTATCCCTGCGCTGGCTGCGCTACGCCTGGCGTGCCCGCACGATCTACGATATCCACTCGCCTTTTGTGGCGGATTTGGTGCAAACGGTGGTGGAAGACGAGCGGCATTTTTACGCTTTTTCGGAAGTGGAGGCGCTGCGGGAGCAACTATTGCAAAGTCAAACGCTGCTGGAAATGGGAGAACACGGCGCGGGCTCGAAAGTGAATCCCCGCCCAAGCCGCACCATTGCTGACCTCGCTCGCTACTCCGCCGTACCGCCGGAAGTGGGCAGGCAGTTGTTTCGCCTGGCGCATTTTTGCAAACCGCAAACGATGATAGAATTAGGTACTTCGCTTGGTATTTCTACGTTGTATCTGGCTTCGGGCGCGCTCTACGCGCAGGTGCATACGCTGGAGGGCAGCCCGGCGGTGGCAGCCAAAGCCCGGCAGCATTTTCAGATTTTGAAACGCACCAATATTCAATTGTACGAAGGCGCATTTGCGACGACCTTGCCACAAATTTTACAAAATTTGACCAAACTGGATTTTTTGTTCCTCGATGGCGACCACCGCGAGGGAGCGAGTTGGGCGTATTTTGAACAATGCCTGGCAAGAACGCATGAAGGAAGCGTGTTTGTGATTGCGGATATTCACTGGTCGGCAGCCATGCAACGTGCGTGGCGGCGTATGCAGGCGCACCCGCGCGTGACGCTTTCGGTGGATTTATTTCACCTGGGTTTGCTGTTTTTTAGAACGGAAAATGCACAAAAAAAACATTTTACAATCATTCATAAAAGGTACAAACCGTGGCGATTGGGGATTTTTTAGTGTGCCAATGTGCCAATGTGCGCGAACACACCGGACGAAGTCCGGCGCGAGCTGTATTTTAATATGTTAATGTGCTGATTTGCCAATACCTGTTAGACGGGCATCGGCATATTAGCACATCAGCACATTACCTGGCACCCGCCGCTTCGCCCCCACCGCGCGATTGAAAACCAATGGTTTTGCGGGTGAAAACGCCCTGGTCTTTTTCGGTTTTTAAATGCGCTACATCCTCCAGGGTGAGCAGGTGCGCCGAGGTATGGTCGCGTTCTTCCACCGGCACGGAGGCAAGCCGCAGGTTTTGATTTTTGATGGCTTCCAGCACGATACTGCGCACCGTGCGGGCGTTGCCAAAGTATTTGTCGCGGTACTCGTAGGTGAATGCCAGGTATTTTTTCAGGTGTGCCTCGGCTTCGGGCGTGGGTACGATGCCGTGTTCTGAGAGCATCAACTGCGCAATCTGGTGCAATTCCTCCGGGGAGTAATCTTCAAATTTCAAGACTTTATCAAAACGCGAACTCAAGCCGGGATTGGCTTTGAGGAAAGTTTCCATATTGTCGGGGTAGCCCGCCACAAACACAAAAAATTTACCCCGGTGGTCTTCCATGCGTTTGAGCAGGGTTTGGATGGCTTCATCCCCGAAGTCGCCCTGCCCGCCGCCGGTGTTCATCGTCAGGGCGTAGGCTTCGTCAATGAACAACACCCCCCCCATGGATTCGTCAATGCGCTCTGCTGTTTTAATCGCTGTTTGACCTACAAAACCCGCTACCAAGCCCTGCCGGTCGGTTTCCACCATGTGTCCGCGTTCGAGTACGCCAAGGGCTTTGTAAATTTTAGTGAGAATGCGCGCCACGGTGGTTTTGCCGGTGCCTGGATTGCCCACAAAAACGGTGTGCAGGAAGAAGCGGTTGAGCACGTCTTTGCTGGTTTCGCGGTAAAAACGCACCAGCCGCACGAGTTCGTTGATCTGGGCTTTGACCTTATCCATGCCGATGAGGCGGTTGAGTTCATGGAGTGAATCCTGCAACAAATCCTCATCCACCGGAATGTAGGGCAACTCGCGCCCTTCCATCGTTTTGATTTTCAGCACGTCTTCCAAGTCAATGGTGGCGAGTGCGTCTTTGTCGAGCGTGCGCGGATTGCCGGAAGACATGATGCGCAAACCCAGGTTAATTTTGGCTTTTTCAATCAGATCGAACACGTAGCGGGCATTGCCGAAGGTGCGATCTCGCCGGCGGTAGGCATCCACAATCATCTCGTCGAGTTTCGATTTTGCAACGGGCAACAACCGGACGGCTTGTTCCTGCGCGGCGTATTCGGCGATGTGCGAAAGTTCCTGCGGCAGGTAGTCACTGAATTCAAAAAAGAGTTTAAAACGCGATTTCAAACCCGGATTAGAAGCCAGAAAATGCTTCATTTCTTTGGGATAACCCGCCACGATAACCGCCAGATCGCCGACGCCATTGGACATTTCTTTGACCAAAATCTCGATTACTTCCCGCCCGAAATCTTTGCTATCGTCGTTGGAACGCGCCAAAGAGTACGCCTCATCAATAAACAACACCCCGCCCCGCGCTTTTTCGATGGCTTCTTTTACCTTCGGCGCAGTTTGCCCGATGTATTCGCCCACCAAATCCACCCGGTCCACCTCGTGTACGTGTCCTTTAGTGAGCAAGCCCATTTTTTTGTACAATTTGCCCATCATGCCCGCCACAGTGGTTTTACCCGTACCGGGATTGCCGATGAACACCGAATGGACGTTGATTTCTTCCTTTTCTTCAAATCCTTTTTCCTTGCGCAATTGCAAAAACTGGATGTATTTGGCGTGGTTGCGCACCTGCACTTTGATGTCTTGTAAGCCAATGAGCGCGTCCATTTTGCCCATGACCTGTTCAAAATTTAGTGCGGTTTCATCCTCCGGCGAAAGTACCACGGTAGCTTGCCGGTCGGGCAGCAGCACCCCGGCGATTCCTTCTTCAAAATCCTCGCCCACTTCAAACGGCACCACTGCCAAAAGTTTATCCATGAAGATAATTTCTGCTGTGTAGCGGTCCTGCCGCCACGAGCCTTTCACGTTGGAACCCCAGCCGGCGGTGATTTTGATGAAATCGTCTTTTTTTTCAATGCGTTGGAGGCGCACTACCTGCCCTTTCAGTTCGCGGGCATCGTTGTAAAATTTGGTAAACAGCTCGCACTGCCAGGCTTTGGTGAGATATTGGTTGCGCAGCAAAATTTCGACGTAGATGTAGCGCGTTTCTTCACTGTGAAAACTTTTGTAATAAATGCGGTCGTCCGCCGGCACGTCATCATACGGGCCTTCGTACAATTTGAGCGAACTCACCTCCAAGTAGGGGTTTTCGCCGGGCAGCCGGTCTTTTCCCCCGTCTTCGATATAAAAATATTTCGTGGCAATTTTTTCGCCTTCCACCCAGGCTTCCCAGTAGTAGGTACCTTTTTTCCAGAACGCGCCCTCGTTTTTGTTGCCCCAGCCCTCGCGGATATAGACCACATTGTCGTATTTGCTCACCTTTTTTTTCAAAACGAGTGAACAAAGTTCTTTTCGACCTTTTTTTAAAGAGCAGCATTTGAGTACCACATCAATTTCCCAGTCGTCTTCGTCAAAAAATTTGTTGTAAAACGACAATTCCGCATACACGAAAGTGGTTTCGTACCGGTCGAATACCTGTCGGTACTTCTTTTTGTTGTCTGCCAGCCATTCGGTGGACGAATACACTTTCAGTTCCCGAAATTTGAATTTTCTAAACGCCGTGTGCAAGAGTACGTCTTCCATTACCAGTCGTCTTTTTTTTCAAGACGTTAGACGATAGACTTTAGACAATAGATTTGGCAATTGCCGGTTTTCACATTTTCACAAATTTCATGGGCGCATCTGTCTCAAGTCTAAGGTCCAACCTCTAAAATCTAACGTCTTAGAAAAAGGAGTTCTAAGTTGAAACTTTTTTTGGAAAATGCAAACATTTTGACGGAAAGGTTTTTGTTAAAATTGTAAAAAGGCACGCTGAACAGCCTTCTTCTTTTGTTTCCTGCTACTTGCTATTCATATTTCATATTTCAACTTCCCACTTCCGAATTCATTATTTTTCTCTCATTTTGAACCTTCTACCCTCCCCCGCTATTGTTATGCCAAACACAGGAGGACATTAGGATGATAACCGTTATTTCGGGCACCGACCGAAAACAAAGCGAAAGCCTGCATTTTGCCAAAAAATATGCGGATGTGCTACAGGCAAAAACCGAAGAGCCGGTCAAAATACTGGCGTTGGAAGAAATGCCGCACGACTGGTGGCACGTGGAAATGTACGAAAAGGAGGGATTGCACCCCGACATTATCCAACTGGAAGACGAGTACCTGCGCCCTGCACAGAAGTTTGTGTTTGTAATACCGGAGTACAACGGCAGCTTTCCTGGTGTGTTGAAATTATTGATAGATGCCTGCTCGGTGCGGGATTACAAAGCGGTTTTCAAAGGAAAAAAAGTAGCCCTGGTGGGCGTTGCGACGGGCAGAGCGGGCAATCTGCGTGGCATGGATCACCTCACGGGCATCCTGAATCACCTGGGTACGATTGTGTTACCAAACAAAGTACCCATTTCGAAAATCAAAAATCTGCTGGACGACAACGGCAACCTCACCGACGCAGCCACCATCCGCACCATTGAAAAACACGTGGAGGAATTGCTGGCATTTTGACAATGAACGAATGAAAACGGGGTATCTGCCGGTTTAGCAAACACCCCGTTTTTATGTTTGTAGTAAAAGGTTGTAAAGCAAGACTGCCCACCGGAAACTGCCTGCTGCTTACTGATTCACCTGTACATTCGGCTGTGGGGTGGTGGCACCTGCTGCACCGGCTACCGTACCTTTCAGTTCCAGGAAGGTCTGCGGCGGGTTGGTATTTGCCGTCACGGTTACCTTCTGGTTGCGCTGACCGGCTTTGCCCTGGGTGTTAAATTCTACCACAATCTCGCCCGTTTTGCCCGGAGCGATGGGGTCTTTCGAGTAGTTGGGTACCGTACAACCGCAGCTGCCTTTGGCATCGCTGATGATAAGCGGCTCCTTGCCGGTATTGGTAAATTTGTAGGTGTGCGACACTTTCTCCCCTTCCTGTACCGTACCAAAGTCGAATGCCATTTCTTTGAATTCCATGCTAGTCGTAGGTCCCGTCGGCACGCTCGGCTGCACCGAAGTAGCACTCGGATCGGTCGGCTGCTGCGGCATCGGCTGGGCAGGTGCCGCCGTGAGGCTTTCTTTGGCTTGTTCGCGTGCATCTTTGTTGGCAGTCTGGCAGCTTGCCAACAACGTGAGCAGGGCTACTGCTCCGAAAATTGCTTTGAATTGCTTGAACATAGTCTGTCTTTTTTTAACTCTTGAAAGTGATCAATTGCTCGAAAGTGCGATTTTTATACTTCAAAAATCAGCACCACAAAGGTAGGAAATGGTCATCCAAGTTGTGTTAATGTCAATGGAATTATTGTTAACGAGGTGTTAATCCGGATGCGGAGTGGGACGCGCAGCGGCACCCTTAGCACTTGTGCGTGTTGACCGGCGGGATGGCTTGTTTTGTCGTTTATCACCTTCATATTATCATTCAACACCTTTTTTTTGCAATTTAAATAAAAAAACTGGCAGATGTTATTTTTTATGTTTAATATTGCATCGGATAATGAACGCACAGACAAGCGTTATCTTCTTTCTAATCTTACCCATCCGATAAACACAAATTGTAGCTTACTTGGCAGAGCCAGGCGTTTGCATTGTATGCGCACATGATGCGGCACTCAATTTACCGTAATATACCCATACTTTAGATAAACCCATACAAAATGCAGGCGCTGAAAGAATTAGTTTACGTTGTCAATAAAAATAAGTTACGCGGCATTGATTTATTAGGATTTCCTTTTTCTGACGATACCAAAGTAGGAATGCTGTATGATAGTGTGAGTACCGGCGAAGTAGAAACCGATACCGCAGCGGCAGAAAAAATCTTTGGCATGGCAGAACCCGGTGCCAACTACCGCAAACTGAAAGCAGACCTGACTAACCGCCTGGTAAACGCGCTTTTTTTGATTGACCTGAAACAGCCCGCCTATAATGAGCGGCAACGGGCGTATCAGGAATGTTATAAAAATTGGGCGGCAGCCAAGTTGTTGTTTGGTAAAAATGCCCGCGCTGCCGGGGTAGCTCTGGCAGAAAAAGTGCTGCGCTACGCCGAAATTTTTGAGTTCACAGGGTTGTGCGCCGATGTATGCCGCACGCTGCGCCTGCACTACGGTGCTCTGGCAGGCGACGAAAAATTGTACCGGCAGTACAATGATAAATTTCAACAGTACCGGGACCTGGATGACGCAGAAAGCACGGCAGAGGGCTACTACATCGAACTGGTGAGCGGGCACGTGAAAAGTCGTTCTTTGAAAGAAGCAGTGAAAACGCGGGCACTCCATTGCTACGCTGAACTGGAACCGGCTCTGCACCGCTGGCAATCGCATGACTTACATCTGTATGGCAGGCTCATTGAACTGATCATTCATACCTCCGTACACGATTACCGGCAAGCCATTCGGGTGTGTGAAACAGCCATTGAATTTTTTGAAAAAAAGCCCTTTGACGCACGGGTGCCTTTGCAAATTTTTTATTACCAACAGGCGGTCGGTTATATTCAGTTGCGGCTTTTTGACAAACAATTTTTTAGCAACAGCACCACTCTTCAGTTTTTGGAAGAAGGCACCTACAACTGGTATAAATTTCAGGAGGCTTATGTTATTCTGGGTTTGCACACCCGCAATTACCGCTGGGCATACAACATTTTTAAAACGGCGATCCGGCATAAGCGTTTTCAATTTTTACCGCCCGACCAGCAGGAGTATTGGAAAATTTTGGAACAGTATTTGCACTATCTGTTTTTGAATCATAAAATCAAGGTCCCGGAACCAAATGAGCTATTCAGTAAATTTCGATTAGGGCGTTTTTTAAATCAAATGCCGATTTTTTCAAAAGACAAACAGGGCTTGAACATTGCCATCCTGGTTATTCAGATTTTGTTTTTGATTCAGCAAAATCGCCGTACCGAAAGCACCGACCGGATTGAAGCAATCGAAAAATATTCCGAGCGCTATTTGCACAACCGATATACAATTCGCTCGTATTTTTTTATCAAAATGCTGCTGACCTTGCCGAAAAACCGGTTTGATCCGCTGGTGGTGCAACGCAAATCGGCGCGCTACTTCACCGAACTTCAGCAGCATCCGTTTGAAATGAGCAATCAGTCGCTGCAAATTGAGGTCATCCCGTTTGAGGATTTATGGGAAATGATTTTACAGAGCCTGGAAAAGCAATTATCCGGTGATTAGAAGACTTGGAATCGTCCGAATACTTTTTCACCGACAGAAATCTTTTTAATACGTGGATATAATTTTTATATCATAGTCATTTTTTTCTTTAACCTTTTAAACAAATTTACTCATGTTGAAATTCTGGTTTTTACTGACGACCTTCTCACAGCTTCGCTCCATCATTATTGTTGACACGATGGGTCCGTAATCGGATTCAGAAGCCTTGATGTAAGGAATTTTTTACCGACAGAAAGCCTCTGCCTCGCGCGGGGGCTTTTTGCATTGTAGCGCGCAGGTACACTACCGAAAACCAGGATGCAGGATCAGCCAAAAATGGCTCGTGAAATGAAAACATCAGGTGTCAGATTATTTTTGTCTGCACCGGCAGCGTGTTGACATTTAAAAAATTACTATTCGGACAGGTTTATTTGCCTCCGCTTTTTAGGTTTATTTTCTTTTTTATTTTTATATAAATTAATAATAATCAATAAATTATAAAATTATAAATCGAATAATTATAAAAGTACCGGGGAACAGATTTGGTCTAACTGTCATTGTGCAGGCATTCAATCCGGCTTATATTTGCATCAACAATTATGCCTTAATAGTTTTTGTGTTTATTTGTTTGGGTTTATTCTTAGCATGATTCGCTTTCTGACGAGAACCGGTGAATCATGCTTTTTTTTGTCCAGCAGGTTGCAGGCAAAAAAAAACGGCGACAAAGACTGTCACCGTTGAATAGATTCACCTTACAAAGGATTGTTATGACATGGCACTAAAAGTTGCTGCGCACAAATTTGAGCGGCTGGCTCAATTGCTCCACACCCAGAATTTGGATAAAGTAAGTACCGCTTGGTAATTGATCAGTTGGGATTTGTAGCTTGTTTACACCGGTTTTTAAGTCTGTCGTTTGTTCCAAAATTCGTTTACCAAAGCCGTCGAGCAGCAGCCAGCGCACCTGCTCATGCTCCCGGGGGCTGCTCACTTCTATGGTTAGCTCAGACTGGAAGCTGGGATTCGGGTAAGCGTGCATGGAGTACGTTTTTTCGCAGGGCGACTCCTCGTACACCACGTCAGAATATTGAAAAGAGCCATCTAAGTCCACCGACTTGAGCCGGAAACAGTAACCGTGGTAAGCGGTAGCAACTGTGTATTTGTACACTCGTTTTTCGGTTGAGTGCAACGATTGGGGTTTCACCTGCCCGATGGGTACAAAACGCCCGCCATCTTTGGATGCTTCGATCTGATAGTAGGCAAAATTCTTTTCTGTCGCGGTTTCCCAGTGTAAACTCAGGTTACAATCGCGGGTATGCGCCTGGAAAAAAAGTAGCTCGATGGGAAGCACCACCGAGTTACCTAAAATAGTAAGACGAGTACTCGAATTACTGGGGTGTGTATTGCTCCAGAAAGATTCTCGACTAGCACAGGCTTGGGTCGTCGTATTGCGCACGGTGAGGGTTTGTGGACCGTTGGTGTTCGGATAGCGCAAGGTGGCTATCACGGTAGGTGTGGCACTGGCATCCACCGCACCGGCTGAACGAGCGATGGAAATGTTGAAAGCAGGCTGCGCAGGATAACAACCGCCTGCGGTGAGATTGGTCACAGATCCGGCGGTAATACCGCTGGTCGGAGACGTAACAATAAAGTCTGTATTGAGCAGCGGCGGACCGGCACCGGCTTGCGTAAAGCGAAAGTTGATCGCCGTAAAAGAACCATCAGGATTGGTGGTATTGGGTACAAAGATGGAACTGTTGGACACGTAACCAATGCCTGCCGTCATAATCACATCCACTTCGTTGAAACCCGCAGTCATACTGGCACGCTCCGTGCTAAAGACAAGGTTCATCTGGGCGGTGCTCTGCGCAAGCACTGCCTGCGTGGCAAGACTCATGCCGACGAGAAAAAGGACAGGTAAAATTTTATTCATGATATTCATTTTGATATAAATTGTTTTGTGGTTGTAAAATGAGTGATAATGGATTGTGCTGCTTCTATTGCAATGAAAAGAAGTCGTTCCGAGTAGTACTGTGCAATAGGGGTAGCTACCACCGCATCACCCGGAACCCGACCTCTCATTCATCAATAGAAGGGCGAATTAGGCCCGATAAAGAAAGAATTTACCATCAGCGCAACATCCAGACCATCCACGACACCGTCATGGTTGAGGTCTCCAACTCGATACTCATCTATGTAGTTAAGGAAAAATTCATTCAATACCGAGCTGTTGTCCAATCCGTCAATCGCTTCATCCTGATTGTAATCCCCTGCCCACATACTCCATTTGCTGCCTACGAGTACCATCGAGTTACCAGTTCCGTTATCCCTGGCTTGACTGAGCGATGTCGTAAAGTCGAAGTTCACAGGTGTAGAAGAACTGAACACCTGTGCTGTTGCGGTGTAAATGGCAAGGTGATTGCGGTGCTTGATCGCGATATGGTAAGTACCAGGCAGGTAGCGCAGATTGACTGCCGTGCTGCTACCGTCAATATCCACGATGGTACCATCTTTTTTCAGGAACGCTGCTACCGATTTGAGTACAGTAGTGGAGGTCGCTGCATCGCGCACTTCAATTTTGACCCAATCCACGATGTCGGCTACAGTGTTAGGATCGGTCATCGCCGTGATGCCCAATCCATAGGGATCGGTTGTCGGCAGTACGTCAATTGCATTCAAATCCGTTCGCATCTCGCTGGTCATGGTGTTGTAGGCACCTTGTAGAATGACTTTGCCGCTCAATCGGATTTCCGGCAGCTGCGAAGCCAGTGCAAACACATCGCCGTCGTTGAAGGCTACATTATCAAAAGTAACGGAGGTGCCCACAATATACGCAGCGGCATTCACCACATCCACGGTGCCGGTGGTAAAGTTGCCGTCGCCGTCGCGGTCAATCAAGAGTTTGATTTCATTGATATTCGCAGCGGAGATGGTCAGCGCGGTCAAATCAAATTGTACTTGTACCCCACTAACGTTGCCGGTTTTATCCACTTTCCACTCGCGGGCTAAGCGTTTTCCGCTGGCAGCAAAAGCGGTGGGCAGGTCGGTCATCACTTCTGTGTAAGCACCGTTGTCATTTGCCCAAGTGAGAAAACTCTTATCCGTTGCAAATACATTGAAATTGGCGGCATTTGTAGCAGCAATCGTACCCAGCGCAATCGTGAGGCGTTCATCTGAATTGATGGACTTGGATTGCTTCTGATTTAATGCCGTACAATTATCCAAACCAATACCGGCTATGTCGTTTTCGTACACACCATTCGTGGCAGCATCCCAATAAACGGTACCATCGCTGGCAACGTAGTTTTGTCCGCTGCCTGTTTGGTCGAGCGTAATGCCGTATTTTAAAGCGAGGTAGGAATTAACCTGCTGGCGTTCGGTGGTAGTCAGTACGCGGTTATACACGATCACCTCGCCGATGCCACCCTGCCAGTATTCAGCGTTGTTGACCTGCCGACCGATATAGCCCACGTTTTGCACGGTGTTCCAGGTACGGGTGAGGGTGGTAGGCGCATCGTTGTTTTTGTAAATGGTGCCGTTGGTGCCGTCGTAGGTGTTCGTGGTGAGTAGCGGAACATTGTTTGCCCAGTAATTGGCTTCGGTTACATCATTGGAGAAACCGCCTCCGTAGTTACCCGTTGTACCCTGCTGACCCCAGAAGTTGCCTTGACCTGAGGCATTGGTACCATAGGCAAATATCCAGCGATTATTTACGGTATTGGTAGAATAGCCCACCGTTACAATGGTGCGACCGGAGTTGCCGTAAGGCAATTTTTGCAATTGAGCTAAACTCATATAATCGTCTGCACCGTCAAAGAGCAATGCCGGGTTGAAATTGATCACGCCCGTGGTGGCAGGCTGATTGCCAACGGTGCCTTGCGTAGCACTCACGCCGTTGCCGGTTTGGTCGGTCCAGGAAGCACCGCTCGCCGTGCCGTCGTCGGCGCGCAGCCAGGTCACAATGCCTTCGCCCACGCCACCAGGTACAATACAATCGGTATTGGCAAAAGCATAATATACGCGCAAATCCGTACTGGCTGTCAAAACCGATTCT
>Ga0224722_1001036_pt1 | contig 15766 bp, 23 predicted proteins | sample Balambano_FR1_Me_FD_161646 | JGI IMG/M metagenome (GOLD analysis project Ga0224722, IMG submission 161646) | Freshwater sediment microbial communities from Lake Towuti, South Sulawesi, Indonesia - Balambano_FR1_MetaG | ecosystem: Environmental > Aquatic > Freshwater > Lake > Sediment | place... | reverse complement strand
AACAATGACACCGCAATCATCCAAGAAGGTGTGATGTGTAGTGGCACATTCATTGATGAACGTCACGGCTTGGATTGGTTGCAAAATTACTTGCAAACAGCTCTCTGGAATGCGCATTACACTAGCCCAACAAAGATTCCTCAAACAGAAGCGGGCATGAACCGCCACTGTGCTGTTTTAGAACATGCATTAGAGCAAGCCGTTACTAATGGGTTGGTTGCGCCAGGTGTATGGAATGGAGATACCTTTGGCACATTAAAAACAGGCGATACCCTAACAAAAGGCTATTACGTCTACTCAAACCCAATTGATGGGCAATCACAGGCAGATCGTGAAGCACGCAAGGCAACGCCAATCCAAGTTGCTGTAAAACTTGCAGGTGCAATCCACTCTGTTGATGTACTCGTTAATGTAAATCGATAAGGAGAACAATGAATGTCAACTTATAGCTTTTTAGATGTGACAGCTACATTAACCAGCGCTGATGCAACGATAGATTTGGGCTATGGCGCAGCAATTGCCGATGAAGGTATTGGTTTTGCTATGGCCAATGACAAAAACACAATGACCATAGGTGCAGATGGTGAGGGCATGCACGCGCTTCATTGTGATAATTCTGGTCAAGTCACAATCCGTCTACTTAAAACATCTCCTGCAAATGCCAAGCTTTCAGATTTGTATGATCTGCAGAAAGGCAATACGAAGAAATGGGGTAAAAACACCATCACATTTAATCATGCGGGCAGTGGTGACAACGGCACAGCAGCAAAATGTGCTTTCAAGAAACGCCCTGATCTTAAATACGCTAAAGATGGCGATACTGTGGAATGGGTATTTGATTCAATCAAACTAGAAATTAAACAGGGTGCTTACAGTGAATAATGACTTAATTGAAATTGGCGAATACAAATACCAAATTGGCAAGCTTAATGCGCTCGATCAATTACATGTGTCTCGCCGTATTGCTCCGATTATTCCGACAATTGCACCATTGTTGGTCCAATTGGTTGATGCTGGCTTGACTGATTTGGATGAAGGTGAGCCTTTGGATATTGAAATGCTCAAGACACTTGCACCCTCATTCCAACCTTTCGCAGAAGCATTAGCGGAAATGACAGATGAGCACACAGAATATGTATTAAGTAAATGCATGTCGGTCGTTCGCCGTAAAACTAATGATGGTTTTGCGGCAGTGTGGCGCGGCAAATCACCTGCATTTGATGATATGGAAATGTCGGAAATTCTTCCGCTTGTAATTGCTGTTTTACGGAGCAGCTTGGGAAATTTTATGGCAGGTCTGCATACGAGCCAGACCAAAGCGACGGAAGCTCAATAAATTGGCGTAGCTTGCCTGACCAAGAAGATTGGCTACTTCGTCCTGTTGTCAAAGGTATGTGCTGTTTTGAATCGTTGAAAGACGGCACACTTGATCTAGCGGATATTGCATTGATGAATGATGCTTTAAATGTGATTGCTGATAACGAACGTTTGGCGAGTGAAAAGTAAAAGTCCGAATAGAGCGTATTCGGACTTTCGCAAATAGAAATTAGAAATTGGAAAGCTCATAGTTCTGCTATGGGCTTTTTACATTTAAGTAACAAATAAAACAGGCGATTCTTTGAAAAACCATGACCTCTTCAAAAATCAGCTGTTAAAAAAGCAAAAAGCTCAAGATGTGGCGTCTTGAGCTTCTTTGAATCCCATCCACAAACGAGACTTGAGGATAAGAATATAGATGGATTTTAACATTGGAGATTGGATAGTGAAAGCTTTAGAGCTTATTCAAACCCATAAAACAGTTCGTAATTTTTGTTACTGCATTTTATTAGTCGCAGCTTTGTTTCCTTTAGCAAAAGTAATTGAAGCAGCAGCGAAATTGATTGAAGTTATTAAGTAGGTAGCATGTATGAGTAGTACAGTTATTCGGGACTTTTTAGTTGCCTTAACTTTTAAAACCGATGAAACAGGGTCTAAAAAGTCAGAAGATGCGATGAAGCGCAATGAGAAAGGCGCAAAATTATTAAGTAGTGCATTGATCGCTTTAGCTAGTACAGCGGTCATTGCTGTTGCAAAAACTGCGAATGAGCTTGAAAAACTGTATTACTCATCAAAAAGAATTGGTGCATCTGCTGAGAATATTCGAGCTTATGGTGATGCTATTTCGCAGATGGGTGGCAATGCAGAGGGCGCAATTTCATCCCTTGAGAGCGTAGCACGTAAATTACGTGAATCACCTGGTTATGAGGGAATGCTCAAAGGATTGGGTGTAAATACCCGAGATCAAAATGGACAAATGCGTGACCGTGTTGAAGTCATGAAAGATTTATCTAAAACGTTGCAAGGCATGGAGTATTACAAAGCTAATGCTTATGCAGGTGCTTTGGGAATTGATGAAACCACACTACAAGCTATGCGCGATGGTAAATTTACTTCTGAAATGGAGAAGTATCAGAAGTTACGCAAAGACATGGGGCTGAGTGATGATTTGGCGAAGTCAGGTCAGGAGTTCTCATACCAATGGCGTGACATGATGATGACACTCAAAGCTTTAATGGAAGTCATTTTGATGACCGCAGGTAAAGCTTTGATTCCTGTTTTAAGACTATTAAATCAGCTTATTCAGTTTGTCATTCACTGGTTTAGCAAATTAGATCCACAGCTCAAATCATTCTTGGCCACAGGGTTAAAGATTGCATTATTAACAGTGGTGTTCGCTGGTTTATTTACTGCTGTTGGTAATTTTGTAAAACTCTTGCCATTGCTTAAAGGTGTGTTGAATGTTTTTAGGGCGTTACGTGTTGTGTGGCTTGCTTCGCCCATTGGTATTATTCTTGCGTTGGCTGCTGCCATTGCCTTGCTTTGGGATGACTTCCAAACATGGAAGAATGGAGGGGAATCCTTAATTGATTGGAGTAAGTGGTCTAATGGTTTGGATAGTGCTATCGAATCAATCAAAGACCTATCTGAACGGTTACGCAATTTGGCTCAAAGTTGGATTGAGTTTGGTAAAGGTTCTTATGACAAAGTGGTTGAATGGACTTCACGCAATGTTATTGAATCAGTTGCTAAGGCAGGTACAGCGGCAAGTAAGGCTGTGATTGATACTGCAAATGGCATTAATCGTGATGTTAATGAAAAGGTACGGGCTAATGCGGGTGGTAGGTATGCGTTTAGTTTTGGCAAGGATGTTGATGGGTATATTAAAGAAGCATCCAATAAATATGGTATTCCAGAAGATGTACTAAGAGGCTTTGTTAAAATGGAGGCTGGTTGGACTGGAAAAATGTCTCCTACAGGGGCAATTGGTACAGGTCAATTTACCCAGAGTACATGGAATGGTTTGGTTGGAACCAATGAGGGTGATGAAATTGGAATGACTAAAATTAATAAAAATAATTTTAGAAAATCCAATGATCCAAGATGGGATAAAAGAACTAATACTTTGGCTACCGGCTTGCTAGCAAAACAAAATGCAGCAATTCTCAAAAAATATGGATTGGCTGCTACAGGTGAGAATTTATATCTTGCCCATAATATTGGTGCAGAAACTTTTGCAAGAGCATTGTCAGGAAAAGGGGCAAGCAAAAAAGGTTTGCAAGCCATGAAAGACAATGGGATGAGGCGGGGAGAAACACCAGAACAATTTGTAAAAAGGCAAGCTAGTATCTATATGAAGCACTATAAAACTGCAAATGAAACAGTTAAAAATGATGTTGCTTCTCAAACCCCGATAAATAAGGAAGGATTGGCAAGAATGGCTCAAAATGCGAGCATTCCTGAAAAGAATAATCATTTAGTTCCAGCCAATGCTGCTTCGAACCCTTCTAACAAAAAGGTTGAACTGCATCAAAAAACCGACATTCATATTTCAGGGGTTTCTGATCCTATCAAAGCAGCTAAAACCATTCAACAGGAACAAAATGCCGTTAATCTTCAAATGGGTAGGAATGCAAGAGGTATTTTTGATTAAAACGATTCAATGTCGTTCTGTAGTTGTAATGCTCTTTTGTTATTTAAATCTACGATGCAATTAGCATGGTTATTTATCTCTTGATGATAGGTACTGTATGTTTCGCAATAACTATCTCGATATTTTAACCATGCTTTTTGCGAATTTATTAATGAAGTTACGGCAAATTTATCTGATGGCATTTCTTTTTTAGTTTTAGAAAGCAACTGACTATATTTTTGGTTGACTTCTTTTAGTGACTGTTTTTGAAAGCATGTCGCCACATCACTTGGATTTTTTGAATTTGCTTCACAATCCCCAGCAGCATAAACCCCAGCACTAAGTGTGCAGCATAAAAGCAATAGTAGTTTTTTCATTATTGAGATTCTCTAATTGTTTCAACTGTAGTTAGGTTATCAGATTTTTGGACTTTTTGTTTTTGTTCAAAATCCTTGTAGTCTTTCTCTGTTGGGATGTAATCATGGGCTGCATGTTCTGATCGCTCAGCCTCAACAGCTTCCTCAACATCTTGAATATGAGATTGATCTGCTTTTGTATTTGTGACGATCTTAGGTTGTTCCTTGTTGGACTTGCTTTTATCAATTGCTATAAAAATTGATATTCCGACAACAACAGTAATTACAAAGAGAGATAATTTTAAGATAGAGCCTAGGCAACTACCTTTTGATTTAGTCTCATCTGAGCTAAAGTTTTCTATTTCAAAATTATTTCCACAACCTTTACATGTGTATTTTGATGTGAAGAATCCTGATTTGCTTGGTGTATAGCGAGTTTGCTTGCTATTGCAATATGGACACCTTGGTCTAGGATCGCTCATTTATTCCCCCTTGTTAACAAGTGCCTCGGCAAGAGTATGAATAGTCATATTCATATTCTTAATTTCTTTCCTTAGTTCATCAATTTCACTTTCTTGTGATTGGGTGGTTTCAAAACTTTGTTCTAGGCGTAGGCATATTTCAGCATTCATTGAACGGTTGTGTTCTTTGGCAGACTGGGAAACTTTATCTCGCAGATCTTCAGACCATCTTAATTTGTATTGAGGGTCTCTTTGATTTTCACTCATAAAATTTATATACCGCAAAAATAGCATACTCATAATAATGAACCATAGAGGTGCTTGACAATGGTCGCAGAGAGGTACATTATTTATAAACCAAAGAGGTACTAGAGGCAAATATGGAACTTCCAACAAAACCGATAAAGAGTGGCAGTCAACGAACTAAAGTTCAGTACAACCTGCGAATTGAAACAGAATTATTGGATTGGTTAAAAAAACAAGGAGAAGTATATGAGAGACCAGTAAATTTTTTAATTAACCATGCCGTCAAACAAATGAAAGCAGAAATAGAGAGTGCGAAAGCATGAAATCAATAGACAACAAAAAAGCCCAACACTTGCAGGCGGCGGGCTTGATTGATGTCGCTATCTACAAGGAAAGACAACATGTCTACTTTAACATTAAGTTTTAACGATGTAAATTTTTCACCAGTACAGCACGACAATCAAATTTGGTTGTCATCTAGCGAATTAGCTTCAGCATTAGGTTATTCTCGTTCAGACAAGGTTACTCAAATCTATACACGTAATTCTGATGAATTTACTGAAAAAATGACGCAAATTATTGATATTTCCGAGAACCTCAATTTGGGGGTCTCGAATTTAGTATCAAAAGTCCGTATTTTTTCATTACGTGGCTGTCATCTTATAGCAATGCTTGCTCGTACATCTGTTGCTAAAGAATTTCGTAAGTGGGTGCTTGATATTTTGGATAAAGAGGTTGGTAAGCCAATAGTCAAGACTCATAAATCTGAACGAGAGCCTCTTACCAACGCTGTAAATTTATTGGTTGCTAAAACAAAGCATCTAAATTACAGCGACGCATATAAACTGGTTCATCAGCGATTTAATGTTCAGCATATTGATGAGATTGCATTTGATGCTATTCCTATTGCGGTTGAATATGTACATCATCTAATTGCTTTGTATAGTAGTGCAGGTAAACAAGGTTCATTGTTTGATAAAGATATGTATGAGCTTATTCGAGAATTTACAGAATCTGTATTAAGTCAAAACTTTATGATGCAAGATGTTTGGAAAGCTCTCATGCTGATCAACAAAAGCGACATGATGTATTACTCAAAATACGTTCTTGACTCAAATAAGCTTGCACGCAAGGTTAGTATTGAATTGGATTTCAAAACAAGGAAGGGTGTGCCATTGGTAAGCCCAGATTTGAAACAAATCAATTTTCATAGTGGGACTATTTTTGGGGTTAACCCAAAATGGTTTAATGCGCCATCTTGGTAAAACATAAAGTTTAACTAACTTAATAACCCACTCGATTTGAGTGGGTTTTTTATAGTAGTTTTTTCATTTTAAATTTCCTTAACAGGTTCACGCATAAAATATACACAAATTTATGCGTAAAAGCATAAAAGTGGTATGATGGAGTATATGGTACGATATAAATTGGGTTGGTGTTATGAAATCCGTCCGAGCAAGAACAATGGATAGAGCTACTTGCTTTAAAGATACGGGCAACACGTATCAAGCTTTTGTTGAGCCAAAAAAAAGAACTTTTCAATTCCGTATTATCAAAAAAGATTCAATTCGCCTTGCTTACTATTATAGTGGCAATACTGTTGTACGCTTTTGGCAAGAAGTTGCTCATCAAATTAACACTAGAACTGTTAATCAAGAAAAGTACTTTGATATAGATAACTTAGCTAGATTAGCTAAGGAAGAATCGTTTACAATGCCACGAGGTTTAACCCGCGAGCAAAGACGAGAATGGGCGAAGAGAAATCTAATCAACAAGTAGAACAATACAGTATTGCTTTTGGCTTAACCTTTAATAAATATTATGCAGAATCATATTCAGAAAATACACTGGATTTGATTGATGATTTTATTGACCATTATGAAGCTAATGGATTTAAGGACTGGATAGGAAAAGTTGCCCAATCCAATAGAGTTCCTGAGAATTATGAAAATAGAGATGATTTAATCAAGAAAGCAAATAAATACAATCTTTGGCATGTTCATATTGGTGATCCACGTTGGGAAACTCCCGCACATGGGAAATTCAAAACATCTGAATGGGTGCTACATCTCAGAAGAGTGGGTAAGAAAATTGTTTTACTAGAACTGGGTTGGCACAACCCTATGTATCTACCAAAAGATAAAATTCTCAAAGAAGATTTCATTGATGTTTAAATACGATATTTTTAATTGAATCCTTAAAGCCACTCTCTTGAGTGGTTTTTTATTGCTTGGAGAAAAGTATGGCATTACCAGCAATAGTGCAATCCGCACTAAGCCAAGCGGCACAATATAACAGCGGGATCGAAACTGTAGGTTCACTTCTGTTTGCTAAGAAACGAACAATCATGGGTCTATTTGCAGATGTCACGATCGAGGAGCAGCATAGTGATGAACTGAATATTACCGAGCATCCAGTCGAAACAGGTTCCCCCATTTCTGATCATGCCTATATGACTCCACCAGAAGTGACGATTAAATTGGGTTGGTCAGAAAGTGCAGGAAAGCTAAATAATTTGCTCGGTAATAGTTTTATTGCAGGCTCTCCTTCGCTAATTGCGATCTATGAAGCATTACGAGTACTACAGCGGAACGCCGTTAGATTGGTGATCATGACAGGTAAGCGACTCTATACAGATATGTTGATTAAGTCGTTAAAGGTAACAACAGACCTTGATACTGAGAATGCTTTGATTGTCACAATGACTTTGAAAAAAGTGATTATCACAAGTACTCAAGAAACCAATCTGAGAATTGAGCAGCAAAAAGAGCCTGAAGCTACTGCCGGTGCAGTAGATGCAGGGGTAGTGCAACCAAAACCTGCTGATATTTCAGTTTTAGGTCAATTGACTGGTGAGCATGCTAAAGGCGGCGCATATTTAGTGGGGCAATAATGGCTATTTTCGAACTACCTTTACAGGCTGGATCACAGGAATTTTATACTCCACTCAACGGCAAAACTTATAAATTCAGATTGATTTGGCGTGATCCAGTGGGTTGGTTTTTAGATATTAATGATGTGAATGGTTCGCCTTTGGCAAATAGTATCGCCGTTGTAACTGGTGTTAATTTAATTCAGCAATATCAGCATTTAATCAAAGGTGAGCTATGGGTTTATACCAATGGCTTGGAAAATCCTGACTATAAAAGCGTAGGCAGTACACTAAAATTATATTGGGTGGATCCATGAGCGAAAATTGGAAACGTGCTTGTCAATTAATAGTAGGTATTGAGAAGGGTAAAACCGATGCCTTGGATTTCTCTGAATTTAGAATTGTGTTTAGTGTTGGTCAGGCTCTAGTAGGGCAACCTGGTACAGCCGAAGTTTATATATATAACCTATCCACAGAAACTATGAATAAGTTTAAAGGTGAGGACGGGGAGTTTAGAACAGGTCAAGACTTCGCTCTTTATGCTGGGTATGAGGGTAATATAGGTTTGATTTTCCAAGGACAGGTATTTCAATTTAGACGTGGGCGAGAATCCCCAACAGACACCTATCTTTGTATCATTGCTCAGAATGCTGATACTCAGCATAACTTTGCGGTTGTTAAAGGAACTCTAGCGGCAGGTCGTAACCTTGAACAAGAAAAACAAGTTATTGCAGAATCATTCAAAGCAAATGGAGCAAAAACAGGATATTTAGCACCTGCAGCAAACCAAAATGAAGCACCTAGAGGTAAAACTTATTTTGGTTTAGCTTCAGATTACTTGAATGAATATGCTGAAAATAACAATCAAGATTGTGGGTACGATGGCAATGAAATTACTATCATAGAGCGAAATAGACCAGCAGATGCAAAAGCATATGTTTTGAAACCATCAACTGGCTTGATTGGAATGCCGCAACTCACAATGAGTGGGCTACGTGCTGAGTGTTTGATGAATTCAAAAATTAAAATCGGTTCTCAGGTGCAGATCGATTCAATTCTTGTTCAGACAGAAAACTACGACACCACTTATAACCAGCAAGGCTTAGATCAAACTTTTAAGCAAGCATTTGGTGCAGATGGATATTACAACATTGTATCTGTAACGCATGACGGTGATACCCGTGGAGATGTTTGGCATACAAGCATTGTTGGTACTGGTGTAAATGCTGTTCAAGCTATTTCTGGCGTAGCAATTCAGGGGGTACAAAATGCCGTTTGATACCAATCAATTGGTAAACAACCAAACCAAAACATTTAAGGATATGTTGAATGCGCTGAAAGCGGGGTTTTGGGTTGCATTGCCTTGTGTTGTTGATAGCTATGATTCAGATAAGGTCACTATTAAGGCTCAACCTACTATACGAATCCCAATGCGAAAAGAGGACGGTACAATCTCAATGGAGGAAATACCTTTATTGCAAGATGTACCTGTTATGTTTACGCGTGGCGGTGGATGTGTAATAACTCATCCGATCAAAAAAGGCGATGAATGTCTTGTTGTTTTTGCTGACCGAAACATAGATGTGTGGTGGCAAAATGGTGGCATCCAAAACCCATTTGATAATCGTAAACATGATCTGTCAGATGGCTTCGCTTTCTTTGGGCCACAGTCACAGCCACACCGAGTACAAAATATTTCTACAGATGCACTTCAAATACGCACTGAAGATGGTGAAGCTTTTATTGAGCTGAATCCAACAACTAATGAAATCAATTTAAAGGCTACCAAGGTAAATATTGATGCAGATGTTGAAATCGCCAAAACACTAACTGTGAATGGTTTAATTAAGTCATTGACTGATGTTATTGCTAAGAGCGTTAGCTTGTTGAGCCACCTTACAACTGGAGTTCGCTCTGGACCTGATACATCTGGACCACCAGAGCAATAATCACTAATCAATACCGAGGGCCATGCGAAAGCGTGGTTTTTTTATGCGCTATAGAAAACTTGATGAAAATGGCGATTACTCATTCGGAAATAGCCAAGCGAACTTTCATAAAAACACTCCTAACACTGTAGGGCAAGCAGCATTAACCCGCTTAAGGCTTTGGGTGAATGAATGGTTTTTAAATATTGAGGATGGTACGGATTGGCTTGATCAAGTGTTAGGGCGGGGAACGAGTTTGCTTTACGAGCAAGTAATTAAGCAACGGATTTTGGGCACATTTGGAGTTACTGAAATCGTAGATTTTTATACCCAATACGACCCCAACACCAGAAAACTAAATATTCAGACCACAATCAATACCATCTATGGTGAAACCACCCTACAGGAGTCTTTATGAGCTACATCACAATTGATGAACACGGGGTTTCTGCGAGCACTTTTGATGAAGTTCTGAGTGACATTAAAGCCAAATATAAAGTCATCTATGGTGATGATGTATATTTAGAAAATGATAGCCAAGACGGACAATTTCTTGCTTTGATTGCACGAGCAATTAGTGATACTGCCGCCGTAGCTGTGGGCGTATATAATTCTTTTAGCCCTGCAAACTCATTAACTGATGCGCTTTCTCGAAACGTGGCTCTTAATGGTATTTCCCGTGCAGTTGCAACCAATTCAACTGCGCCTGTTCTTATTACTGGAACGATCGGAACAACAATTAATAACGGTATTGTGAGTGATGGTACATATCGCTGGATATTGCCTAGCCTTGTAGTTATTGATAATACAGGCTCAATCACGGTAAATGCCACATGTGAGGATATAGGCGCAATAGCAGCAACACCTCACAGCATTAATAAAATCATTACCCCAACACGCGGTTGGTTAAGTGTAGATAACCCAAATGCTGCAGTTTTAGGCAATCCAGTTGAGAACGATGCTTCTTTACGCCGTAGACGATCCCTATCTGTTGCTATTCCATCGTTAGGGTTATTGGACGGAACTACAGGTGCAATTTCATCATTAGAAAATGTCACTCATTATCAAGATTATGAAAATGAGACAAGTGAAGTTAATAATCTTGGAATGCCGCCACATAGCATGGCATTTGTCGTTGCTGGAGGGGATGAACAGCAAATTGCTGAAATTATTAAACGCAAAAAAACTATGGGTTGTACAACGCTTGGTAATGTCAGCCGAACAGTATTAGATCCAAAAAACAATCCGTCAGTTATTCGTTTTTATCGACCTGTAACTATCACCACTTTAGTTGGTGTATCTATCAGAGCAAATAGTAATTACAACGATGCTATCGGCACTAAGATTAAGCAATCTATTGTTGATTACATTAATGGAGTCGCAATTGGTGGACAGATTACATCTAGGCGTCTTGATCTTGCCGCCGCATTAAATGGCAGCGTTGATTCCCTAAGTTACGAGGTGCTTGGGGTAACAATCAACAACCAAAGCAGCTTGGATCTGCAATTTACTGAATTGGCTGTTTGCACGATAAATGATGTAACCATAGGGGTTTCATAATGAATATTGACGGTTATCTAAAGCTGATAACAAGTCAGCATCGAAACAAACCTAAATATGAAGCAATGATCAAAGAGACTTTGCAGCCTATTCTTGAAATCAAAGATTCGATTCAAAGCCTGCCTTCTTATTTTGATTTAGAAACAGCTACAGGTGATCAACTTCTAATAATTGCTATGTGGGTAGGTGCTCCAACAGCAATACAAAACGCCGCTGCTTTGCCTCTTTTTGGCTTTGAAGGTCAGCCAGAAGCATTACCTTTTGGAGAGTTGAACGAGCTAGAAATTGGCGGGTATTGGCGAGAGTCTGGGCAATCAGGGTATACAGCAGGAACGATTGACACAGAGCTTTTAAGAAATGTAATTAAAGCTCAAATCTATAAGAACAGTTGCGGTTGCTCATTATTTGATGCTTATGAAATTCTAGATTTCATTACGAATGAGCAATACACAATTTTTGATAGTGGGCTGATGTGGATCGGTATCGGCGTTCACTCATCGATGTCAATTCCTTTGCGGCAACTTATACGAGTCATGATTCCAAAGCCTGCGGGTGTTGGTATTAAATTTTTCACAAATTGGTTTGAGAGTTTCGGGTGGTCTGATCAACCTGAAAGTCTAGGTTTTGGTGAGTTAAGCGACCCTAATGAGGGTGGATATTGGATTGAGGAGTCTTATTAAATGGTTGATATAAATAATTTGGTAGTTTTTGCTGAAAATGGCGAAAAAGATATTACTGGTTTGAACCAAACGAATGGTTTCCCTGCCGCATTAAAACCTGCACGGCAGTGGTTTAATTTTTTATTTCACTCTTTAACTTCTAAAATTAATGAAGTGATTACTAAAGTTAATAGCAATACAAATGATAAATTCGACAAGACAGGCGGAACCATCACTGGTGAAGTAACACTATCATCAAAACTAAATTTGGGAACGTCTAGCCTTACCAGTAAAAATGGGCATACTTATTTGCCGAATGGGTATATTTATCAATTTGGATATATCGCATTGAGTGACATGATTGTGATTAGTCAAACAGGCCCTGATGAACGTTATGCTGTCATTGATTTGCCTATTCCATTCCCAACAGAAGCAATAAATCCAAATGCCGTGGTGAAAGCAACAAATACAGGTATTCTCTCGGATTTATTTGCTCAAGTTGTAAACCCAACAACAACCCAGATCACTGTAAAAACTTGCACAATTCAGGGGAACAACAATGCAGATGGTATTGATGGTGTTTACTGGTCAGTGATAGGGCGCTAACTATGAGCTGCGATAGTGAATTTTTAAATATCATACGTGGCGATACATTTAGCTATCAATGCCACTTTGATGATGAAAACAATGAGCCGATTGATTTAACTGATATCCAATTTGAAGCACTTATCGAAACGTTAAGTCAGTCATGGCAGCAACCATTGATAGTTACTAAAGCAGATCAGATCGCCAACCGTGGCGATTTTTTTATATCTGCTGAAAGTACAACAGATTGGTTAATAGGTGATTTGCAAATCAAATTGACGCGGATCATTGGTGATGCGCGTGTGAGTACATTGATTCCAGTTAGTGTTATTAGGGGGTGACATGGATAAGCTCACAATCAAGACAAATACAACTGTTTTGAAGATCAACACACAATCTATTGTTGTAACAGGCGGCTTAGTTGATTCGGTGAATGGCAAAACAGGGGTAATTGTTTTAAATGCTGAGGACGTTGGTGCAGATCCAACAGGAGCAGCGGATCAAGTCAAATCACAGCTAGAAAACAACATTGCCCAAGTCCTCGCTTTAGCTCAAACAAATGAGCTAAAAATCGGTACAAAAGCAGATCAACTTGATCTAGAAACAACACAGATTCAAGTTGAAGAAAATCGTTTATCCATTTTGACTAAAGCCGATATTCAAGCACTTGCACAACTTTCGCTACTTGTTGATACAAAAGCCGATCAATCATATGTTAATCAGCAGATTGCTAATTTAGTTGGCTCCGCGCCAGAAGCTTTAGATACAATTTACGAGCTAGCTGCAGCGATTCAGAGCGAATCTAGTTTGATTGCAGCATTGAATGAATCTGTAGCAAATCGAGTGCGTTTTGATATTGCGACACAAGCATTGACTGAAATTCAAAAGCAAAATGCGCGAACTAATATTGATGCAGAGAAACTAGGCACTGCTCAACAATTAGTAAATCAGATTACTGCACAAAGCTTGGGTGCAGCAACGACAGCACAAGGCGCAAAAGCTGATACAGCATTGCAAAGCTCAGATGTTGCACCTGTCGCTTTTTCGGGGCTATTCACAAGTCTGGCAAGTCAAAATAAAATTTTTGATGTGGTTTTTAATGCCTATGTTTTAGGTTCAAATACTGCTATTTCAGCAACAGATACTCTAGGGCAAATGCTTGGAAAGCTACAAGCTCAAATTGCAAATAGTGGCAGTTCAGCACCAGTTTGGGTAGACATTACAACAGTAGGCACAGTCCAAGCTTATGTAACTCCGTTTAGCATACAAGTCGCAAAATGGAATGGGATGTTATTGATTCGGGGTACGTATAACGTAAACACGACTGTATCAACATATAGTGAGTTATTTAGAATCACAGATCCATCGTATAAACCACAAGCATATAGCACGACTGGAAATCCTCGCTTGTTAATGCTATTGCTTAATTACAACAACGCATCAGCATCGAAATCAATAGGTTTTACCGCATCAGGTAATATTTCAAATCTAGCAACAGCACAAGCGGCAAATGTTATTTTTGAGGCAAGATCTATAATTTATACAACAGATGGGACAATGAATATCGTACCCACAATAATTGGAACTTTAGCAATTTAACTATCAGCCGCTTTTAAGCGGTTTTTTTACATCTGGAGAAACAAAAATGCATGAACAACTTTCAATAAAAGCTTTGCCTTGGTTCATCAAAATTTTAGCTGCTGTGGTTGGAGCGATATTTGCACTTACATTAAGTGGGGATATTGATAAAGAAGGACGGATTAAAATAAACGTCAGTGTGATTATGAAATTCGTTTTTAGTGTGGCTATTAGCTTATATGGCGGTTCAGCTTTCATTGAATATTATAATTTGGCAGGGCATTACTCGCATATGGCGCAAGGTTTTGTCATGTTGATGTTTGCTGTCTTTGGGATGCTTTGCATCGGTATCTTGTATCAAGCTGTACAGCTTATGAAAGGTAAGTCACTCACCGAAATTGTCATTGAAGTAAAAGAGACATTTAGTTCTATTTTTAAATAACAAAGTTTTACCAATGCCGCCGCTTAATGCGGCTTTTTAACGTCTATAGGAAAGTGAAATGACTAAAACGACAAGTGATGTAGGTATTAGCCTAATCTCCAGTTTTGAAGATACAAAGCTAAAGGCTTATGACGATGGTGTTGGGGTTTGGACCATAGGTACAGGTACAATTATCTACCCCAATGGAGTCAAAGTAAAAAAAGGTGATGTTTGTACAACAGAACAAGCCAAAACTTACTTTACACACGATCTAAAGCAATTTGAAAAAACAGTTAATGATTCTGTCAAAGTTGATCTAACTCAAAATCAGTTTGATGCTCTCGTATCTTTAACTTACAACATTGGATCCGCTGCATTTAAAAACTCGACATTGCTCAAAAAGTTAAATGCTAAAGACTACGCTGGTTCAGCAGATCAATTTTTAGTATGGAACCGTGGTGGTGGAAAAGTCTTAAAAGGCTTAGTTCGTCGTCGTGAAGCTGAGCGAGCACTATTCACAAAGAAGTAATCATGCATCACTGCAAACGCTCATTATCTTCATTGATAGTGAGCGTTTTTGTTTTGTGTGTTTTACCTGGTTGTACAGCGCACACAATTAAAACAAACGTCTCGATCAGTGTGTGCTTGCAGTGCGTGCAACACTAACATGCGCTTTCTTTCAGTGAGTCTAAATAGTCAGACCACGCTTGCATCATGATTATGCGCTCTTCAAGATATTTTGTTCTATTATATGCGCGACCATTCATATCCCTAACTTGATGACCCAATTGCTGCTCAATTCTCTCAATTGGGAATTTTAATACCTCATCCAAAAGTGTTCTTGCTGTAGCGCGAAATCCATGTCCAGTCGTCTCGCCATTAATAAAGCCTAGATTCTTTAGTGCCTTATTAATACTTGATTCACTTATAAAGCCAGTGGATGAATTACTAGCAAAGCAAAACTCTTGGTTTCCATTGATTTTATATAGTTCTTGGAAATACTTTAAAACCTGATCTGATAGAGGAATGATAAGATCAAGTATGAGTGAATTGGCTGTTTTTTGAGGAGTAAACCTCCATTGTTTGTTTACGAAATCAATGTCAGCCCATTTTGCTTTTCTTAGGTCTCCTGGTCTAGTAAAAACATGGGG
>Ga0224722_1001035_pt1 | contig 15781 bp, 12 predicted proteins | sample Balambano_FR1_Me_FD_161646 | JGI IMG/M metagenome (GOLD analysis project Ga0224722, IMG submission 161646) | Freshwater sediment microbial communities from Lake Towuti, South Sulawesi, Indonesia - Balambano_FR1_MetaG | ecosystem: Environmental > Aquatic > Freshwater > Lake > Sediment | place... | reverse complement strand
TAGGGCAGGTTGCTTACGTGTTACGCGACCGTTCGCCACTGGAGCAAAAGCCCCCGTTCGACTTGCATTTCTTAGGCACGCCGCAAGCGTTCGTCCTGAGCCAGGATCAAACTCTCCGTCAAAATATCGAAAACTTTCGGAAAACCGAAAGAATCCAGACAAAGAGTGGTTTTGTTTTGTTAAAAACAACCAGTACCCTCTGACCGGACAGACATTGACCAGAACGTTTGTTCCTTCTGTTGTTACTCAAAGAGACATACAGATTCTCATAACTGTTCGCAATGCTATTCAACTGTAAAGGTTCTGTGAGTACCGATTTCAGTACGTTCACAACTCCGTTTTCCGAACCCCGGTTCAGGATTCATTCAACGGCGAACGGTATATTATCGCCCCTCTATCGCTCTGTCAAGGGGTTTTCAAAAATTTTTCTCTCCCCTTTTCACTTTCCGATATTCGCGCCCCCTTTGAGTGTTGTCTGAGTATCAGAGGAGAGCAACAGGTTAGTATTGTACACTTGTGTTCTGTTTTTGTTACGCTCAGTACGAGACCGCATCCGCTACAAAACGGGATACCCAACCGGATACCCAACCTGAAGATGGCTTCATTGTCGTAACCCATTTTTTGTGATATAATCAAGTGCTGTTTTTCGTGTTATTTTATTATTAATTGCCAATAAATGGTAAATTTCAGAGTAATCTAAATGTTCTTCAGTTAAGGAGTTTGCTTTGTCAAAAAATTCAGCAGTTTTGGATTCCCCCTTGCCGACATCTACCGAGATTTCACGCAATGGGAACGGTACAAACGGTGTTCTCCCCGATGCCGAGGAGAGCATTCTCAGTAGTCCTACCATTAAAGTGGTGGAAGATAAGTATGATGGCGACGCACTCTCCGCGCTCGAAGGCTTAGAGGCGGTTCGGCATCGTCCCGCTATGTATATCGGGGATACAGGAGTTCCCGGTCTGCACCACCTTTTCAAAGAGATTATAGATAACTCTATTGATGAGGTCTTAGCGGGTCATGCCAACCATGTCACTGTCACTTTGGGCAAAGACCGTACCGTGACTATTGAAGACAATGGACGCGGAATCCCCGTAGATATGAACCGACAAACCGGACTTCCGGGGGTGGAGATGGTGATGACCATTCTGCACGCTGGGGGTAAATTTGAGGGCAAAGGCTATAAAACATCGGGGGGACTACACGGTGTTGGGGCTTCGTGTGTCAATGCCCTCTCCACGTGGATGGAAACCACTGTCAAGCGGGATGGCAAGATACACCGTATTCGATTTGAACAGGGTAAAACAGTGACCCCGCTCAAAGTGATTGGAAAATGCTCCCCTGAAGAGACCGGAACCACGCAACGTTGGCTGGCAGACGACACCATCTTTAAGAGTGCGCTTACCGAGGAGGGTTTGCTGGACTATCACTCCGACCGCTTCCTTGCCCGGATTCGCGAACTGTCCTATCTGAACAAAGAGGTTGCAATAACCTTTGTTGACGAACTCCACGATAAGGAGCCGGAGACCTTCCACCATAAGCGGGGAATCGCCGAATTTGTTGCTCATCTGAACGATGCCAAAGATCCTCTGCACTCCAAAGTGGTCTACTTTCATCGCGAGCGAGAAATCAAAGAGGGCGAAGGGGCTTCGATTGAGATTGCCTTGCAATACAATAAAGGATACCAAGAGAACATCTACTCCTTTGTCAATAATATCAATACACAGGACGGTGGAACGCACCTTTCCGGCTTTAAGACGGCTCTTACCCGTGTCATCAACTCGTACTCGCGTAAGAACGGTTTCCTTAAAGAGAAGGACACCAACTTTAGCGGGGAAGATGTTCGTGAAGGCTTGGTTGCGGTTATCTCGGTGCGTATCTCCAACCCGCAATTTGAAGGGCAAACCAAGAACAAACTGGGCAACCCCGAAATTGAAGGAGTCGTCAATTCGATTGTCGGCGAAGGGTTGAGCGAGTTTCTGGAAGAAAATCCGGCGGTTGCAAAAGCCATCGTGGATAAAGCCTTTACCGCCGCGAAAGCGCGTGAAGCGGCACGCAAGGCAGCAGAGCTGGTCAAAAGAGGCAACTCTCTGGACGGTGGCGGACTGCCCAACAAACTGGCAGACTGCACTGAACGCGACCCAGCAAAGTGTGAAATCTATCTGGTGGAAGGGGACTCCGCCGGAGGTTCTGCCAAGCAGGGACGTGACCGACGTACCCAAGCGGTTCTGCCCCTTCGTGGCAAGATTATCTGTGTGGAGAAGGCGCGAACCGAAAAGGCACTGGACAACGAAGCGGTAAAAACTCTGATTTCGGCATTGGGAACGGGTATCGCGATTGGCTCTTCTGATGACCCGGACGACCCGCTTAACTCGTTTGACCTTTCCAAACTGCGCTACCATAAAATTATCATCATGGCAGATGCAGATGTAGATGGCGACCATATTCGTACCTTGCTTCTTAACTTCTTCTACCGCTACATGAAGCCATTGGTAGATGAGGGGCATATCTTTATCGCACAGCCCCCCCTTTACTCGGTCACTGTCGGTAAAGATGAGAAGAAGTATGCCCGCACCGAAGCCGAGCGCGATAGATTTGTCCGTGAGGCAAAGCGTAAAGATGTTCATGTGACCCGTTTTAAGGGACTGGGGGAGATGAACCCGGAGGACTTGGAAGAGACGACGATGAACCCGGCAAACCGCACGCTGGCGCAAGTGACCGTGGAAGAAGCCGCCGAAGCCGACCAGATGTTCTCCGTGCTACTGGGAGATAAGGTGGAACCACGTCGAGCCTTCATCGAAAAGTACGCCCGTGAAGTGAAGGAGATTGACGCTTTCTAAGCCGCCCAACCACTCCTGCCAAGAAATAGGTAGCAAATAGAGAGACCGCGCCACTCTTCCTGTGTAGTGGCGCGGTCTCTTTTTGCTGTTCCATGCGGAAGCGAGGCACTGAAGTACCTCGCTATACAGTGGTCGTCCTCACGGACGAACTTGTTATCGTACTCTTGTTATTGTGCTTTCTGAACCATGCTTTCTGACTAAAGTCAGAGTGTTTTTATTACCTTTGGCGTATTCTTTCCGTTGTTGTTCAACGATACAGTACCAAGACTTTTTACCACCATGAGAAAGGTACAGTGACATAATGAATTGGTTAAATCAGGGACCGAATCGGTTTGCGGCATTTGCGAATAAGAAACGAACCGTCAGTCTGCCAACGGGAATCACCATGAAATATGTGGATACAGGAAACCCCAAAGGAATTCCGATAGTTCTCCTGCATGGCTACACAGATTCCAGCAGGTCTTTTCAGTTGGTTATTGAAGCCTTGCAACAAAACCGCAATCTTCGGATTGTCGCTCCCGATTTACGAGGGCATGGAGGTTCGTCCCTGCCGACCGGAGCCTTATATCGTCAGCACCCGGAGAAAGGCTATACTCCTGCTCTTTTTGCAAACGACACGATTGCCCTGATGAATCATCTGGGTATCAAAAAAGCGCATATCGCAGGACATTCGTTGGGTAGTGTCATCGCTCAAGAACTCAGTATCCAGTATCCAGAGCGCATCTACAGTCAAACACTGATAAATACATTTGTCCGTGGCACCAAAAACCCGGCAATCAACGAATTTATTGTGACGCAGATTTTGGAAAAAACATGGCGACCTCTTCTGGAAAAGCAGAAAGATTTTCGCTGGCCCCAAGATGCCTGGATGATTCTACCGAAAGACTTGGGTAAACCTGCACAGCAATTTTTGGAAACAGCATGGGTTTCTGACCCGATTGCGGATGATAAATTCGTTCAGGTAATTCGTTCCGAGACCGAACGAGTTCCTTTGGGGACATGGATTGGTGTTATTAAAGCTCTCGCGACTCTGGATAATATGCACCGCCTAAAAAATCTGAAAGTTCCGACCCTGATTCTTTGGTCTACGCAAGATAATTTGCTTCTTGCCTCCCCCGACCAAGAGTGGGTAAAATCCGCATTTCGTCGGGCGGCGGAGACAAATGGCACACCCGTTTTTTACAAAGTTTATGGCAAAGTCCCTCTTCCGGCTTCCGGGATGCAAGAGACGGACTTAGGTCATAATCTCCCGTGGGGGGCACCGAAGGAGGTTGCGGCAGACCTCCTCGCTTTTGTGATGTCTCGCAAACCCCAAAAGGGTCTTCCCTTCGCCAACCCACGCAATATAAAACAGGTGGTTACTGACCACACGCAATCCAAAATAGAGATCTGGGGGCGAATCGCCTCTCAGGACGAACGCCAACTTCGGAATCGGTAACTCCGTTATCTATGGATGAATAAGATTTGTCAGATTCGGGTAAGATTAGGACAGACGGGCAAGCATTAGCGTGGGTACTATCTGTCCTTGTCTTGTTTCTCACACGGGTAAAGGGAACATAATGCCCACCCGAATCTACAATCTATATCGAAACGGAAACTATATCCATGATGATTGCTAAAAATTGTTTACTATTCTTCTCGTACCAAAGGTTACTCTTCTTAGCCTTCGCTCTCACTTTTCTATTTTCAGTACCCACGGAAGCGCAGATTATCACCTATAACTTTAATGGGGCAGTGTTTAACGCTCCCTCCTCGGTGAACGCCAATGTCATAGCGAATAATATTAATACCGTCGGCTCCAGCACCACTATTTCTGAAGGGCAGGGAGTTGGTTTTGAGGATACTCTGCGGATTTTCGGTATCAACAATAACAATACCGCCGCGCAAGCCATCGCCAACAACACCTACTTCCAGTTCACCGTCACCCCCAATGTCGGTTTTGAGATGGACTTAAGCTCCATCACCTTCGACGTAGCGCGGGCTGGTGCAAGCACGCCCCGAGGTTGGGTGCTACGTAGTAGCATAGATAACTTCTCCTCCACCATTGCTACAGCAGATATTCCGACAGTCATGCCCACTCTCACCCCGATAACTGTCAATTTGTCCGGTTCGTTGTACCAAAATGTCTTTATTCCAACCACGTTCCGCTTCTACTACTATTCTCCGGCAGGGGCGCAGAACGGGCATTTTGACAATATTATTTTGAACGGTTTTGTCGGTCCCCTTTCCATCCCGGAACCGGGCAGTGGATTTTTGCTTCTGCTGGCAATGGGTGGGGTAGGATTCGTTCCTCGTGTGCATCGGGCTATCTGCTCCCGGTTCTGCTAATTTCCTAGTGAGAACTTCCATAGAACCACTTTGTAACATCGCGTAATCCTGTCGGGTATCACAAAATGTGAAATCTGTTCCCGTTTTCTGGATAGCGACTGTCAGCGTATTGACAATGGCGTGTTCTCCACAGGTGGCTTCAACGCTCTCCCTGCCAGCACAGAGTACGCGAACCTCTGCCACGACTCCTACTCCCGAAACTATTCCACAACCTGCTCAAAACACGCCCCAGCAAGTCCCGCAACAGAAAGTAGTTCCCAAAGTGGTAGAGGCGGCAAGAAAGCAGATTGGGGATGCGTATGTGGCGGACTATGTGACGATTGCTTACCCGAATGGTGATGTGCCAAAAGGACAGGGAGCGTGTACGGATGTATTGGTTCGCTCTTTTCGGGCGATAGGAATTGACCTGCAACGCTTGGTGCATGAGGACATGAAAAAGCACTTTGCGCTCTATCCGAAGCGTTGGGGGTTACGCCGTCCTGATAAAAACATTGACCATCGGCGCGTTCCAAACTTAGTCGTGTTCTTCAAGCGGTTTGGCAAGACTCTCCCCACGGAGACAACCGGTAAAGCCCTTGCCACCTGGCAACCCGGCGATATTGTGGTGTGGAAACTGGATAACGGCTTAGACCACTGCGGCATAGTTACAGAGCGTATTGGAGAGTCTGGGCTACCCACGGTAGTTCACAACTTAGGTCCCTGTTTGGAAGAAGACTGTTTGAGTGCATGGCGTATCACCGGACACTACCGCTATGGTAAACCGTAACTCAGGTAATCCCCTAAAATGCCTCGTCAATCAGTTCTTTATTGATAAAGGAACCTGCCTTTGTCCCCGATGCCATCGCAAATGATACAGCACGAAATGGGGTAGTGCTATCTCCGGCGGCAAAGACTCCGGGAATATCGGTCTTTTGGAAGTCGTTCACCTTGATATGTCCCATTTCGCTCATTCCACAGCCCAACTGTTGCGGAATATCGCAGTGTTGCTTGAATCGTACTCGTGCAAAGACCGCCGAGACAGGAGTCTTCGACCCATCGCCCAGAACAATTTCACGGATATAGCCCCGATTATGTTCTATGTGGGCGATATCTTTCTCCACGACGGAAATCTGACGGGCTTTTAGCTTCTCGTGCTGCTCTGCGGTCAGTGTGGATTTTCCATTGGTAAAGAGGGTAAGTTTTTTAGACCACTGGTAGAGAAGCCGACACAGTTCAAAACCCACCTCCCCGTTCCCTATCAGACCGATATTTTGCTGCTTGACTTCGTAGCCATGGCAGTACGGGCAGTGGAGAACCGAGATTCCCCAACATTCGGCAAATCCCGGTATATCGGGCATTATATCGGTTACTCCTGTGGCTAAGAGCAGTTTTTTTGCTCGAAACAGACCGCCAGATTCGGTCTTGATTTCAAAACCTGTAGGGATTTGCTTTGCTTGCACCGCAATTCCGTTCTGCCACCGCACTGTGCCGTACTTTAAGACCTGTGCTTTTGCTTTCTCGGCAATCTCTTGGGGAGTTGCGCCATCATGGGTAATCAGGTTATGGGAGTGTGGAGTCTGCCGATTGCACGGTTTTCCACTATCTACCACCAAAACTTGCCGAAGGGAGCGTCCCAAAGACATCGCCGCAGAAAGTCCGGCATAACTTCCCCCAATAATCACTACCTCGCAATTTTGAACTTCTGCCTGGCTTTCCATTGGGCTTTCCATCAGATTACTCTCGGAACGATAGAGTGGGACGACTGGAGCAGACAGCACTGCGAACGCAACATTGCTCTGCTGTAAAAACTGCCTGCGGGTGGTACGTCTCGGTTTTTTCATTTCAAATCCATTGAATCACAGATGAAATTTAATTGCATTATTTAGAAAAATAAATTAGTAAAGAAGGAGAACGCTTGGAGGTGGAAAAACTGTACGTCGAGGTGAATAACAATGCTGTTTACAGAGACACAGATTCAGTTTTTTCGTACGGAGGGCTATCTTCCAGTTCCTGAGTTTTGGAGCAAGGAGGAAGTTCAGGCGATGCGGAACGAACTGAACCGCCTGAAAGATGCGGGACTACTTCGCAATGTCGCCACGGCAGGCGATGGCAAAACCGAATCGAAGACCGTCGCCAATCTGCAACTCTGCCCGATGGCTCCGCATAGTACCTTCTTCCGTGCGATGCCGTTTGCAGAGAAAGCGGTCTCTGCGGTGCAACAACTTATCGGTGACCCGGTGCTTTTGCACTTAGACCAAGTCTTTATCAAGCCCGGTCAGCATGGCGCAGGAACCAACTGGCATCAGGATAATGCCTACTTCAAAATCGCAGACCCCCTCAAAGGTACGGCTCTTTGGACAGCCGTGCATGATGCCACGATTGCCAACGGCACACTGCGCGTGATTCCCCGAATGTTTCGTGAGGAGTTGCCCCATGAACGCGACCCGTACAGTGACCATCATATCCGGTGCTATCCCGAAGAGGCACAGGCGGTTCCTGTGGAACTTCCGGCGGGAGGTGTCGTTTTCTTCTGTTATGGCACTCCCCATGCAACGGGGGGGAACACCACCGATAACGAGCGTGCCGGAATCGCCCTACATTTTCTCAACGGCGACCAAGACCAAGAGGCACTTGCAGGGTTCCAACCCGGAAAGCGTCCGGTACTCACCGGAGCAGAAGCCACCAACGGTGAGCGGGAGTATGGCGTACCTGTTGCCGGAACATGGGCAAGCGAAGTACAGAAGGCATTACAAGCGTTGTCGGACTGATAGGGTAGGGTTTGCGGTAGCAGCAAACAACCTCCGGGATTTCGCAGGCGCGAAAACAGGTATGGGAAGTCCCCTCTTCTTTGGGTATATTAAAGCCGTATATCAAGAATGTCCCAAAGGGAACACCGATGCGTAAACCACCTGCTAAAAATAGCGAAACTCCTGATATTGCCGCCCGTATGGCATCGCGTGCCGAACCGTATCGTCTGGAGTGGGGCGCACGTCGCCATGGCACTGCCGCCCGCATGACCCCTGGGGAGAAGAGTTATCGCCGCTTGGTGGAGATTGTCGCCCAAGATAGCGAGGAGCGACAACGCGGAATCCGTTCCCAAAAGATTATCTCCGGCAACCCCGACAAGCCCTATGTTGCCCTTACCTTCGATGATGGTCCGCATGGAAGCCGAACCACCGACCTACTGAAAATTCTGCGTCGCCTCTCGGTTCCTTCCACCTTTTTCGTGGTGGGTATGGAAGCCCGTGAATACCCCAAGATTCTGGAACAGATAGTGCTGGAAGGACATGAAATCGGAAATCACACCTACCACCACTACCGCCTGCCTCGTATCCCCTTAGAGGAGGTTGGTCCCGAAATCAACATGGCGCAGGACTTGATACACTCATTGATTGGTCTCAAGACGCGCCTCTTTCGCCCCCCCGGAGGAGAGTATAACAGTTCGATTCAACGAGTGATTGAACAACACGGACATATTAACGTCCTTTGGACAGATGACCCGGCAGACTACACCCTGGGTCGTACCCCTGAAGTGATTGAGCAGTTTGTTCTGAGAGATATTACACCGGGTGGAATTATTCTCTTGCACGACGGGGTGCGTGCCACGTATGATGCCTTACCGAAAATCGTCTCGAAGATACGGGCAAAGGGTTACATTTTTGTCACGGTCTCCGAGTTGATACAGAGGGGTGGGGGAGTTTCGCGAATAAACCATAACCGTATCTCGCGTACCAGCGCACAATAAGACTTGTGGGACGGGTTTCGGTAGACGTTCCATCGGTAAGTGCAGTAAAAATTCATACATTTGTCTGTCTGGTAAAAAAATATTTTTCCAAATGTGTGAAAATAAAGAAAAACTGCATATAATGTAATCAGCGTTGCTCCATTGGTCAAAGCAGGTTCTGCCTCCTTTTCCGAGGAAGTAAAAACGCATAAAAAGCGACCCGTATGTCTCGTCAACATATTTTAACGAGGTCGCGAACACTACAACTTATTATTTGAAGGGAAGTAAATGTGTCATGTCTAAGACAAATCGTGTGTGTGATACAATCATCGCAACGACAGTTGAGGCACGGAACGTTATTTGGGACCGTGGTTAATGGAGTGCGGCTTCGAGGCTTGCATTGTGTGGAACACAATCACGGTGCGATGATTAGCGGTTTGAAAACCCGTCCTGCCCTCCTTTTTTCATTTCCTACTCGCCTGCCTCACTGACCACAATAGGTTCTAATATGGTCGGGAAGGTAGCCGCCCCACTCAAGCGGCGTAGGGGAGATAATGGAGCGTTATCCAAAAGACGCGCAAATCTACATCCGAGTCATTATTACGCTTGGGGCTATCACACTACTACTCTCGTGTTGGTGGCCCAAAGCGTTCGCGCCTGACCGTCTCCTCTACCTCTTCTTAGGGGTTGTTCTTTCTGTTATTGCCTCCTTTGGGAAAGTCCCTGTTACTGGCAACCGCAACAAAGATGACGAGAACACCTCCCATATCTCCTTGGGATTAGTGCCAACCTTCCTCGTTTTGATTGTTCACGGTCCTTTAGCGGCAATGATTGCCGGAGCGGTCAATACCTTCATCACCAGTATGAGTCCCCGTCGCTCCTACCCCCACCAAATCCTATTTAGCATCGGGGCAATTAATTTAAGCATCTTAGCCGCCGCTCTTGTTTTGCGTGCCTTTGGCATGGCTCCCATTGAGCAGTTGGAAGAGCCGATATTCTCTCTGAACACCGCCGGAGCGGAACTACTGGCGACACTCCGCCCCTATCTCGGCGTGATTCTCGCAACTGCCACCTACTACTTTATCTGCACCGGCTTGGTGGCTCACGTCATTGCCATGTGTTCGGGGCAGAAAACATTAAGCGTTTGGCGCGACGGATTTGCGTGGATTTCCACCAGTTACTACGCGGGAACCGCGTGTGCAGTCTTTATCGTCGCCTGGATTCCCACCATTATGAAGGATTCCGGCTTAAAAGAAGCCCTTCCCTTCCTCACGATTCCGGCGATTATGCTTCTCTTAGCGGTTCCGGCTCTGATGCTCCTGCTACACCGCTACCACTGGGATAACCGCATAAAGCAGGCAGAGCATATCGAAGAACTACAGCGCAATAAAGAAGCACTCGAAAAATCCAACGGCGAACTGCAACGCTCCCAAGAACAGTTGCAGAAGCTTTTCCACTCCACGGTGGAATCGTTGGCACTGGCAATTGATGCTAAAGACCGCTATACCCGTGAGCATATTCAACGGGTGCGTAAAATCGCTGTGGCGATTGCTAAGGAATTAGGCTTGAACGATGAAGAGGTGGACTCACTGGCAACTGCTGCCCTTCTACATGACATCGGAAAGATAGCGATTCCCGAACATATTCTGAACAAGCCGGGTCGCTTAAATGAAGAAGAGATGCAGAGGGTACGCGAGCATCCCGCAATGGGAGCGCGTATCTTAGAACCCGTGGATGGTCTCCGGGCAGTAATTCCTGCGGTGCGAAGCCACCACGAACGCTGGGATGGCACCGGCTACCCAGACCACCTTCATGGAACTGAGATTCCATTGGGAGGACGTATCCTTGCGGTGGCAGATGTCTTTGATGCCCTCACCACAGACCGCTCGTACCGTATCGGTTGGTCTGAAGAGGAGGCACTGGACTACATTCGCAAAAATGCCGGACACCACTTCGACCCGCAAATTGTTGAGGCATTCTTCGCCGTTTTGGAGCGTAGCCCTCGCTTACATATTGTGGATGATACCGATGAGCGTGGTACGCCCCCGGTTCCTGACCCGGTGACACTGGGTATTACCCGTGCCTCATTTGAATATCTCTCGCTCTACGAGATTTCGCAAACTATCTCTGCGACTTTGAATCTGGAAGACACTCTGACCCTGCTGGCAGAGAAGATTCGGAAACTGTTCAACGCCACCGACTGTATTCTCCTGATGCCGGATGCCCACGGCAATCTGAAGGTGGCACGCTGTTCGGGACATCACGAGCAGTGGTTTATGGAGCAGGGGGTCTATTCTGGAGAGGGATACACCTATCGGGTGCTCAAAACAGGAGAGGGCTACTGCGGACCCTTTGATAGCCGGGATATGCCACGCTATACGGATGGAGTTGATACGCGCTTCCTGCCGCTTCGTTCGGTAATGGTTGCCCCGCTACTTGTTGATGGCGAAGTGTTTGGGACAGTCAATCTCTACCACGAGCGAGAAAACGCTTTTGACCCGGAAGATATGCAAGTCCTTTGCTCTGTTGGTGCACAGTCGGGGCGGGCAATTCGGAACGCACAGGAGTATGACCGCACCTTAAAATCGGCATACACCGACTCGCTGACTGGTCTACCCAATGCTCGACAACTGATGATTTCACTCGATAAAGCGGTGGAAGAAGCACGGCTTGGGCAGTATCTACTGACCATACTGGTACTGGACTTGGATGACTTTAAGCCTGTGAATGACCGCTATGGACACCTGACCGGCAATCAAGTCTTGACCGATATTGGTCAGATACTGCATGATAGCCTACGTTCGGGCGACTTTGTTGCTCGTTACGCAGGTGACGAGTTTGTGGTGGTTCTGCCCAAAGCCGGAGTCTCCGAGGCAGAGACTGTTGCCGACAAACTCCGTGCCGCAGTCACCGCGTATCGCCCTGCCTCTCCGGCACTGGCAGACCTACAAGTTGGTGTCTCGATAGGATATGCGGTCTTCCCCACCGATGGTACAGACAGTATCGCCCTTATAGCCTCCGCAGACCGTGCAATGTATCAAGATAAGAACCGCCGCAAGCATACCACTCTGACGGCTTCTCTTCTGACTGCGACCAAGTAGAGAAGTGGAGAAGGGAAGCCAAGAGTTGGTCATGCTCTCTTGGAAGAGGCAGGGGGATGATGAAGCATCACCAAGAGATTCCCCTCCTCCACCAGAATTCCTACTGTTGTGTCCTTGATAACATTCAGCGTGCCATCACGGAAACCGGGAGCAAGTGTCTCACCTTCCAACTCCCAAACAACCCCCGTTGTGGTGATTCCTGTCACCGTTCCCATCGCCATCAGGGAGAGTACCCGCCCCGGCAGATGTTCACCGGTCAGCGTCTCCGTCCCATTGACCAACCATGTCTCCCCCACCTCATCCACCAACCGAATATCCAGTGCGCGACCATACTTAACCACTGTGGAAAGCACCGAGTACGTGTGGTCTAAACGTCCGGCGGTTCCGGCAAATATCCGCAGGCGTGCGATTCCCAACTCTTGTGAAACAAACGCAATCGCCTTGTCCAAATCGGTATAGTCTTGGTCGGGTGTGGGAACTATTTTCACTCCTATCTTGGCTAATGACTCCCGTTCCTGAACAGATAGCGAGTCAAAGTCTCCGGTGACATAGTGCGGCAAAATCCCGATAGAAAGCCAATGCCGGGTTCCACTATCCACCCCAACCCATACATCGGTTTCTTGGGCAAACTCCGCAAGGAGAACCGCTTCCTGTGCGGTAAGCGGTCCTCCCGCCGCAAGAATCGCAGTCCGCGGTCTGCTTTTCGTCCCACTACTCACAACCATACCAACAGCCATCCAAATAGGTTCTTCCTTCCGGGTTTGCGCGTTGTTTTTGGAATGCCAATTCCGAGGTTTCAAACTTCGCATGACCATCCGCAAAGACAAAGCCACCCCCTCGCGGATGCCACTGCTGATAGTAGTTCGTATCCCCTGCATAGAAATACTTGGTTCCGCCGGGGTCGCGTTCCGGGGAGAACCACGGCAGCATTTCGTCCCGCATAATCCGCGTTTCCGCCGGGAACTGATAGGTCGCATCGGTAACTAATCGTGCGGGATACGATGCGGTATCAATCGGAAAGTTGTTTTGATGCGAACCCGTTGCCCCATGAACAATCGTAAAACACGATGCACTAAAGCGATACGAAGACCCATATGCCTCATGGTAGGTAGATGCGCTGGGGACTTCTACCGTTTTCTGGTACGGTCCCCCGCTATCGTCGGGGCAACGGAAGATTTCCCGGTTTTTGATGTACGGTTGCAGTTCTATCTCAATCCCTAAATGTCCCACTTGCCACGGTGTTGGGTTGTAGTTATAGGCATGAAAGATAGGGAACGCCTCGTCATAGTCCTGCACATACATTCGTACCGCTAAACCAATCTGGCGCAGATTGCTGGCGCAGGTGGTTTCGTGTGCCTTTTCGCGGGCTTGTGCAAAAACAGGAAACAGTATCGCGGCAAGGACGGCGATTATCGCGATGACAACAAGAAGTTCAATCAGCGTAAACCCTGTTTGTCTACGCGGTGTGAACGCGGCAACGGACGGAAACGCGCTCTGTGTTTGCATTTCAGTAGAACCTTTCGTCTGTTTTGCGTCCCAAACGCGAACCACCCCTCCGGTGGGGAGGGGTGGTATACGCCAAGTCCACAGTGCACAACAAGTGAGCAAACTGTGGTAGCGCATCCGCTTCCCTACGCCGGTACTAACCGTGTCAGGTTCACAGGGTCGGCTCTTAGCCCTCTCAGCCGTATTAGCAAGTTTTCCCGATTGGGTTTCTTGCGGAACGGTCCCCCCAGCAGACGCAAAAACTGTTTTTGAGAATCAGGATACCACTTGGGTATCCCGGAATATACTACCCGCTCTCACGAAACACGTCAAGGGAACCTCAGGAGAAACGCCTCTTAGACAATAGACCAGTTTCATCAGTGTTTTTCCTCCCCCTTCTCCCACACTCGCACCACACGTTGTTGCGGGGCGAACGTCGCCTGCGGGGGCGGTGCGCTCGCGAAAGTGTTCGCGAAGGGGGAGAGGGTCAGAGAGGGGGTTAAAGGAATCCGGCGACTAAAGTCACCGGCTACATTCTCAAAGCCTGCCTACGCAGGCTAAGCAGGCTAAGCAGGCTAAAACGAGATTCTTCACGCCTGCCTACGCAGGCGAAACAAGGAAAAATGCTTTCCTGCCCCAGATATTTCCCTGCGGGAAAATCGGGTTCGGAGAACCGGTTTACGTTTCCAAAAAACTTTTGTCCCCAGTGAACTTTAGAGACTATCCGTTTGTAGATAAGGCGTGCAAGACATACTTAACAAAAATTAAACCAAGATAATTTATGTTCTTGCTACTAAAAATGATTCAAAACGACTGAAAGTGAGTTAATGAGAATGAAACTTCAAAATGTATTGACCCTGATGGCAGCAGCGGTTGCCCTGACCACCGTTCCCCTTCCGACCTATGCCCAAGACAAAATGGGAGATAGCAAAGCAGGCAAACCGGGGGCGATGGCAATGGCACAAGAGCCAAAGAAGGATGCTGTTTTAGTGACAACGGGCAAATTTAAGCGTGTGACCCATAACACCAAAGGAACCGCCACCATCTACGAAAATGTGGACGGTACTCGTGAACTGCATATCAAACAGTTCTCCACCGAAGCCGGTCCGGCTCTGCGCGTGTACTTAGTTGCAGCAGGCGATGCGACGGATAGCGCAAGCGTCACCAAAGCGGGCTTCATTGACCTTGGTGCATTGAAAAAGCGTAGTGGGCATCTGGTTCTCAGCGTTCCCAAGGGGATTGACCTGTGGAAATATCGTGCGGTCACTATCTGGTGCGACAAGTTTGATGTCAATTTTGGAACGGCTCCGTTAGCCGCAAAGCAGTAACCTTATCCTTCAGGAATGCCCGATACCTTTTGCTGTCGGGCATTCCCTTTCCCGTTTGAAAGAGTTTTACAATGAAAAACAAACAAATTGGCTTGCTATTAATTGCACTTCCCGTTTTAGGGATTCTCTGGTTTCTCTTTCGCCCCGAACTTCTCTTTGTGAACCAAAAAGTAAACGAGTCTCTTCCCACCGCTACCAGCACCCAGATGGGCAGTGATAGTAACGGTATGGCTTCCGCTCCCCAACTGCTCCGCTCTGGCACATTTACCAGTTTGGCACACCAAACCAAAGGAACTGCCGGGATTTATGAGATTGATGGGAAGAAGGTGCTACGTTTAAGCGAGTTTGAAACCTCGAACGGTCCCGATGTCCGTGTCTACTTGGTCGAGGGGAACGATGGTAAGGATAGCAAAATAATTAACGGGGGTGGCTATATTGACCTCGGTGTTCTTAAAGGCAATCAGGGCGACCAGAACTATGAAATTCCCGATACGATTGACCTAAGCAAGTACAACGGGGTCAGTATTTGGTGTAAACGTTTTGCGGTCAATTTCGGGGGTGCATCGTTACAGTAGACCGCACCGCTTGCGTGATTTGCTCTTCCACCCTCGTGCCTCTTTTTCAGGCACGGGGGTGTTGTTTCTTTGGTACAGTCCTTCCTGCCCGTATTGCACAACTGCACCCAAGATTGGTAACATGAAGGCATATCGGTTAGGTAGTATACGATAGAACATTCGGCGCAAAGGACGGGGATATATGGCAGACGATAGTGAAAATCGGTGTGCAAAGTGTCAGAAGTCAAATCCAGAAGGCATGCGGTTCTGCGGGTTTTGTGGCTCCCCACTTGCTGCCGCGTACCAGACTCCCTCCGCACCCGCACCCGCCACAGGAACCCTGGAGGTTCCCACCTTCGAGGAGACAACCGCCGTTTCGGAAGCCCCCTCGCACGACTCCTCAGTTCCGTTCGACCCTGACCGCACCATAGATATTCGCAGTGCC